>Ga0210402_10002902_pt1 | contig 16363 bp, 9 predicted proteins | sample IncBWC7MmetaG_FD_161055 | JGI IMG/M metagenome (GOLD analysis project Ga0210402, IMG submission 161055) | Forest soil microbial communities from Barre Woods Harvard Forest LTER site, Petersham, Massachusetts, United States - Inc-BW-C-7-M | ecosystem: Environmental > Terrestrial > Soil >... | reverse complement strand
GAACAGAGTGCGGGGGGACGGAGCGAACCCGAGCATAACCAGCGCGAATATTGGGAGGATCACTTCGACATTGATCGGACCAACGGCGCAAATGAAACCGTGCGGCCCCAGGAACATCGTGGCCGCAGGAATGAATTTCGGCGGGCGTGTGCCGGCTTTCTTGTCGAGGCTGATCCGGCGCACCCAAAAAGAACTTGCCCCCGGCGCCGATCTTCTCGGCGCCGGGGGGCTGGGTGAGCATGAATCTCAACGGATCGGTCGATGCCTTGTTCCGGCCGCGGATGCTGCGGCAGGTCTTCACCTACGAAGATCGACTCGACTTATCCGCTCGGAAGCTGATACGGATCCGTACGGTTGAACCCGTTATTGGATGGTGCAAGCCGTTTTGAGGTCGTTAAAGCGCGGGCCGCTGGCCGTCTCGGCGCCGATCAGCTCGCCGAAGGTCTGCAGCGGGGCGGTGTGGCCTGAGGCGCCGGTGACGCTCATTTCTACCATGTTATCGACGGACTCATTGACGAATCGCGGATCGGTGGTGTTTACCGAAATAGGCATCTGCGCGCCGTTAGCGACGCAGAACTGCGGGTGATCGAACGGGGCCTTCTCGTAGCGGACACGATCGTCCGTGAGAGATTTCAGGAACGCCACCAGCGACTGGTGTTCGTCGGCGCTGAAGTTTAACGGCTTGATTCCAGGTCCGAGGTTGCCGTCCTGGGGAAAGAAGCCGCCCTTGCTATAGAAGTCGACTACTTGATCGAGGGTGGCGAGTCCGCCGTTGTGGAGGTATGGGCCGGTCAGTTCGACGTTGCGGAGGCCCGGTGTCTTAAACGCGCCCTTCACGCTGTTGCCGCCGACGAGGGAAAGCGGGAGGCCAAAGCCGTCGGTGCCGCCGATACCGATGTCGTCCGCTATGGGACGCACGCCGGTGCGGAAGTAGCCTGTATCGGTGTTACCACCCGAGACGCCGGTCTTCGGTCCAAGCTTGTTGACAGACGTGAAGGCGGCAGCGGTAAATTCCGGGCCGGCGTGGCATACTGCGCACTGTCCCTTGCCCTGGAAGATACCCATGCCCTTCTGCTCGGCTGCCGTCAGTTGGCTCTTGTCCCCGGCTTCGAAGAGGTCATACCGCGACTGGCTGGAGACCAGCGTGGACTCGTAGGCGTCGATCGCCAGGCCCCAGATCATGGCGAAGTTGAACTCCATTTGCGAGTACTGGTCGGTGTTGTTCGGCGCGCCCGATATATTTAAATCCGTGCCGGAAACGTCCACCAGCCGCGTCGAATTCCAGTACTTCGGCTGGATCGCCGCCTGGATCATCGACGCATAGGAAACATTCAGTCCGGGCTGGTTGGGGTTGGCATACGTGCCCAGAACGCTGTCCGTCGGGCTGACCATCTGCTTGGCAAGCGGGCTCAGCATCAGCATCTTCTTGCCGAGTTTGGGCCAGCTTCGGCCGGCTGCGGACTGCTCGACACCGTTGAGCGGCGGGCCCACCGACTGCGACGCGGTGCTCGAATCGTCAACCCGAAGCAACGTGTCAACCATGGTGCCGTTCGACTCCAGGACGGTGTGCGGACTCGGGTCTGACACCCCGAATGGCGTGAAGCCCGAGAAAATCGTGTGCGCGCGGCTGTCCCAAAAGTTTCGCGCGTTGAAGATCGAATTAATCACACTCGGCGTATTACGGCCCGTCACCTGGCGAACGGACACTTGTGCTCCCGCGGCTGTGGCGACCTGGTAGACCGGGTTCGTCTGCGGCTGATTGATATCGACGATCGGGGACGACATGGCGTTGTCGACCGCCTTGAACGGCGACACGTCTATGAAGGTGCGGGTGAACTGACCCGCGGAGCCGACGACCGCCGCATTGGCGCCGTTCATCGGGAAATCCTTCGGGGTCAAGGTGTGGTTCGCTGTGAACGTGCCGTTTCTCGGGTTCATCTGGTTAATGTTTCTGTGATCGGCGCCGGCATGGAAATGGCAGGTGGCGCAACCGCTTTTGCCATCGCTGCCCTGCTGCATATCCCAGAACAGCGATTTGCCCAGGGCGACGAGCGCCTGGTGGTTCTGAACGTAGGTGCCGATATTCGGTTGTGTGGGCACCGCTACTGTGCCCAAAGCGCCGTTGTCCGCTGCCTGCGCAACCGGACCTATCATCATCAGCAGCAAAACCAGACAGGCTGTTGCCGCGATTGTCTTTCCAATTAGAGACTGTATCATGGTTCCTTTCAATTGACTCATGCTCATCTATTCCTCTTCGCCGTTCAAGCGCATTCAAGGTCGGAAAATCGCAAATAACTAGAGGGGCACTAGCGGAATCGCCAGTACTCATAGTTTCATGTCTTAATATTAACAGATCTTTTGATATTGTAAAGCAACAGATCGTTTTAGGCCGTAAAGCCCGGGTACTCCCCTCTATTGATCCCGCCGGCACCCCTATATGCGGGCAACCGCAAGGATGCGGCGAGTCAGAGCGTTTTTCGGGCTACGGCCGTGAACCGCGCCAGCCGCACGCTGGCGGTTCGCGCCGTGGAACGGGCGAGAATCATCGGCGTTGGCGTCGCGTAAGACAGGCAGCAGATTGCCGAACCACTGGGGATCGCCCGGCAGACGGTGCGGCGATGGCAGGCAGGGTTATCTGCGGCAAGAGATGGAAAAGGGCTTGCAGGACGCTCCGCGACCGGGACCGCCGGGCCTCATCCAGCCCGGGAAGATCCGGCAGATCGTCACAAAACACGTCAGGGGAAGCTCCCCCGGCATCTATATGAAGCACGCGGAGCCTGGCACAAGCCCTGGGAGTGAGCGCCTCCTCGGGTGAGACCATCCGCGGACACACCACTGGAAACCGCATCGGGTGGGGACGTTCCAATTGACCGACGACCCGAGTTTGCCGAGAAGTTGGAAGATAGCGCCACCAAAAAACGCCGATTACAAGCGTCTGGGAACCACCATCTGTTTGCGGCGATGAATGTGCACAGCCGAGAGGTCGTGCATAAGTTCCACCGGCGGCACGTCATCAGGAGTGGATTCTTGGGCATGATTGAAGAAAGCACCTCTCGGGACAAGCGGTCCACTCATCATCGACAGCAATTCGGCGCGCAAACACGCCAATGTGCGTCAATGGCTGTCCGGGCACCTACACGGTTCCACGTCCACTACACTCCCACCGGCGGCCTCGCGGGTTCAATCCGGCGGAAGGTTTGTCTGGCGAGCGATCGAAAAGTGTGTCTGAAGCGCCGACCGGCGGCAACGATCGAGGCATGGGAGCAAGACCCTGCCAGTATGGGGAGCGGCGTCATGAGAGCCACAGGGCGTTTCAGCGGAAAACCCTGGTGACTGCTTGCGATGGCCCCGGCGAGTTTTGAATTGGCCGATATGACGGGTACCGAACCCTTTCAGCGAGCAGGCATGGGACGGCGTCTTCCAAAGCAGGCGATTGCCGGGGCCGCGCTTCGGGCGCCAGGCGTCTCTCCGGAAACGAACCGAAAGAGGACGGCGGCAATCCGGTTATGTGAATTGATGGGCTGCCGGCACATTCCGCCGAGCGCGTGGTTCCGTCTCATTCCGCGCCGTCGGATGTCCAAATGGAGCTGGAGATGGCTCACATCAAAGGATGCAGCGTTAATAGTGATGGCCGGCGTCAATCAGCCCACGCAGTTCTTCGCCGGAGAGGTGAACGTCGCCGGCCAGATCCAGCCACAGATGGCCTGAGCCTCCGTCGGCGAATTGCACCGTTTGAATGGTCACGCTGTTGGCGATCTGCGGGGCCAGGGCCGACTTCAAGTTCAGGGACTTTTGGATGGCGGACTGGATACTGGCGGCGATCTTTTCCCGCAGCGAATCGCCGAAGGAACCGGAACGCAGCACTTCGCCCAGCCCGCCATCGGCGTCGATTTTCCGAACCTGCGAAGTAAGGGAGACCGCGTTGGCATTCACGGACGGCGTGAGAGTCGCCTCCACAACGCCGTTGCCGCCCACCAATCGTTTCACCAGTTCCTTGCCGAAGGCCTTGGCGCAACCCCAACGCTCGTAATGCACGGAGACCACCAGCAGGCTGGACGGCGGCGCCGGGGAGAGAGTGGCGCGTTCCACTGAGAGGCGCTCGCCGCATCGGTCGGACCGGTTGAGTTGCGCGCCGAGCAGCGGTGTGAGGTGCTCCTGAAAGTCGCTCAAGTCGGCGGTGACGGCCAGCCGGAAGGCGTTCGCCGGCTCGGCGGAAACCGATCCCCATACCGTGAACGTGACCGGCTGGCCCGCAATTTCAACCGAGGTCTTGACGGGCGGAATCTTCAGCACCACGTCTCCACGCCGCACCTGTGCAGCAAGGACAACAACCTGTGACGCACAAGCAACGGTGACCAGCAATAGAGACGGCGCGCGCATGGAAATGTAGTGGACGCGGGCGATCGGCGCTCAGTTTCGGGGCCGCGGAGCGTAACCGGACGAGCGTGGAATCCATCCAACCGACCATACGGTCTTGTTGGAGGTTTAGTCAAAATGAAGAAAGTTCTAGTTGTGTCACTGCTCGGACTTGTGTCGTCAGTGGCCGCCCGGTCGCAAGCTTCGGCGGGATTCGGAGCCGTGTCCGGAGTCGTCATCCAGGCGGGTATGGACACCATGCCCGAAGCCGAAGTGGTGCTTTCCAACGCCGCCTTAGGCACGCGGTACACGATGATCAGCACCGATGATGGCGTCTTCAATTCACCGACGGTGGTTCCATCGACCGGGTACGTACTGGACGTGAGTAAAAAGGGCTACCGGAGCTGGCAGTCCGGCACTTTCACGGTTTCCGCCGGGCAGACGGCTGAGTTTAAGGTTGCGCTGGAGGCTGCGGGCACCACCAACGAAATGGAGGCGGGCATGTTGCCGGTGGACGCGAATCCGGCTGGCACGTCCGACGTGGTGACGCCGGAAGAACTGGAGCGGCTTCCCGCCAGCGGACGGCGGCTGGACGGTTTGGTTCCGCTGGCTCCGGCCGTGACCACGGCTCTGACCCAGCCCGGAGTCATGGTTACGCGAGGCCTGCCGTTTTCCAACATCGCGTTGACCGACGGCGTGGATACCACCAACAACTATTTCCTGGAAAAACCGGGGCTTGCGGGGCAGGTCCCGCAGGACGCCGTGGAAACCTTTCAAGTTTTGTCCGACAATTTCTCCCTGGAATACGGACGCGCCATGGGGGGCATTGTGAACACCGCGACGCGCAGCGGAGGCACCGGCTACCACGGTTCGGCTTACGAATATTTCCGCAGCCGCGGCCTGGAATCGAAGGACCCGTATGCCGCCGGGTACGACACCCGCCAGTTACAGCACCAGGCGGGCGCTAATGTGGGCGGGCCTATCTACGGCGACCAGTTATTCTTCTTCGCCAATCTGGAAGCGCTGTACCGGAACGAGCAGGGTTTGAACCGTATTACCAGTCCGCTGATCGCCGACCCCACGGGCCGTTTCGTGCTGGCTTCGAATTGCACCGCCACGGCGGCACAGTGCGCGGCCGCCACCAGGTTCCTGCAGTCCCAGATGAACGTGCTGGAGCCGGAGTCCGCGCATTCGCTCAACGGCTTCGCCAAGATCGACTACCGGCGCAGCGACCGCAACAGTTTCAGTTTCGACGCCAGCGCCGCGCACTGGCGCGCCCCCAGCCTGGCGCAGAGCGGGGATGTGGCGCCCAACGGCGGCCTGATCGGCGATCCCACACAGCGCGAGGAATCGCGCTTCGCCAAAATCGGCTGGATCGGCACCGTCAGCGCGGAGACACTCAATGACCTGCGTATCGGGGTCTTCGAGGATAAGATCTCCGAGTATCCATCGGGGACGAAATTTTCCACGGGGCTGCTGGGGATTGACATCGCGGGAACCAACGTGGGCGCGACCCTGCCTTACACTACTGTGGTCCCCAGCGAGCGCCGCTACCAAATGGTGGAGAACCTGCACTTCACTTCCAACTCGCACCTGTTCCAGGTGGGCGCCGATTTGTCGAAGACGCAGGATTATGTCGCCTCACTGTTCAACCCGGCCGGCGCTTACACGTATAATTCGCTGACGGCGTTTGCGCAGGACTTCAGCGGCGGCGGCAGGAACTATACCTCCTTCAACCAGACGTTTGGCAATCCCGTGCGCACCCTGGGCCTTAAGGAAGCCTACTTCTATGGCGGGGACACCTGGAAGGCATCGCAGCGTTTCACCGCGGAATTCGGCTTCGGCTACCAGAGATATTTCCTGCCGCAGCCAACTGCGGTCAGCACATCCTATTTCCAAACGGCCTCCATTTCTTCGCCGTGGCTGGATTTCACTCCGCGCGCGGCCCTGGCCTATATGGTGAATGAGCGGACCGTGGTGCGTGTGGGCTACGGCTTCTACTACGCTCCGTTCCCGGGCCAGTTGCTGGATACGCTGTTTCTCGGCAATGGCGTTTACCAGACGAATATCTCCGTGAACCCGAACCAGTCCGGCGCACCGGCGTTTCCGGCGGTGGTTCCATTGGTCACCAAGATTCCAACAGGCACCGGGAATGTTGTGTACGCGACATCCAGTCTGCGAAACCCGCACGCGCAGCAGGGCAATCTCGCCATCGAAAGACGCGTGGGGAAAGACGCGACCTTGACCATCGGTTACATCAACAGCCGCGGATACAGGCTGTGGACAGCGCAGGACGTGAACCTCACGACGCCCACCAAGACCGAGACCTACACCATCGACAATAGCGCCGGCCAGGCGGTTGGCACCTTCCCGACATCGTATTGGACGGCGAGGGACAATGCCAACAACGCGCATGTCTACCAGGTGGATAACGGCGGATCGTCCTGGTACAACGCTTTGACCATGCAGTGGCGCATGCGGATACAGCACGGATTTAACCTGTGGGCGTCGTACACCTGGTCGCACTCCACGGACAACCTTGGTGTCAACTCGGCGCAGGGCTTCGCGCTTCCCAGCCATTCGGGCACCGATTACAACGCGGACAAAGGCCCGTCGGCGTTTGACCAGCGCCAGCGGGCGGTGGTGCGCTGGACGTGGGACCCGGCGTTGCCCAAGGGCAGCGGGGCGACCGCGCGTTATCTACTGAATGGCTGGACGTTCTCCGGCCTTTTGACGCTGGCTTCCGGGCAGCCGGTGACGCCGCTGGTTATGGTGCAAGGCCAGCAGTTCTCCGGCGCCACGATGGATTACACCACTTCGCTGAACGGCGCCGGATTGTGGAACCGCGTGCCATTCGAATCCGTGGGGAGCCTGCATACCGCGCCGGTCTACAACGTGGATGCGCGGCTGGCGCGGTCGCTGCCGCTTACCGAGCGGATCAAGGGGACCGTGGCGCTGGAGGTCTTCAACCTGATGAACCGGCAAGCCGCCACGGCCATCAACGCCATCGCGTTTGTTGCAGCGGCGCCGCTGGCAGCCGGTCTAGTGAACGGCCCGACGGCCGGCGTCATCAAGCCGGTGGCGACCGCCGGCCAGGGCATCGCCTCGCAGAGCTTTCCGGACGGCACCAACGCGCGCCGCTGCCAACTGGCGTTGAAGTTTACGTTTTGGGACTGGGGGCCGGGGGCCGGGGGCGGGACTTTCAGAGCTCGAGCGCAGACCTGTGTATTTCAGGTCTGTATCCCTGGCGAATGCACCGAACGATTGGTTCCGGGGTCAGGACTGTAACAGTCAAACCATTTGGCTGCTGCTCCTTTTTCAGGTAGCCCTCGGGCGACCACAGCAGTAGCGCCTCGTCCCACACCAGATAACTGGAGCCGTCGATCTGTACGAACGAACCATCGGGCAGCGCGTTCCAGGCCGCCTGGTGGGTGACCTTCGCCCCCCGGCTGTCGATTCGCGCAGGGTGCAGTTCCGCATCGATCTCATCCGCGAGGAGCCGGCTCCCTGTATCCGGCTCACCCGGGCGCTGCCGTGCGTTCCGGAAGGCGTCCCGAAACGTGTTGAACCGTGGGCGCCGGCACTCGGCACAAGGTCTGTGCCCGGCGGCCAGCGACACGGCTTCGTCCAGAAAGAAAAGCTCGGTGTAAAGGCCCGGGGCCATCATTGAACGCCGCCGCCCCTTGAATTCCAAGAGGCAGGTAATCCAACGCCGGCTGCTGAACTGGCGGACGATCTCGCGTTGATCGTTGTGCAGCGCCCCACCCCGGTTGCCCATAAACGCTCCACGAGCGGGCGAGCTAAAAATCGCCCCGCAGGGGTCCACACGGTTCTGTAAGGGCATTTTGGATTCCGAAACTCATATGATCGCACGGTTGCGACAGCGGTTTGGAGCGCCTTTCGATGCCGGCGTGGCAGCCCGCAGGCCCTCGCGATCCACCATAACCTTTTACCGCCCGGCAGCGAACCAACTTCCGACAACCAATGATTGATTCAGCGAGTCACCGTTTCTTTGCGAGGTCACTAAACCGTGACCTCCGGGAGTGTGACATGGAACACATAACTTTGAGGAGAATACGATGAAGCTTCGCAGTTTTTTCAGCATACTGGTCCCGCTCATTGGGGCCGCTACTGCCCTCCACGCCGATAACGATCAGAACGTTCTGGTAGTTACGGCCTCAAACGCCGCCACGAACCAGCTCCTGGTTTACACGTCCGGCGGCAAACTGATCCAGACGATTCCTACCCAAGGTCAGGGTGGCGCCAGCGGCAATGCCGGCGGCATCGCAACGCAAGGCAGCCTGCTCGCTGTGGTGAATTTTGGCTCGCAGTCCGTCTCTATGTTTGAACGCGGCGACGGCGGCTTTGCGATGAAGCAGTTGGTGCCCACGGCCTCCAGCCCGGTCAGCGTAGCCTTCGCCGCCGGCCATCTTTACATCCTCGGCACTACCAAGGTTGAGTCTCACCGGATGTATGGCTCCAACGTAAATTCCAATCCCGATGGAGTGGTGACGCTGCTCAAGGCCGATGGGTCCTCCGCCCAGGTGGGTGTGGTGCCGAACCAGCTAATCATCACGGAAAAAAGCAACACGATTGAGACGGTTAACTTGCTTCCCGATGGATCTGTGAGTGGGGTTCCCACACTGGCACAGAACATTCCGGCCAACGTCAATGCACCGTTCGGATTGGTTACGCGCGGCAACAATGCCTACGTCACCATCGCCCATGCCGATGAGATCAGCCTGGTCCGCGATGGGAAGGTTCTGACCGTCACCGGCTCCGGCACACAGCATGCGCCTTGCTGGCTGACACTGGTGGGACCGTTTCTGTTCTCGAGTAATTCGCCCAGCATGACCATTTCCCGGTATGCCGTCTACGGGCAGAAGATCGTGCAGGACGCAGCCATTGCCGCGCCATTGAATGGTAGTCCGAGCGATATCGCCTCGGCAGCGGGATTGGTGGCGGTGATTGACGGCGGCGGCCATCTATCGATATTCAGCGTTGACGAGGATGGCGTCCTGACCCTGCAAGCGGCGGCCACCATCAGCAGTGCGGCCAACGGCGTTGCAGTAGTCCAGCGCGAGGACTGAGCGGAGTGCCAATCCGATCTGCTCCGTGATTGCCAGCACCCGCGCTGAGTTTTGGACGGTTGCTGCTGCGGGCCGCTCCAGCGGCTGGGATGCGCGGGCGGTTGCGAGCGCGGTGCGGATGGCTTCGACGGCGGCGGTGCAGCGGCGGGGTGGGCTCGGGGCGGATTAACTCGCCGCCGTTATGCCGTCTCGCGCTGCGCAATCCGCTCCAGCCCGCGCTCGCGGATTTCCTGTTCGCGCATCAGATATTTCTGCACCTTCTTGGTTACGGTCTGCGGAAACCCATCCACGAATCGAATATGCTGGGGGATCTTGAAGTAGGCGATCTTGCCGCGGCAAAAGGAGCGAATCTCAGCTTCGGTGGCCTGCTCGCCGTGTTTCAATTGCACCCATGCCGCCACGGTTTCGCCCAGCTTGGCATCGGGCAGGCCGATCACATAGACATCGGCGATCTGCGGATGCGTGTGCAGGAAGTCCTCGACTTCGCGCGGATAGATGTTTTCGCCGCCGCGGATGATGGTGTCTTTGGCGCGGCCCTTGAAACTGAAGTAGCCGTTGGGATGCATGGCGGCCAGGTCGCCGGTGTGCAGCCAGCCTTCGGCATCGATGGGCGTGTCGCAAGTGACGGGCGTGTCGCCGGTGCCGGGTGTGTCCGTGGCCGCGAAGTCTTCGTCGTAGCCCTGCATCACCAGGTAGCCGCGGGTACACAACTCGCCGGTCTCGCCCACCGGCACGGGCTGGCACGTCTCGGGATTCACGATCCGCACCTCGGTGTTGGCCAGCGCGGCGCCTACGGTGGTGACGCGCAGTTCCATGGGGTCGTCCACGCGCGACATGGTAATCACGGGCGACGACTCGGTCTGGCCATAGGCGATGGTCATTTCGGGGCAGTGCATACGGTCGGCCACCCGCCGCATAATTTCGATGGGGCAGGGCGCGCCCGCCATCACGCCCGTGCGCAGACAGGTGAGATCGAACCGGCTAAGCTCCGGGTGCTCCAGTTCCGCGATGAACATGGTGGGGACGCCGTAGATGGCGGTGGCGCGCTCACGGTGAACGGCTTCGAGCGTGGCCAGAGCGTCGAACTGCGCCGAAGGCAGAATGAGCGCCGCGCCGGTCACTACCGACACCATGCACCCGATGACGCAGCCGAAGCAGTGGTATAGCGGCACGGGCGAGCAGATGCGGTCCCGCTCGGTAGCTTCGAGCGCCAGCGAGATCGCCATCCCGTTGTTGACCAGGTTGCGGTGCGTCAGCAGAACGCCTTTGGGCGAGCCGGTGGTGCCGGAAGTGTACTGGATGTTGGCGACATCGCCAGGGACTGCGGCGTTTGCGGCGAAATCGGCGCCGACGGCCAGCATGGCGTCCCACGAGGGGTCGCCCAGCCAGACCACGTGTTGCAGCGGGAGCGACTGGCCGCTGCGCGATTCATCGAGAATATCGCGGTAATTGGCCCGGGCGTCGTGTTCGCGCAGAAACAGAGCGCGGATGCGAGACTTCTGGAGCACGTAGCGCAACTCGTGCGAGCGGTACGCCGGATTGACGTTGACCAGGACCACGCCGGCGCGGGCGGCGCCATATTGCAGCAGCACCCACTCCAGGCAGTTGGTGGCCCAGATGCCGGCCCGGTCGCCGGGGCACAGGCCCAGGCCGGCCAGTCCGCGCGCGGTGCGGGTGGCCTCACCGTCGAGTGCAGCCCAGGTGAGACGGACCGATTGATGACAGACGACCAGGGCTTCGCGATCCGGGAACCGGGCTGCGGCCGAAGCCAAGGCTTGGGCAATGGTGAGATCCAGCAGCGGGACCTCAGGGCCGCGCGTGTAACTCAGAGGGGGCACCCGAACAGTCTACTGCTCGCCAGATACCGGCGGCAAGTACGTACGGCAAGTACGGCTACGCCGTGCGCGCGGCCTTTTCCCGGGCCTTTTTCAGCTTCCTGGGCAAACGGGATTTGTTCTTAGGGGCGAATCTCCCCCAGTTCTTGGGTTTCTTCGGTTTGGGGACGACCGCCGCCGCAACCACCGGCGTCGCCTCTTCAACCGGCTTTGGCTCTTTAGCCGGCTTGGGCTCTTTAACCTTCTTCGGCTCTTTAACCGCCTTTGCCTCTTTAGCCGGCTTCGCCTCTGCTTTTTCTTTCTTTTCTGCCATAATATGCTGCCGTGTTCAGTATAGCGTTACGAAGCCGGTCGATGCCGGGTGGCCGGTGGCGGGTGGCTGGTGGCCGGTGGCTGGTGGCTGGTGGCCGGTGGCTGGTGGCCGGTGGCCGGTTTACGAGCATGGTTTTGTGATCCTTCGGGCACACGTGTAGCGTTCTGCGTTCAATAGTCGTTTATGAATAAGGTGGGACAGACCATCGTCTTGTGTGGTCTGTTGGGATGGGCGTTCCGCCCGCGAAACTTCATTAAAAACCACGCCAGGCTCCGGGAGATTCCGGATGGGCGAGGTGGTTTTTCGACCCTGTCATGCTTCGCCAGACACTCGCCGGTGTAGTTTTGAACGCGGGACTGGATAGGGAGGCGGTTACTGGATGGGGAGGCAGTTCGCCGCTTCAACCAACTCCACGCGTGCGCGGTCATGCCCAATCACGTCCCCGCGATCTCCAACGGGACACCGCAAATGCCCACCTTCATGCGATGGCTCAAAGAGAGAATGGCGAGGGTCAAGCGCGGGCTGGGTGACAGACGACACAACCCGATCGTCTGTCCTACCCCGCGCGCCGCGCCAGATCCAGCACGTGGTAAAGCACCAGCAAGATCATCAATACCAGGTAGGCGCGCAGACTCAGCAGCGAGATTCGCACGCTGGCCGTCATGGGCATGGGGCCGAGGTCTTCGATGTTGACCTTCTGCTCCGGGAGATCGTCCAGCGGGTGAACTACCACGAAATGGTTGTGGAACTCAGCGGTTCCGATCGTGTTTGGATTGGTTTTGAACATCGTCGCCATTTTCGTTTCTCCTTTTTCTCGCCCGGCTTTCTCGCCCGGCCTATCCAGCCGGGAACAGGTTCGGGGCCGCAACCTGCGCGGCCAAAATCAATGAAAGTGCGAACAGAACAATGATTACAGTCCAGTTCACCAGATTATTCCAGGGCTTGTTGGCGTACTCTCCCAACAGCGCCTTGTCGTTCAACAACAATTGCAGGAAAATGATCGCCGAAGGCAGCATGACGCCCGCCAGTACCTGTACCCCCAGAATGATCAACTGCAAAGGCGCGCCGGGAATCAACACCAGTCCCGCCGCCGCGGCGACCGAAAGCAGGTAGGCCAGGTAAAAGCCCGGCGCCTTGCGGAGCGGAAGCTGCAAGCTGTGCGGCCAACCGCGAACCTCGCCGTAAGCCCACGCGCTCGAAAGGGAGATGGCCGTGGTGCCCAGCACCGCCGCGTTGATCATCATCAGCAAAATGGCGTTCTTGACCCAGCCGCTGCTGAAGCTGCCGATGTCCATCGCCATCTGCGCCGGGTCGGTGAAGGTGAACCCGTGTACTCGCGAGGCATTGCCGGCGATCATCATGCAGCCGGCCACGGTAATGGTGATGCAGGCGCCCAGGAACGTGTCCAGGCGCGCCCACTTGACGTCGGCAAATCGCAGGCGCTTATCGGCGATGCAACTCTGCTGGAAAAAGAGCTGCCAAGGAGCCACCGTGGTGCCGACGATGGCGATCACCAGGAACATCAGGCTCGAAGTCAGCCCGCCGGCGGGCATAGCAGGCACCAACGAATCGCGCACAATCTGCGCGATCGGCGGACGCATCCAGTAAGCGATCGCAAACCAGGCCAGGTCCAGCAGGCACAGGAAGACCACGATGCGCTCCCAGCGGCGATAGCTCCCGCTCAATACGATCATCACCAGCGCGGCGGCCACGATGGGGACGCCGGCGCGCGGGTCCACGCCCATTTTGGTCAACGCCAGATTGATGGCCGCGAACTCCGTGACCAGCGTCAGAAAATTCACCAGCTCCAGATCGACCAGCGAAAAGATCCCCCACCATTTCCCGAACCTCTGGTAGATCATGGCGGCATGGCCCTTGCCGGTTGCAATGCCCAGCCGCACTACCATCTCCTGTATGAAATAAGTTACCGGCAATAAGAGCAGAACCACCCACAACAAATGGGTTCCGTATTGCGCCCCAGCCTGGCTGTACGTTGACACCGCGCCGGCATCGTTGTCCGCCACCATCACGATGAGCCCGGGACCGAAGACCATCAGGAAGGTCAACAGATCGCGAGTCCATTTGGATTTCACCACGCGCCCGCGGACCGGCACGATTTCGGTGTCGAAACCGGACGCGGGCATGTTCAGTGTCTTGTTGTTCATGCGCATCTCCTTTGCCTTGGCGCAAACCCACCGTCTTGGCGCATACACCGCCTTACGCGAACACACCAAAGCGCTACGGCCCGGGGCACAAAGACCGCCCGAGAACCGGCTGTTATCGTCGAGTTGGAGATGTCGAAAGGGAAACGAGGACGCCCCGGGAACCGGAGCGTTGGCTTCGCCCTCCGCACTCACCACCGTAATATCTGGGGGAGAGGCGGCGGGCCAGGCGATAGCAGGCAGGCTATCGAATTACCGCCGGAACTCCCACGCCATTGCTCCCGTACTGGGAGGTTGATCGTCGTTAGGTTCCATATACCTTTCTGGAGGCGAGCGAAACCTGGGAGGGAACAAAAAGGGGCGTTTCCCCAAAAGACCATTCCCACCGGCGGAAGAAATGGCCAACTATCTTCGTGCGCGGCAAGCAGGGCGCAGAGCGATTGCTGACGGATTCCCCCACTGGCCCAAGCTTCAGCACCGCGCGCCGTGAGAGATCCCCAAGATCTAAATCCCCAAGATCTAAATCCAAATGACCTCAGCCACATTAGAGAAACCCTTAACCCGGGAGTCCCTGGTCTACCCTGACGAACATCTTTCGACACCGGAGGGCAGTGGCCTGTTTGCCGCGCGGACGCCTCGCCTACCGAGGATCCATGCAAATCCGAGTGAAGCGGCTCCAACCGCGAACCGGCTCCATCCTTTCTAAAGGTACCCTTACCACTTCCGTGGTGTCAACCAAAAAGAGTCAACTAAAAAGCCTTTAACCCAAGAGCTTGCGCGCCCATCTGCCGGGAAACCTCCATCTTGCAGGGAAACCTCCATCTGCCGGGAAAACCCCCATCCGGCGTGAAAAAGGGCTACACTGTCAGCAATCGGACAAAAGCTGCTTCCTGAGGAGGTTGGAAATGAACAAGAACTTTGCTACCGCATTCGTGGGTCTCTGGTTGGCGCCGGCTTTATTGGCTCAGCTTGCGACCACAACTTCGTTGGTCGGAACCATTTCGGATTCGAGCGGGAAAGTGATCCCGAGCGCCAAGGTCACGGCCGTGGAAACGGGCACCGCCGATACCTACACCGCCACGACGAACGCCCAGGGCTACTACTCGCTGGAGTTCGTCCGCGTAGGCACGTACAACCTTACCGCCGAGTCGCCCGGGTTTCAGAAGGCGACGACCACCGGCATTATCGTCGACATCAACCAGACGGTGCGCACCGACGTCACGCTGGCCGTAGGCACCATATCCCAGTCGGTCACGGTTGAGGCCGCTGGCACCGCTATCAAGACCGACGATGCCGCCGTTTCGGAGATCATCAGCACCCGCAACGTGGCGGAGCTGCCGCTGAATGGCCGCGACGCGATGCAACTGGCCGTTACCACGCCTGGCGTGCTCCAGGGGAGTAAGACGTCCTTCACCGGCGTGCCGCCGGGCGAGGATTTCGTGGGCGCGGGGACGCGCGAGATTTCCAACAGCCTGTCGCTCGATGGCATCAGCATCATGAACAATCTCATCACCGTCACCAACACCCGGCCTATGGTCGAAACGGTGCAGGAGGTGGAGGTGCAGACCGGCACCTACTCGGCCCAGTATGGCGCTTATATGGGCGTTCACATCAACGTGGTCACCAAGTCCGGCACCAACCAGATCCATGGCGCTCTGGTGGAATTCCTCCGCAATCAGGTGCTGGACGCCCGGGGCTTCTTCACCCTGCCCACCCCCGCCAACCCGACAGCGGCTAAGCCGCCGCTACGCCAGAACCAGTTCGGCGTCGAGTTCGACGGGCCGGTTTACATTCCGAAAATTTACAACGGCAAGGACAAAACCTTCTTTATGGCATCGTACGAAGGCTTCCGTCTGGTGCAGCAGTCGACGTCGCTGTCGACTCAAATGCCGGCAGCTTTTTTCACGGGCAATTTCTCGTCGGTGCCCACTTCGGCGATCACGGGCGGCGCCATCAAGGATCCGCTGAACGGCAATACGCCGTTCCCTGGCAATATCATCCCGGCAGTGCGCCTCTCACCGATTATCGCCAAGCTGCAACAGTACTATCCGGGGACCAACCTGCCCGGCCTGGCCAGTAATTTCTCGGTACCGGTGCCGACCACCCAAAGCTACAACCAAACCAATGACCGCATCGATCAGAATATCGGCGACAAAGTCCGGTTGTATGTGCGCGCCCACAGGCAGAGCTGGAACGTGTTTGGCGGGAGTGCCATCCCGGTCAACGGTTCTACTACGCCCACCGACGTGACCAACTACACCGTCGGCTACACCCACACGCTGACGCCGAGCCTGGTAAACGATTTCCGGTTGGGCCGGAATTTCGTAAACACCGCGACGGTCAACCCGTTCTCCAGCAATAACCAAAAAACCGCCGGCTCCGATTTGGGTATCACGGGCTTCACCGGAGACTCCATCTACAATAACCCCGGCATTCCGGACTTCAGTGTCACCGGCTTCAACGGATTCGGCAACGGCGGAACCAACTGGTACCAGAATGACAGCACCAGTCAACTCTCGGAACAAATCAGTTGGAGCAACGGCGCGCACAACATCATGGCCGGGATGGAATTCCGCAGGCTGGCAACCGGCCGGGCAGCCGTCAACA
>Ga0210402_10002901_pt1 | contig 16369 bp, 19 predicted proteins | sample IncBWC7MmetaG_FD_161055 | JGI IMG/M metagenome (GOLD analysis project Ga0210402, IMG submission 161055) | Forest soil microbial communities from Barre Woods Harvard Forest LTER site, Petersham, Massachusetts, United States - Inc-BW-C-7-M | ecosystem: Environmental > Terrestrial > Soil >... | reverse complement strand
CGATTCCTTCCCATCGGCGGCGGTGACAACCTCGTGGCCGTCAAATTCGAGCAGCATCTTCACCGCTTCACAGACCAGCGGTTCGTCGTCAACAACCAGGATTTTTTTCTTGGGGGATTTTTGCTCCGGCATAATTGGTTTTCGCAACCTGTTTCATTTAACTGCGAATGCGCGGAAAAGCCAGTTTTTATCAGGAAAAAATCGTCATGCCTGTTTTTGCCACACCAGCCGCAACCCTTCGAGCGTCAAGGCCGGCACGACGGCGGAAATCTCCGGCAGCTTCGACGCGATCAATCTGGCGTAGCCACCCGTCGCCACGACCGGCAGATCTTTCACGCGCAACTCGCGTTTCAATTCGACAAGCAGCCCGCGAATCAACCCGCGATAGCCATGGACCGCGCCAACCAGCATTGCGTGCTCGGTGCTTTTGCCGACAACATTTTTGACTTCACGGATTTTTATTTTCGGCAGCAACGCCGTCTTCTCGTGCAGGTAATCCGTCATCGCCGCCAGCCCCGGCGCGATGATGCCGCCGACATAATCGCCCGCACGGTTCACCACGTCAAACGTGACCGCCGTGCCGAAATCCACGACCACAACGGGCGCACCGAAGCGCTGGCGCGCGGCCACGGCGTTGGCCAGGCGATCCGGACCAATCGTGGCCGGCTTCGGATAATCAATCCCGACACCGCGCAAAGTGTTTGGCGTGAGTTCCAGCACATCCAATTTCCAAAGCACGCGGATTTTTTTGCGGACAAGCGGTGTTACGCGTGGCACGACGCTACACAAGGCCACACCTTCGATTTTATTTGCGCCGGCAAATCTTTTGACCAACGCGGCGTTTTTTCCGCCGGCCCATTCGCGCGTCGGGACATTGATTTGCTTCAGCACGCGGCGGCCGTCCGCCAGCCCGATGTGCGTATGTGTGTTGCCGATGTCGAAGAGTAAAATCATTTTTCCAAAGTGACGTCACCGCCGATGATGCGTTCCAAGTGACCGTGTTCCGTGCGGACGAGCAACGCGCCGTCATCATCCAGCGACTCGGCGCGGCCGCGGATTTTGCGGTCGCCGATGAGCACCGTCACGTTTTTACCGATGGTCGTGCAGTGCGATTCCCATTCGTCGGCGACCGCGGAAAATTTTCCGCCGCAAATTCGGGCGTAGTCAAAATCCAGTTCGCGCAAAATCGCCGCCGCCAGTTCGGCACGCGAAACCATTTCACCGGCCTCGATCTTCAGCGACGTCGCGGTTTTGCGCAACTCCGCCGGCAGTTCACCCGCGTCCAGGTTCACATCCAGGCCGATGCCCAGGATGATGTGCTTGACGCGGTCCACCTCCGCGCTCAACTCGGTCAGGATGCCCGCGACTTTTTTTCCGCCAATCAAAATGTCGTTCGGCCATTTGATTTCCGGCGACAATCCAGTTTCGTTCTGGATGGCGCGGCGCAGGGCAGTGGCCGAGGCGACGGTCAATTGCGTCGCTTCCTGCGGACGCAAATCGGGTCGCAGCAAAATGGAAAACCAGAGACCCTTGTGCGCGGGCGAAATCCATTTGCGACCGAGCCGTCCCCTGCCCTTGGTTTGCGATTCGGCAAAAACCACGACACCTTCCTTCACGCCGTCGCGCGCAAGTTTTTCAATCACGTCGTTTGTGGAAGTCGTCTGCTCGAAAACCCGGATGTCGCGCCCGATGATTTTGGTTTTACCGAGGCGCGCGAGCAAATCATCGGCCAGCAGCGCGTTCGGTTCGTCCACCAGCCGGTAGCCAAAATGTGGGCCAGCCTCAATCTCAAAGCCAACGTGCCGCAGTTCCTCGATGCGCGCCCAGACCGCCGCGCGGCTGATGCCCAGTTGCTCGGCAATTTGCGCGCCGGACACACCATCGGGATTTTCGCGCAACGCAAAAAGAATTTTGGCGTCGGTGGTCATGAATTCTCGAAGTCCAAACCGATGTCCACGGCGCGGGCGGAATGTGTGAGCGCGCCGACGGAAATGAAATCCACGCCGCTGCCGGCGATCGCGCGGACATTGCCGAGGTTCACGCCGCCGCTGGCCTCGGTCTTCGCGCGGCCCTTGGCGATTTTCACCGCCGACCGCATCTGCTCCGGTGTCATGTTGTCGAGCAGGATGATATCCGCGCCCGCATCGGCGGCCAGCGCGACCTGTTCGAGCGTGTCGGCTTCGATTTCCACTTTCAACTTGGGAAATTTTTTGCGCGCCTGCTGGATCGCGGCGGCCACGGCATTCGGCTTTTCATTTCGCAGCGCGGCGAGGTGGTTGTCCTTGATGATCACCATGTCAAAGAGACCAATGCGATGATTGCGTCCGCCGCCGCAGGCCACGGCATATTTCTCAAACCGCCGCCAGCCGGGCGTCGTTTTGCGCGTGTCGAGAATCTGGACGCGCGTGCCTTTGACGGCGGCCACGAACTGCGCGGTGAGCGTGGCGATGCCGGAAAGATGCTGTACAAAATTCAGCGCGACGCGCTCGGCGCTCAAAATCGCACGGGCAGAACCGGAAATGCGCATCAGATTATCGCCGCCGGCAACATGGGTTCCGTCGTGGACGAGATATTCAACTTTCACCGACGACGAAAGCCTTAAAAATGCAGCCTTGGCGAAATCAAGCCCGGCGACGACGAGCGGTTCGCGTGCGCGCATGACGATTTTGAACGTCAGGCTTCTCGGCACGGTGGCGAGCGTCGTCACGTCGCCACGACCGATGTCCTCGGCCAGCGCGCTTTTGACGGCGGTGCGGATTTCTGAAAGGTTCAATTCCACCCGCACAAAATGGCCGTGATGCGATGAATTTGTAAATCTTCGTTTTCGTTTTTTCCGGTTTGTGATTTAATTTGGCTGATAATTTTGGCTGATGCACATGAAGAAAATAGACACGAAAATTGGGAAATTGGTACGCAGCATTCTGGCGATTTTCTTGGCATTACTTTTTATTGCCATCGAAACTCCCAATATCGGTCATTTTGTGATTCATCCCGCAATATCGCCAGCGACGGTTTTTGAAAGCAGCTTTCATGATCGGCTTATGGTGTGTCTTTGGCCGGTAATTCCGCTCATTTGCATTTTCGTCGGTATGTTCCGCGAACCGCTCCTTGAACATATTGGTTGGGGATTACTCATCATTTTATTCGTTGGAGGTTTGCATTGAGCAAAGGCATTTTACTCGTCAATCTTGGTTCGCCGGATTCGCCGTCGGTTCACAACGTGCGGAAATACCTGCGCGAATTCCTGATGGACGGGCGCGTGCTGGACACCCCGTGGCCGTTGCGTTTCTGCGTCGTGAATTTTGGCATCCTGCCGTCGCGCCCGAAAGAATCGGCGCACGCCTACCAGAAAATCTGGACGCCGGAAGGCTCGCCGCTTGTTGCCACGAGCCGCAACGTGCAGAAAAAATTGCAGGAGCGCGTGACCGTGCCGGTGGAACTGGCGATGCGCTATCAAAAGCCCTCCATCTGGGACACGATTTGGAAATTGCACCGGGACGGCGTGGACGACCTGCTGTTAATCCCGTTGTTTCCGCATTACGCGATGTCGAGCTACGAGTCGGCAGTCGAACGCGTGAAAAAAGTAGCGAAACAAATCGCGCCCAAAATGCGCGTTGAAATCCAGCCGCCGTATTTCGACGCGCCGGATTACATCGAGGCGCTGGTGGCGAGCGCGAAAAATCATCTCGAAAACGGCTACGACCATCTGCTGTTCAGCTTTCACGGAATTCCCGAAAGGCATCTCCGCAAGTCCGACCCGACGGGCTGCCACTGCCTCAAAGTGGAAAATTGCTGCGCGGTTCCGAGTCCGGCGCACGCGACGTGTTATCGCGCGCAATGTTTCAAAACCGTCGCGGCGTTTGCCGCCAAGGCGGGCGTGCCGGGGGAAAAATACTCGGTTTCATTCCAGTCGCGCCTCGGTAAAGACCCGTGGCTGAAGCCCTACACGGATTTGGAACTGGAAAAATTTCCCGCGCGCGGCGTCAAAAAACTTCTGGTGATCTGCCCGGCGTTCGTCTCGGATTGCCTGGAAACGATTGAAGAGATCGGGATGCGCGGGCGCGAATCATTTCTCAAAGCGGGCGGCGGGGAATTGACGTTGATCCCGTGCATGAACGATCATCCGCGCTGGATTTCCGCGCTGGAGGAGATGGGCGGGCGGTTTTGGGTGCCGTGACCCTGACACGGAAAGCGATCGTGCCTACTCCGGCAATTTTTCGCGCGCGGAATGTTTGAACTTGAGCCTGACCGTGTCCTGTAAAAAACTGAGGAACCCCTTTTTCTTTTTTGGTTGCACGGCCTGGATCAGCTCGCACTTGTGGCTGCAGACCACGCAAAGAAAAAGCGGCGCGCCGCCCTTGCGCCGCATGACATGGACGCAGGCGTTGCACATCACTTCGCGGCAATAGGTGCATTTGTAAGTCGCGGGCGTTTCCACATGATGCGGACAGGAAAGCACGCCGTCGGCCAGGACCACCGGCACCGGCGCGGTCTGGCGCGGGCGTTCAAACTGTGGAATCGCCACGCTGGCATCGGTGGATTCGACCAATAATTCCACGTCACCGAACCTTAATTTTTGCCCGACATCCAGCCACGCCTCCATGACCGGCTCACCGTTGATGAACGTGCCGTTGGTGGAGTCGCAATCGCGGATGTAAACGCCGTCGGCTGTCAGGGCCAGTTCGCAATGCAGGGACGAAACGGTGGGATGGTCAAGGCAAAGCTCGCAGTCCGGATCGCGACCGACGTGGTTCACACCGAGACGCAGCACCAGCGTCCGCTGGTCCAATCCTTCCGTTTTGATCAGAAGTCGCGCCATGATTTGTTTCCTTTCGGGAACGTGGACGCAAACTAGGAAGAAAAACTGCGCGCGTCGAGGAGAAAGATTCCGGCGGTCAACCCGGCGGATTTTTGGCGAATGCAAATTCCTCGACGACTTTGCCGCCGATCAGATGTTCCTGGATGATGCGTTCCAAGACTTCCGGCGAACAGTCGTGATACCAGACACCTTCGGGATAAACGACCGCCACCGGCCCGCGCACGCACACGCGCAGGCAATTTGCCTTCGTCCGGTAAACCAGCGGTTCCGCGCCGACGAGGTTCAATTCCTTCAGCCGCCGCTTCAAAAACTCCCACGACGCCAGGCCGGTTTCACGCGGGCAGCATTTCGGCTCGGTCTGATCGGCGCACAGAAAGATGTGCCGGCGGAATTTTTCGAGGCCGAGCGTTTCCACGGCGGTTTGGAGTTCGTTCATAATTGTCAGTGCCAGAAAGTTAATCCAATCACCCCCGCCACGGCAATCAATGCGCCGAGCAGTGAACGGATGCCGATTTTTTCACCTTCAAAAATCCGCGTCATCGGCAGTAAAATGATGGGGGTCATCGCGACGATGGCGGTGACGATGGCCGCCGGTGTTTTTTCAATCGCCCATTGAAAGCAACTCATGCCCAATGTCTGGCCGGCGAGGCTGTTGCCGAGCACCCACGGCCAGATGCGCCGCCATTTTTCGCGGGAGACGTTCAAAGTTTTTTCTTCCAGCACGCCGCCGTGCGCGTGGGCGGAACGCCATTTCACCACAATCAAAATAATGGCCGGAACCAGAATCCCGCCGAGTACGCGCTGGTAGCCCGTCGTGCCGGGATCGGGATGCTGTCCCGCCGCGTGGGCGACCGCGAAAGCTTTGCGGCTCATCACCGTGCCAAGCGCGCCGCAAAAGGCGGCAAAGATGCTGAACGCGATTCCGAGCCATAATTCGCGCGGCGGAATTTTCAGATGGTCACCCGGTGCGAGCGCGATGGCGACGCCGGTCAGGATGACGGCGATGCAAACAATTTCCGGCAAATTTAATTTCGTGCCGAGCCAGAGCCATTCGATCAGCGCGGCGAACGGGGCGGTGAAGCATTGCACGAGCAGCACGGTGCGGCGGCTGCCCAGCCGCGGCAGCGCCTGAAAATAACCGGTGTCGCCGATGCCGACACCAAGAAAACCGCTCAGGAGAAAAATCGGGAACGCGTCGCCCGCCAGCCCGCTGCCGAAGGTGTTCGCCCAGAGTCCGAGAAAAAAAGCCGCGAGACAGACGCGCCAGAGGTTTGCCTCCGCGCCGCCGATCTGTTTGGAGGAACGATGCCCGCATATCGCCGAGACGGCGAACAGCAACGTGGTCAGCAACGCGGCGATCATGGAACTCGCGAACGAGCGCCGGCCAAGCAGCCTGGTTTCAGCCGGCGAGCACGCGCGCCGAATGAGCGGCTACAATTCTTCGTAGTATTCATCCGTCCCGGTTTCACCGCCGAAGTCGCCCTCGACCTGCACGCCTTTCTCCTGGAGAATTTTGGCGATGTCGGGCGCAACCCACCGCTTGTCCCTCTTTTTGTTCCCAACCGGCTTGATGCGATAACGGCCCTGGGCGTCGTTCTCCAAAACACCGCGCTCCTGCATCCGCATCAATATCGGCTTGGCCCACTCGGGATTGTCGTGGTATTTTTTTTTGCCGCTGGCGCGCCGGGCAACTTCCTTGGCGTTGACAAAGTCTTCGCCATGGGTTTTCAGGAAATAAAAAATCTCGCGCTCTTCCGAATCCATCGCAAAAAAATGGCAAAATCCGGCTTTGAAGTCGAATACTTAAAGTCCCATCACTTCAGCTTCGCCGCGACGAACTGCGCCAGCTTCTGCGCGTCGGCATTGAAAAGGCGGATGCCTTCAGCGGTTTTTTCCGTGGCCATCGCGTTTTCGTTGAACAGCCAGCGGAACTTTTTTTCGTCCAGCGGCAGTTTCTCAATTTTGCTGTCGCGCGCGATTTCGGGACTCAGCTTGCGCGCGAGCGGCGTGGTGCTTTTCTGCAATTCACCCAGCAGTTGCGGGCTGATGGTCAGCAGGTCGCAGCCGGCCAGTTCCTGGATTTCGCCCACGTTGCGGAAGCTCGCGCCCATGACCTGCGTGTTGTAGCCAAATTTTTTGTAGTAGCTGTAAATCTCCTTCACCGACAACACGCCGGGATCTTCGGCAGGTGCGAACTCCTTTTTCTCCTTCGCCTTATACCAGTCCATGATGCGTCCCACGAACGGCGAGATGAGCCGCACCTTCGCCTCGGCGCACGCGACGGCCTGGGCGAGCGAGAACAGCAGCGTGAGATTGCAGTTGATGCCTTCGCGCTGGAGGATTTCCGCCGCGCGGATGCCTTCCCACGTCGAAGCGATCTTGATGAGGACGCGTTCGCGTGCAATGCCCTGGGTTTTGTAGAGTTCGATGAACTTCCGGCCCTTGGCGACGAGCGCGTCGGTGTCGAACGAAAAGTTTGCGTCGGTCTCGGTCGAAACGCGGCCGGGAACGATCTTCAAAATCTCGGCACCGAACAAAACCAGCAAATCATCGAGGATGTTGGCCAGCAATTCCTGACCGCTGAACTTCGCCTTGTTGTCGGCGATGGCCTTTTCCACGAGGAATTGATATTCCGGCATCTGGGCGGCCTTGAAGATGAGCGACGGATTGGTCGTGGCATCCTGCGGCGCGAACTGCTTGATCGTGGCGAAGTCGCCGCTGTCGGCGACCACCGTGGTGAATTTCTTGAGTTGGTCGAGTTGAGTTTCAGTGCTCATAAATTTATTTTAATTTTTCTGCATCATCGCGCAAGTCCGGCGGGATGGCAATTCCCAATCTTTTCCTGCCACTGGTTATCCAGTGAAGGTTGAGTTTAAGATGGATTTGCCGCCACTTTCTGCAATAATCCCTATCCGATATGACTCCGCTCGTAAAACTTTTGCTCGAAGGCGACAGTTTGAATTCCGCGCAGATGGCGCAAATTCTCAAGCTGTCCGAAGCCGAATTGAACGCGCAACTCGACGCGCTCAAAAAAGAAGGCGTGTTGCTCGGTTTTCGTCCCGTGCTGTATCTCGCGCACGAGGACACCGGCGTCGTCCGCGCCGTCATCGAGGTGCGCATCACGCCCGAGCGCGGCGGCGGCTTCAACCGCCTGGCCGAGCGCATCAGCAAGTTCGATGAGGTGGAATCCTGTTACCTCATGTCTGGCGGCTACGACCTGCTGGTATTCGTCAACGGCGCAAGCCTGCAAAAGGTCGCGGCGTTCGTCTCGGAAAAACTTTCCACCATCGAGGGCGTGCTCTCCACGGCCACGCATTTCATGCTGCGCTCCTACAAGGAACACGGCTTCCTGCTCGGCGGCAAAGTCGAGGAAACGGAACGCCTCAAGGTCGCGCCGTGAAAAAGTTTGGGAACAACCAACTAACGACGAATCATTGCGGCTGCAAAAACAGTTGCTGGGTGTCGTCAAAACCCAATGCTTCCATTCACACTTGAAAAGGGATTGCTACTCGAAGACAAAGCGTTGCTGCTTCCTTGGGGCACGCATTGGCGACAGCTTGCCGAATTGGGTTCGCCAAGCATCACCGAGTCACGTGATTGGATTCTGTTCGCATGGAATTATCCACGATGCCTCGGAGGATTGTGCGGGAGCGTTACAGCCCGCCTTACTAGAAAGCGACAGCTTCGCGAATTCGAGTTGCACGTCGGAGCGCAAGCGGAGACAGCGCAACAGACCTTTGCGCGAGTCAGCGCACACTTGCGTGGTTTATTTGGTCCGCCGACGCGCACTGAAACATCTAAATTTACCGATTACCCAACAGAAGAATGGAGCAATCCGCCAATTACGATTTGGCACTTGGTATTTGAACGGTTCAGCGAATATCACGTTTTACACATCAGGCATAGAGGACAGATTGAGTCTGAAAACCAAGTTGCCTAACTCTGTTAAATTTTACTGACACATGGACCAGTCACGTTTCATCGCCAAGCACGTTGTTAACCTGCCCAAGTCAGGCATCCGCGACTTTTTTGACATCGTCGCCAAAATGAAGGATGCCATCTCGCTCGGCGTCGGCGAACCGGATTTCGACACGCCCTGGCACATCCGCGAGGCCGGCATCTACGCGCTCGAAAAGGGCAAGACGCATTACACGTCCAACCTCGGCCTCATCGAACTGCGCCGCGCCATCAACAAATACGTCGAGAAAAATTATTCCGTCAGCTACGCGCCGGAAAACGAGGTCATCATCACCGTCGGCGTCAGCGAGGGCCTCGATCTCGCCTGTCGCGCACTCATCAATCCCGGCGACAAGGTCATGTATCACCAGCCGTGCTACGTCAGCTATTCACCCAGCATCACGCTTGCGCACGGCCTCGCCGTGCCCGTGCCGACGTTCGCGAAGGACGGCTTCGCGCTTACCGTGGATGCACTTCGCGCTGCGTGGCAGCCCGGCTGCAAAATTCTGATGCTCAACCTGCCGTGCAATCCCACCGGCGGCACGTGCGACCGTGCGCAGGTCGAGGCCATTGCGAAGTTCGCAGTGGAAAAAGACTTGATCGTGTTGAGCGACGAGATTTATTCCGAGCTGACGTTCGAAGGCGTTCACACCAGCATCGCGAGTCTGCCCGGCATGAAGGAGCGCACGATTTTCCTGCACGGATTTTCCAAGGCCTTCTCGATGACCGGCTGGCGCATCGGTTACGCGTGCGGCCCGGCGACGCTCATCGAAGCGATGATGAAGGTGCATCAATACTCGATGCTCTGCGCGTCCATCATCGCGCAGGAAGCCGCCATCGAAGCGCTCGTGCGCGGCGAGGACGCGATGAAAAAAATGCGTGACCAGTATCATCGCCGCCGCGATTTCATCGTGCGCCGGTTCAACGAAATTGGATTGAAGTGCCATCTGCCGCGTGGCTCATTCTACGCGTTCCCGGACATCAGTAAGACCGGCATGAACGAAAAAGATTTCGCCATCGGCTTGTTGCAAGCGGAGAAAGTCGCGATTGTCCCCGGCTCAGCTTTCGGCGAAAACGGCAAGGGCTTTTGCCGCGCATGTTTCGCGACGAGTTACGAACAGCTCATCGAGGCGAGCAACCGCATCGAGCGGCATGTGCAGGCGATTGCGGTGAAGAAATAGCAAGTAAGTTACGACACGGCAAAATCCACGTTCGGCACTTCCTGCACCGATGGCGGCACGCTGAAGAAATCGCCCTCCGATTTAAAGCCGAACATTTTCGCCACCAAGTTGCTCGGAAACGTTTCGCACTTGTTGCGGTAGTCGCGCACGTTGCCATTGTAAAACCGGCGCGCGGCCTGGATGCGGTCCTCGGTATTGACGAGCTCGGTCTGCAGCTTGAGAAAATTCTGGTCGGCCTTGAGCTGCGGATAATTTTCCACGACGACGAGCAGTTGCTTGAGCGCGTCCACGAGCTGGACTTCGTCGCGGGATTGGTCGGCCACCGCGCCGTTGTTGGCGGCGCAGCGGTTGCGGAGTTCGGTCACGCGCTCCAGCACGGCGCGTTCGTGCGCGGCATAGCCTTTGACCGCGGCGACTAGGTTCGGGATGAGGTCGTAACGTCGTTTCAGCTCGGTGTCCACGTTGCTCCACGATTCGCGGATGTAATTCTTCAACGCGACGAGCGCGTTGTATTGCGCGACGACAAAAATCACCGGCAACAAAACAATCGCGGCACAGATGATCAAAAGAAAAAGCGGCGCATTCATGTGGTGAAAAGATATTCCGGCAAAAGGAAACGGATTTCCGCCAGCCGTTGCAAGTTGAATTCGATTTTTTCAACCGGCAACTGCGGTTCAAACGCCAGCAGAACCACCGGGCCTTGAATCTCGATCTGCAAATCGCGGTTCATCAGCAAATATTCCATCATCTTTGCGTTGCAAACATCATAGGCAAATTTTTTGTCTTTTGAACGCACGCAAAAAGTCCGCGAGAACTCCGCGGATTCAAATTTAATTTCGTCGCCGATGCCAAAAGCCCCGGCGATTTTCAGGCCGAAATTTTCCGGCCCGATGGTCACCTGCGGAAAAACTTCCTTCACCACGAGCATGAGCACCGTGAGATTGTGGTTCACTTTGTTTTTGTCGGAACCGGTTTCGTAGTGATAATCGAAAACAAACAGTGACTGCTCGTGATATTTGCCGCGTAGAATGTTGAATGCGTAGCGGTCTTCGCCTTGGGTGAGGCGGCTCAAAAAGCCCCAGCCCATCACGAAGCCCTCGTCACGACCCGGATTGAACTCATCAAAACTTAGTTGCGCCGCCAGCTCTCGTAATTGCCATGACCGGTCTTCGCGGTAGCGGCTCCGTTTGATGCCCGTGATTAGGGCAATGATCATGGCTCCGCCAAAAATCAGGAGCGTCAGCAGCCCGTTGTTGATGGCGGCAAAAATCATGCGGTTTCCGTGAACAGGTATTCCGGCAGGCGCGCACGGATTTCCACGAGCCGTTGCAGGTTGAGTTCAAATTGTTCAGCGGAAATGCGCGTGTTGAACGCGAGCGCGATCACCTCGTTTTCGATTTCGATGCTCAAGTCGCGGTTGGCGAGGAGGTATTCGATCATCTTCGCATTGCAAACGTCGTAGGCGAATTTTTTGTCCGGCGACCGCACGCAGAACGCGCGGGAAAATTCGGCGGATTCGAACTTGATGTCCTGATAGCCGAACACCTCGGCGACTTTGGTGAAAAAATTTTCGCGCCGGATCGTCAGGTCGGGAAAAAGCGCGGGCAGCGTCAAAATGAAAAAGGAAAACCAGTGGTGTTCCGTGTGCGTGCCGTTCTTGTCTTGGGTGTAGGTCTCGTAATGATAATCGAAGGCGAGGATTTTGTTCTGTTGATATGTTCCCGAAAGCACGCTGCTGGCATAGCGATTCGAGCCTTGCGCAAGCTGCTTGAGAAAGCTGAAGCGGTCGGCGATGTCGTGATTTTCTCCCGCGTCGAAATCCAGGTTCAGGCGTTGGGCGAGTTCAAAGAGCGCTTCCCGGCGTTTGCCCGCCTGGATCGCGGTGTAAATGACGCCCACCAACATCAGAACGACAAAGACGACCGCGATCACGGGCACGACGGGAAAATTTGACGGCTGGAAATGCACGCGGTTGTTCTAAAGGAAAGCCCGGCCGCAATCCATTACAATTTGACGGGGCTTTTGCAGGGGTTTTGTCCGGCATATTTTTCTTTTCCCATTTTCCATTCGCCTTCATCTTGACGGCGTGGAATTGTGCCTGAAACAAAACCGTTCCTGTGCGGGCGGCCGGCTGGCCTGAAAATCGCTTTTGCCTAATTAACTTATGATGTTGTGGTGGAAATATCAGCAGCTCCGGTCGAGCAATCTCAAGACGCGGCTGGCGACCATCGCGGAACTGGCGGGATCCAAGCAGGCGGATTCGGTCGGACCGCTGCTGTTCGCCTTGAAGGATCAGAACACGGAGATCCGCAGCGCGGCGGCGCTGGCGCTGGGGCAGTTTCAGGACAAACAGGTGATCGAGCCGCTGATCAAGATGCTGCGCGATCCGGCCCCGCTGGCGCGGGCCACGGCCGCGGAGTCGCTGGGCCAGTTGAAGGATTCAAGCGCGATGGCTCCGCTTATCGGCCTGTTGCGCGATCCCGATTCCACGGTGCGGGTGCGCGCGTCCCGCAGTCTGGAGCGCCTCGGCTGGCAGCCGGAAAACGAGGACGAGCGGAAATGGCACATCGTGGCGACGGGCAACCTGAACCGCGTGGACGAACTGGGTTCGGACGGGGTCGAATTGCTGGCCGAGCTGATGAGGAATGGCACGCCGGAGAAGCAATTGTTCGCCGTCAAGGCCCTGGGCGAGATTGAAGACCCACGCGTGCTCAAACTGATATTGGAAGCACTCAAGCAAAACAATGTCCTGGTGCGGATCGCGGCGCTGGATATCCTGAAAGGTTTTGCCAACCCGTCCCTGTTCGAAGCGGTGGAACCACTGCTCAAGGACGAGGAGCCGAACATCCGGGCCGCCGCCGTGGTCACGGCCGTCAGTTGTGACGGCAGCCGCGCCGCGCCGATGCTGTTGGGCTTGCTGAAGGATGTTTCGTGGGAGGTCCGCCGTGAAACCATCAAGGCTCTCGGCAGGCTCGGCGACGTGACGGCGATTGACGGACTTTCCAAGGCCTTGCAGGACCGCGACCATGACGTGCGCGAAAGCGCGGCGGTGGCCCTGGGCAGGATTGGCGACGCGCAGGCGATCCGCCCCTTGGTGCTGGCGCTTTTGGACATTGAAAGTTTTGTGCGCAACGCCGCGCATAATTCGCTCAACGATATTGACCCGCAATGGGAAAAAACCGACGCCGCGCACAGCGTGTTGCCGCAAATCAAGGCCGCCTTGAAACGCCGCGAATACTGGATCAGTCACAGCGCCGCCCGCTTGCTGGGGCGAATCCTGCCCGATGCCACCACCAGCGACGGGGTGGAGACGCCTGCTGCCCCGCCACCGGAAATGATTTTGCCGGTGGAGAATCCCCCGGACCTGTCAGCCGAAGGCTTTGACATTCTCGCGGATCTGATGGGCGACCGTGACCGCGACCTGCGACTGGCGGCGGCGGAAGCCTTCAGCCAATTGCGTGAAAAACGCGCGGCCCCCGTCCTCGCCACGGCCATTCACGATGACGACGCTTTCGTGCGACAGGCGGTGGAGCGGGCGCTCATCGCATTAAACTGATTCCGAGCGTCTTTTTCCTTTGCTCGATTAAAACAGGGTCTGATCCAGGCAGGAGAAGATTGACTGCACAGCTCGTTAACTTTTTGGTGGCATCAAAAAGATAAGACCCGCATCAAATTTGTTGTCCAAAAATTGGATTATTCTGTCTCATTCAGATTGCAAATTTGACGCCAGACTGCCATCTGCCCGACCAGATCAGAAAATTAAAAAATGATTCCGATTATTTTTATGAAAACTGCGGGCGTTTGATTTGAAAATCTACTTGTAAAACACTGTGGCACAAGCACTGCTTTTTGTTGGCAGGAATTTTTGCGGGTTCCTGAACTGGATAAAAAATTATGCCCAATGTTAGAACCATCCTTTATTGCGAGGACGACCCGGTAGTCCGGCACGTGTATAAAAAACGTCTGGAACAGGCGGGATTTCACGTCCTATACGCGGAAGACGGGCTGGAAGCGCTGAAATGCCTTCATAAGTTCGTGCCGGATTTGGTGGTGCTCGACTTGATGATGCCGAAATTCAGCGGCGAAGAAGTTTTGAAATTCATCTGCAACGAGCCTCGTTTGCACGAAATTCCGCTGATCATTTTGTCAAGCAACCCCAAAGTGGAAGAGGAATACGCGCAAATTTCGGGACGTGCCGACAGATACATGGTCAAATACAATTGCACGCCCGACAAGCTGATTGAGACGATTCAGGAAATTTTCGCTGGTCCTCCTCAAGAAAACCCCGACAATCCAATCGAAGGTTCAGATTCGATAAAGTTCGAGAAAATACTGCGCCTGGTTGGCGGAAGTTCGTCACATTGAATTGTTCATTGCCTGCGAGCAGTGGCAAGGGGGTGGAGCCGCTCCGCCCGGATGTGTCGCGCTTTCGCGGGCCAAGCGCGCGAAGGATTCCGCGCCTCCGGCGGACATGTTGGCTGCCGTTCCGGCTTGGCTTGTTTTCTCTTTTGATAATTGGCAACCTTCGGCTGCGCGTTGCGGCAGTATTGCCGCAGGGTTCTTGAAGGGAAAAAAGTGACGACTCCGGCGAAGCAACATCAAATTCTGTTCGTGGACGACGAGATTAATTTTCTCGAAACCCTCCGCGCCCTGTTCACGTCCTGGAGCAAAAACAGCTGGCAGATTGAATGCGCCTCGTCCGCCGACCAGGCGCTCGAAATCCTCAAGACCCGCCCGTTCGAGCTCATCGTGGTGGACGTGAACATGCCCGTGCTCGACGGCGAGCAATTCCTGCGCATCCTCGCCCGGCGTTATCCTGATCTCAAAAAAGCCGCCATCACCGGCCACGCGACCGAGGAAAGGCGCTCCGCCTGCCTGGCCAGCGGCGCCGAACTGTTCATTGAAAAACCGCGCTCGGCGGAGGGGTTGAAATCCGTCTTTACCATGCTCGACGAACTGGTCACTTGGAAGCAGCAGACCGGATTTCAAGGCATGTTGCGCCGGGTCGGTTTGCAGGATGTCATCCAGATGGAATGTCTCGGTCGTAATTCCTCCCTGCTCGAAGTCCAGGACCGGCAGTTGACCGGACGGATTTACATTGAAGACGGGCGGATCATCCACGCCGTCGCGGGCGAGGCAACTGGCGAACCGGCCTTCCAACAATTATTGTCACTCGCCGGCGGCGCGTTTCAATTGCAACCCTTCGAGGCCCCGCCCCAGCGCACCATCGAAGGCCAGTGGGAATTTCTGCTCATGGAAGCCGCGCGCGTCCGTGACGAAAGCTCCACGCAAACACCCGCAACCGAACCGGTCGCGGAACCCGGACCCCCGCCCGCTTTTGAAGCGCCGGCGCCGGCGCCGGATTTTTCCCTGCACGTGGCGGAAACATTGATCTGCTCCGGTCAGGGCACGCTGCTTTACCAGTGGCAATGTTCCGATGTGAGGGCCCGCGTGGCGCTCATGGTGGAAATCGCGCAACAGGCGGCGCGCGTTGGACGATTGTTGTCACTGGGAAAATTCGACCGGCTCGAAATCCAGCTTCCCGCCAGCCGCGCCGTGGCACAGGTGAAACCGGATCGCATGGTCTTCGTGCAGGTCGCCACAAAGACGGGAAATTCCTGACCCAGATGGCATGAACGACACGCTCAACCAATGGTTCGCCAATTGCGCCCTCACGCCGGGAATTCTCGGCTGCGGCGTGCGCCTGCCGGACGGCAACTGCATGAGCCAGAGTTTCAACGACAGTTGTCCGCGCGAGCGTCTCGATCAGTCCCTGCAAAGCCTCGGTGATTGCCTGTCCTCATTTCCCGCCCATGGACTCGTTCCCCGCTGGCTGACCTGGACTTTCGAGCAAGGCCAGTTGCGCATTGCCCTGCGACCCGACGGATTTTTGCTCGGCCTCGCCATCCAGCCCAACAGTCCCGCCGCCGAAAATCTGGACCTGCTCACCGAGGAATTTCTGGCGCTGAATTTAACAGACTAAAATTTCAAAACATCTCCGACCCGACCCGCGATGTTGACTCCCGATACAATGGAATCGCCCAGCGAAACGCCGTCGCGGAAATGCCCGGCGAAAAACAAATCCGGCATCCTGGCTTCAATGTCGTTCAGCAAATTGCGGTATTTGCCGTAGCCGACGTTGTATTGCGGAATCGCCTTCGGCCAGGTCTTGGTGTGACTGAAGATCGGTTTGCCTTTCACGCCCAGCAACACGGGCAAATCCGCCAGCGTCGTCTCAATCAATTGTTCCGGCAGCAACAATCCCAGCTCGGGATACCGCGCCCCGCCAATGTAACTCGTCAGCGTGACGTGGCCGGCGGGCGCACGATTCGGGAATAGCGCCGAGGAAAATATGGTACCGAGAATCTTGAAGCCTTCGATCTTCGGAATCAACATTCCAAAACCGCTGCAC
>Ga0210402_10002900_pt1 | contig 16372 bp, 18 predicted proteins | sample IncBWC7MmetaG_FD_161055 | JGI IMG/M metagenome (GOLD analysis project Ga0210402, IMG submission 161055) | Forest soil microbial communities from Barre Woods Harvard Forest LTER site, Petersham, Massachusetts, United States - Inc-BW-C-7-M | ecosystem: Environmental > Terrestrial > Soil >... | reverse complement strand
AATCCATGTCAGACGATGAGCTATTGCAGTGGGTAGTAGAGCTGAGGCATCGCCGGGAAACGGAACGGCCAGCCCAGCAGAAACACATCAAGACTGCTGTGAAGAAAAAGACCGCTGGGAAGGCACACGCAACCCGTGATGCCTTGCTGGACATGAATCAAGACGACCTAAAGACGATCCTTGGGGAATACGATGGACTGGCAACCGATTGAGACTGTTCCTAAAGACGCTAGAGTCCTGTGTACTGGTCCTAGCGGAGTTCATGTAGCCCACTACCACCAATTTAGTGATGGCCGCTGGGGAATGCGTTCGGGCTGGTATGTAACGACCAATTGCACACATTGGATGCCGTTGCCTGAACCACCGAAGGAATGACGATGTTCTTCCCGGAACCTAAAAAGCAGGAAGTCCCGCCAGCCGGCAATCCCCAAGCCAAGATCGCCATCGTGGGTGACTTCAGCAATGCCTTCGACTTGCGCGACGGGCGACCATTCTCCCATTACGCCGGGCAGATCCTCGAATCCTGCCTGCACCAAGCCGGCCTGATCCGGGGAGAGGTCTACCTCACCAACGTTATCAAAGAAAGCAGCACACTACGGGGGAAATACTACGATGAGACGAGAGGAAAATTTACGCCACTTGGTATGGAATACGTGGAACGCCTGCGAGAGGAACTTAGCGTATGTGGGAGCAACGTTATTGTTGCTGCTGGTGCTGCTGCTATGTCTGCTCTGTGCAGCACTCATCGTGTCAGCCAGTATCGCGGTTACCTGTTTGAGTCCACTCTACTTCCTGGCAAGAAGGTCATACCGATACATCACCCGGCGCAAGCGCTCCGAGGCATGTACACCTATCGCTACCTCATTGCGGCCGACCTGTCCAAAGCCAAGGAAGAATCCAAATTCCCCGAGCTACGTCGACCCCACCGGACCCTGACGTGGTCGTATTCGGATATCGGGGAAGCGCTGTACTGGCTGGACTACTACGCCCGACAAGAGATAGTGGGCTTCGATATTGAGGTACTAAACTATGAGGTATCCTGCATCAGTATGTCGTCGTCGCCGGATTTGGCTCACGTCTTCCCTATTGCGGATCGATGGATTGCTGATGAGGAAGCATCCCTCTGGCGCGGCATTCAGCGAGCACTTGGAAATCCTGAGAGCAAGAAAGTCGTACAAAATAGTATGTTCGACGTACCTTTTCTCCTTACACGATGCGGTATTGTCGTACGAGGAACCATCCATGACACCATGGTTGCACATTCCATTTGTTACCCGGAACTACAAAAAGGACTCGGCTTCCTCGGCTCGGTTTACTGCGGTTCGCAGGAGTACTGGAAGGACACGGTAAAATTCAACGATATCAAGTCAGAGAGCTAACAATGTATAACCCCTACGAAATCTTTGAGTGGACTCCTGAAATTCAACTGGAAACTCCAGCGGTGGATTCTCCTGGCTGGTGGTATTGGCAGAATGATGTGGATGGCCTATTTGGTCCGTTTGAAACGGAGGCGGAAGCTTTAGACCATCGACTCAAAGAGTATTGGGCTATCTGTAGAGCCATGAAGGAAACTATCTAATGAACCCTGCATACGATTCCTACAACTATCCCTATATTGGTCCCTATTACAGCTTCGATTCCCTCGACAGTTGGCAGAAGCGCTGGTACTTCATCTGGGACAATGTGCGCTTTGGGCCCTACGATTCCCAGCAGGAGGCTCAGTACAACTTTGACTCTCTGCAAGATAGGAAAGAGGCAGACTCATGCAGCGAGGCATACCGACATGAATAGTGCTGAGCTGTGGAAGTCGGGCCACGAACCCATCAGTGACATATTGCATGACGCCACTACCCGGGATCTGTGCTTCGAGCAGAACGGGGATGGGCAGTTCTTCTACTACATCAAGGAGGGGATTCGGATCATCTATACGAGTGACCGATTCGAGGACTCCGAGGAATGCGGTAGGGACGGTTTCCGTATGCTGCGGGAACTCCATGAGGAAGATCCACTAAGGCACGATGATGGCAATGGATGAAAAGTTCTTCCGTTACTCCGCACTAGACAGTGCGTGCATGATGGAGATCTACGAGAAGTTCTGGCCCACCGTAGGGCAGGGCTACCAAGCCACCTACGACATGACCATGAACCTCATGCCGGTGCTTGCCTTCATGCAGACCAAGGGCATCGCGGTGGATCACACCAAGCTTGAGGAGACGCGCAAGGAGGTGCTCCAGCGAGCAGCGGAGAAAGAAGCTGAGCTGCATGAGCTGTGCGGGTTCCCCCTCAACGTAAACAGTGGGAAGCAGGTAGGCGAGTACTTCTACATCACCCTCGGCTTGCCCCCGATCTTGAAGCCGAAGACCAAGGCCCTCACCACCGACGACCTTGCGATGCAGCGTCTCGTGCGAGGCACGGCCAAGAACCCCGGCCGACCGGAGGCGAAACTCGTCCAGGAAATCCGGGGCCTGAAGAAGTTGTACTCAACCTACCTGTCCATCGAGTTTGATGCAGACAACCGGATGCGCGGATCCTACAACCCTCGCGGAACCATGTACGGTCGGCTGAGCAGCAGCAAGACGATCTTCGGCACGGGCATGAACATGCAGAATCTGCCCCCGGACTTCAAGAAGTTCCTGGTGGCGGACCCCGGCTATGTGCTGATCGAGTTTGACAAGAGGCAGGCTGAGTGGGTGGTGGTGGCCTACGCCAGCGATGACAGCAACATGATTCGAGCCATCGAGCAGGGATTGGATGTGCATGCCTACACGGCAAGCCTCATGTTCCATGTGCCGATGGAAGTAGTGGCGCATGAAAATGATGTTATCGGGCACGTAACAAATCCGGACCAGATCAAGGAACTCCGGACGACCGACGACATCCTACGGCAGCACGACACCGCAATCTGGCCGAGGTCTATGACGCTCCGTCAATGCGGTAAGAAGTGCATGCCCGGAGACACTGAGGTGCTTACGCCTTCGGGATGGGTTCGTTTGGATGAGCATCAACCTTGGCAGGCTATTGCCCAGTGGGACGCGGGGAAGATCAGTTTCGTCCGTGCTTCGGCCATGAATGTATATGACCACGAGGGGCCGCTAAACACTTTTGAGGCTAACCACGTCCATCAGATAACGACGGATGAGCACCGTCTTTTGGTTGTTAATGATCGAACCAAAAAGCAAGAAGTGGTGCTGGCTAAGGACTTTGAGCAGCGTATGCACTGGCATCTACCCACCTCGGGTAAGTACTCTGGGGAGACCAACTCCCTTACACTTACTCCCGGCATTATGCAATTGTTGGTTGCCATCCAAGCGGATGGGTCTATTGATCCTTACGATAACCTGATACTTCGGGTAGATAAGGCGCGAAAGGTAAAGCGAGCTGAGGAGATTCTGGCAAAGTTAGGCTTGCGATATACCCGAACCAACCGGGGATTTTTCATTCATAGCTCAAATTGGGCTGCTCGGGTTATTGCGCAGTTGTTGGGAACTAGGAAAGAGTTTGGTCCTTACCTATTGTCTCAGAATCAGGAAGCTCTTGAGGCATTCATCGCAGAGATTCCACATTGGGATGGGCATATTCCTACGGGTCAGTATTTCACTACCGTGGCAGGCAATGCTCATTGGGTTCAGACGATTGCTCATATTACTGGTTTCCGAGCTACCGTTACCGAGCGTCCTCCACATGCGGCTGGCTTTGGGAAGAAGAATCTCTTCTGGGTGAAGATTGGGAAAGCTTCGGGTACATCGCTTGTAAGTATTCAACAGGGAACCACTGAATACACTGGCAAGGTGTACTGTCCTACTGTTCCTTCGGGATTTTTCCTAGTACGTTCAAAGGGAAAGATCAGTGTCACAGGCAACAGTAACCATGGCCTGAACTACGACGAAGGCCCAAACACCTTTGCCCTGACCAACGAGATTGAAATTGGTGAGGCGAAGCGCATCATCGCCATGTATCACGAAGGCTACCCCTCCATCCGGAAGTGGTATGACCACGTCCAACGCCAACTCAAGGCTAGCCGTACGCTAGAGAACTGCTTTGGTCGCCGCGTGAAATTCATGGGCGAGTGGGGTACCGATCTGTGGAAGTCCTCCTACAGCATGATTCCCCAAAGTACCGTGGTGGATTCATTGAATAGCGGAATGGTCAAGGTCTACAATGACCCCCTCCTCGCTAGGGAGTACAACATCGATATCCTGGCGCAGGTACATGACTCCATTCTCGTGCAAGTACCCATCGAGGTCATGCAAGACGAGACGAAATACGATGAACTAATGCGCCGCGTGAATGACTACACCAGTCCCACGCTGAGCTACAACGGCAATGACTTCAGGATCGCTACCGATGCAAAAGTTGGCTTCAATTGGGGTGGGAAGCACAAGGTGCACAACACTGAGGGTATGCGGGATTGTAAATCGTACGATGATGTCCGTGCGCTTCTACGGCTAAGGGGAGTTGCGCATGACACGGGAAGTAAGCAACTGGCTTGACTCCTATCTTGAGTATTCCAGCAACACCGAATCTCCGACCTCTTACCATCTGTGGTGTGGGATCTCCGCGATTGCCGGGGCACTCCAACGAAAGGTCTACCTCCATTGGGGTGTAGGCCAAACGCTCTATCCCAACTTATATATTGTATTGGTGGGCCCCGCTGGTAGAACCCGTAAGGGTGTAGCCATTGGCATCGCGAAGGATCTGTTGCGCGAACTCACGAATGTGAAAATCGCACCGGAGTCCGCGTCAGGCCAGCAGGCCATGACCCTTGTGATGAAGGAGGCGTACGGGAACTTCATCGACCCCACGGACGGGCAGAGTAAGCTGCACTGCTCCACGACAGTCTTCAGCGAGGAGCTATCGGTATTCCTCGGACAGGGCAACATCGCCTACTTGGCGAACCTAACGGACTGGTATGACTCCAAGGAGGAATGGGAGTATCAGTCGGTGGGACGGGGCAAGGATAAGTTGAATGGGGTGTGCTTGAATTTCCTCGGAGGTACAGCACCAGACTGGATTCAATCCATGATCCCCCAGGAAGCGGTGGGTGGCGGCTTCACCAGTCGAGTGATCTTCGTGGTGGAGGAGAAGAAGGGGAAGATTGTTCCCGAGCCTGTGATGACTGCTAGGGAAATCCAACTGCGTAAGCAATTGAGGAATGACCTCGAACGCATCAACAAGATGGCGGGAGAGATGACCATGAACGATGGGTGTAGGAGGAAGTATGTCAACTGGTACAAAAGCGAGTCCGCTGCTGCCGAGGCCGGACACCCTGCAATCGATGACGCAAGATTTGCTAGCTATTGCGAGCGGCGTGCAACACACCTACGAAAGCTACTCATGGTGGTGTCAGCAGCCCGAGGGGACGACCTCATACTCACCGAAGAAGATTTCGATAGAACTCTTAGATTTCTTGAGGCAGCAGAGCGAAACATGTCAAAGACTTTCGGGGGCTTTGGCAAATCACGTACGAGCGATGCAACGGAAACCATCAAGAACTTCATCTGCGGGATGCGACACACTACCCGAGGGCTCGTACTCCAACGTTATTACCTCGACGTGGACGCCCCTACCCTCTCCGGAATCGAACAAACCCTAGAGCAGATGGGCTGCATCAAGACAGAGCCGTACATAGTGGATGGGAAGATGGATAAGAAGTATTACTGGGTTGGCGAAGCCGCCTAAACTAACGACAAAGGAAACAATCGCGTGACTAAGCCTATTTTGTGCCTCGATTTTGATGGCGTGATTCATCAATACAATAGCGGTTGGAAAGGCGCTGAGATCATCTCGGATGATATTACCGAGGGTTTCTTTGAGTGGGCTGAACGGGCCGCTAAGAAATTTACCCTTGTGATCTACAGTAGCCGAAGCAAGGAGCCTGCTGCAATTACCGCTATGCAATTTTGGCTTGTTGAGCAGCGCAAGAAGTGGCGCGCTGCTGGGGGAGAACATGAGACGGAAGAGCCTCTCGGTTTCCAGTTTGCTAGTGAGAAGCCTGCTGCCTATTTGACGATTGATGATCGCGCTCTGACTTTCACGGGAAACTGGGCAGATTTTGATCCGGAACTTCTCGCTGAATTTAAGCCTTGGAATAAAAAAGCGTAGAACAAAGGCCCCTTAATTGGGGCTTTTTCCTTGATACACCTGTTGCTGACCAACAATCCATTTCTGCAATCCATCCAGCTCCGCTGCATTAGCCCGACACGTTGTGTAGTTCTGCGTCACGCTGGTGGCCACGATGGACAGTGAGAGATTACCGGGAGGAAGCACTTGCAGGGGTTGCGGCGACACCCTGAGAGGTGCTGGGGGAATTGGGAAGGGGAGTGCCTTGGGCGGCTGCGTCGAGCAAGCTACCAAAGCCAGCAGGGATGGGGCAAGCAGCATCGTCTTTTTCATGAATGTATACCGGTACCTGTTTTGTGATGGTCTGACCTTGTGTCTGGATGTATTGGATCTTGGGCACATCCACTGTGAAACTCTTCTGGGTAACTGCTGCGCTATCCATCGTGACCTTTAGGTCTGTCTTGAGGTTGGCAATCTGCACAGAAGCTACGCCCTGCCGATACTCGTAGTGCCCATAGCCCCACACACTCCCCACGATCAGCACAAGGCAAACAATCCAGACGATCCACTCGTAGGGTTTAAGCCAAGAAAGTAGCGCGCTCATCCTTCCTCCGATTCTCTAGGCCAGTCATCACTTTGCCTGCGGCTCGATTCCATACGAGGAACTGATTGGCGGCACTCTGGATGTCGCCGGAATTGAACTCTCGCAGCAGCGTAGACTGGCTCCAGGCAGCGAAACCTATGTTATAGGCTAAGGAAGCCATGGCACCCAACTGATTGCTTGTTATAGGCATGTGGATGTATGAGGCCATCTTGGAGATGAGGGTAGTCAATCGGCTGTTTAGATCGGCGTCGGCCTGCTCTTGCGTCCAGACAGTTCCTTGGTGAATATTCGGACCGGTTGCTCCCCAACCAACAGTCCAAGGATCTCCTCCAGTTGCCGGATCAGGATAAGCGGTGAGCTTGCAGCCCTCCCACTTATGGATGAGAGTCGTTGCCACTTGGTTTGCTGACATCATCGTGCCTCTTGAGGTTTTGTTTGATATTGGTGCCAAGGAACCCTAACAGGAAAATAGTGATAGCAAGTGTCACCATCAACCATGTGGGTACGACGGCTCGTAGGTCATCGGGAATAGCCAACCAGGACAGTACAAAAGTCACCTGAATGGCATGTGCCCAGTTGGAGTAGTAACGCAGCGAGCGGAGGTGGATCTTCATTGGCCTGCATTCTCCGACCCTGAGCCCGTGACGAGTGCATACCGCCCCGGCGCTGCCGCAAGCGTGCAGCCTCCGGTGGCGTTCGCGGTGAACCCTACCGATACGCCATTCACGTAGACTGCGGTGACCGTCGTCGGGTAAAGACCACTGCCCAGCTGGAAAAAAGTATTCACCCCATCTCCCAGTGCTGGGCTCATGGACGTCTGCACATAGGTGAAGATGGCCGCTGGCCACGGCTGGGTCCACGGGGGCGTCTGGAGGTCCGGCAAACCTCGCACGAAGTCCTGCGGCTGACGAGGCTCATTGTGCTCCGGACACACGTAGTACCCCTGCCAGTTCCGAGCGAGGGTAGAACCCTTTCGCTTGAAGCCGCACTGGTAGCACTGCGCATTGAAGTCCCCCAAGAGGAGGTAATCAGCGCGTCCCATTATTGACCTCCACTCATTAGTTTGTTCATGCGTTTCTCGGCTGCCCGTTGCTTTGCCGCTTCCTTGTTCTTGGCCTTCTGCTCATTGGTGATGCCCGACTGAGGGAAGCCCACGAATCCCGAGAGGCGCTGAGCAGGAGTCATGTCTGGGCTGGCGGTGATGGGCAGGAATGTCTTGGCTGCATGCCCCCAAGGATTACTCTTCATGGGCGGCCCACCTGAAGTAGTAAGATATTCCTTATTCAATAGCTGCTCAAACAGCTCATGGACTATAGGGCTTGCCGAGTTGAGGATAAATTTCTTTGGATCATGGGTAAGTTCAGGGAACTCCATGAAGTGCTTACTAAGCTGCGTCTTTGTGCCATCGCCATTGTCCAACATCAGAGGATCTTTGTTCTCCCAGATGTTGTGGCCGCTCAGCTGATTATTGAGGGCGTTGAACAGGGTGAAGTACAGGATTGCCCCACGCAGTACATAGCGTTGGTACAGCGCGGTCGCATCACTCGTGCTGAGCCGAGGGACGCCAGCAGACTTCAAAAAGGTGCGGATGGTGGACATCTTCCAGTCCGGAGCCATCAAGAGTAGCTGGGCAACTCGCTGCGCCTTCGGGGTAGTGCTATGCAGGGCTAGATTACGACCAAGCTCCGTTGTTGCATCATCAGCCAACCGGCGCAAGTTGAGGCCACCAAATGCATCATTGGCAAATTGTGCAGCTTGTCGATACAACTCATCCTGCGGAGGAACTTTGGCGCTAGGATCTTTCTCAAGTACCTTTGCCCAATTGGTCTTCAACCGGTCATAGGCTTGGAGCGCAGTCATGGTCTTCATACCGAAGTGCGCGCCGTGCCACACCACATAATCATTGAAGTCCAAAGCCTTCTTGACTAGTCCAGCCGATAGCGTCCCTGTATAGGGGGCTACCTTATTCATGAAGTCCTGCACCTGAGTCAGAACTTGGTTCGATATGTCGTGCTGCATGTTCAGCTTTTCGAGGGACTGCCCCGGAGGACTGACCATCAGACCATTGCGAAGCAGTCCGTCAATGTCATCTCCCTGCATACCATTGAGGTACTTCTCATGTGCTTCCGACTTGCCTGCTAGGGACTTGGCAAAGTCGAGTACGCCCTTCGGAGCCTGCCACAGGGGATTGGCAAGGATGTGAGCCTGCAAAAGGGACATGGGGTGGAACATGGACAGCGCGAAGGTGCCGCGCTTGGCCAGCGCATTCAAACCCTGCAACTTCGACAAGATGGCGTTGTTATCAAAGGTATTGAAGATGTACTTCATGGAAGGAACGATGTCCGGAGCCACTCGCCAGCCTTCCAGCTGAGGATGGTTCATTGGCAGATATCCTGCGGGAGCACGAGACTTGGGCATGATCATCATGTTGCCCTTAGTATCCAGCGGCGTCTGACGTAGCCCCTTCATGAGCTGGTCATTGGCCATCGCCCGAATCATCGAGTTGTTATAGATGCCGAGGATCTCTGAGATGTCTTCCGTAACAGGCTCCAACCCCAGCCGCTTGCCCTCCGCGATAGAGGGAATGTAACGCTGTAGAGCAAAGCGACTAGTAGTGCTCATGGGCGAGGATGTTTGATCCCGAACTTGTGCCAGAATTTCCGCACGCTTCGGCGTGTCCTTCCACAAGTTGGTGACGTAATGCTCCAACAGGCCATTCAACACACCAGACTTGATAGCCTGCTGACCCACAGACTCAAAGTTATCCTGGGCAATCTTCGCGGCGGCCCGCACATTCGGAGCGAGGGACTTCACGTTGTCGGACTGGATGGCGTGCGTGATCGCATCACGGTCCGCTCCTTTCTTGGCAAGATTCTGAACTTGCTTGATCTTTTGATAGGTGTAGCGCTCACCTACCTTGATTGAGCCCTCTTGAGTGTTGAACAGCTTATTGCTAGTCACACCTTCCCGGCGACGTACGGTGTCGCTCATCTTGAAGTCGGGGAAAGCGCGGCGGAAGACTTCTGCTCCGCCTAGAGCGGCAAGTGCTCCCAAGCTCGCCCCACCCAACGGATTGTCTTTGTTGGATGCAGCCCCGAGGGTTCCACCGAGCAGGGTCAGGCCGGTGACTTTGGCCATCTTCTTCAGAAGTTCGGGGTCGATCTGCCCCGACTCTTTATTGACTCGCTGATTCGCCCGAGGCACATCCTCTGTCTTGCTGGGCAACTTAGCTGCCCGCTCCTCTGGGGATAGGCCAAGGCGCGCTTGCACATTGCGGGCCTCCGTCTCGCCAGCATTAGCCACATAGTTCCACTTGGCCTTCTCGGGCAGGCGGTCGATCTGATCGGATACCTTCCGCAACTGCTTGTCGAGGGCAGCCGTCTTGGCATCATCCCCAGTCATGCTGGCTTCGCGCCATTTCTGGTAAAGGTCTTCTTGGCGACCTTCCAAATAGCCCCGCACGTCCGTGAGGCGTTTCGTCTCATACCCCACATTGGTGCCCAGCTGACGACCTTCCGTTTCTTGCAGTGAGTGCTGCAATTCGTGGGCAATGACAGACTTAGGAGCCATCGTTGGGCGCTTCTGGGCCAACTGCTCCAGGTACTTCGGATCTTTCAGGACGAGTGTATTTTGATCTCGCAAGAAAGACCCAACCGGCTCCATATTCGGATTGATGAAAATCTTCACCTTGTCCAGCAAGCCGGGATATGCCTTGTCCAACTCGGGATGATCTACCAGAGTGGAGAGGGGGATTGGCTCTTTCTTGGCGCGTTCCCAATTAGGATGGTCTAGGGGCAACACATGCATCTTGGAGTCATCAATCTCCTTGGTCCACTTGCCCTCGGCATCCCGAGACATGCCAGTAATACGGTGAATGTCCTCGGGGGACTTGCCCAAACGCTCCATGCTGGTAGCTACACGCTCCTCGGTCGGGGACCAAGTACGGGCAGTGGGGCCAGCAAACATACCAGCCTCTTTCTTGCCCAGTCCCGCTGCCCCAATATCACTACCCCAGTGCAGGGAGGACAGCGCTAGGCCAGCCAGTCCGCCTGCTACAGCCCCAGCAGTACGATTGTCTGGACCCGCAGCAGCCGCACCGATAGCTGCTCCTGTACCAGCAACAGCTCCAGTGGCAATGAGTCGCTTGTCCGCAGCGCCCCGCTGGCCCTGATCGATATCAGGCCGTGCCCCAGCTCCCTTCAACTGTTCGGGGTAGCCCATGTTGTCATAGGGCTTCGTATCCAAATCTATGGGTATGTCGGAGGCAGTAGCAGACTTAGAAGCTTCCCCAACCTTCTTAATGTAAGGCTTGAGAGCCTCTTGATACTTCTTGCTATCGACATTGTAGAGGGATTCCACGAGGTGATTTTCGGAGCGAGTGGCTACGTCATGGGCTTCGCTATAGGTCAGCGATTCGCCCTTGAGCAACTTCTCCTCGACGCCCGGCTCGAAGTACACATGGGGGCCCATGCGATCCTTGATGAGTTGGATCTGTGCAGGATTGACCGGCCCCTCCAGATGCATCAGGGGGTATTCGACGGACTCGTGATAGGCAACTGTCTCTTTCGCGGGGACATTGACGGATGCACCGTCACGATTAGTGACAGGCACATGATTGGGGGTGTTCTCATCAAGATGAATAATTTTACCGTCTGCACTGACGCCGCCGTAGTACGGGACGGTTCCCTCTTTGGATACAGGAGTTTCCGGAGGGAGCGGGGCACCGGGTTCCTTGATCTTTCCGGTAGCATCGGGACTTCCAGCTGCGGGAGCAGTAGTGGTGGTATCGGGATGGAGGCGAGTTAGGGCACCGGCTACAGCGTGGCCAACTCCACCAATCACTCCACCAGCGATGACAGGGGCACCGAGGGAGCCTTCACGAACATAGCCTTGCTCAGTTTCCTGTTGGGAGGCAGCGATACCGGCATTGATGCCTGCCCCAGAACCAACCGAGGAGAGGGTGTCGAAGATCGAGCGGCCCTGCTTCGCACCGGCTGCCGCCTGCTCAGCGCGTGCCGCGACTCGCCCGTACACGTCCCCGCTCCGTTGGGCAGCTTCCGACGCCGCTGTAGCAGCCGTGGAAGTTCCTGTTGCAGCGGACTCGACTGCCCTCGCCGTCTTTTGTAGGTCACGGCCTGTCTGAGCGGCCCTCAGTGCGGCGGCTTCCTTTGCCCCATAGGTCAGAGTACCCAACTTAGCCTCGGGCGCTAGAGCCAGCTCAGGGTCAATCAGGAATCCGTAGCCCAAGGACTTCGCCGTCTTGCCCGGCTCAGCCACAGCCTGCTTCCACATATCCTTGACTTGATCCCAAGTATTGGGGCTCAGTTTGTCCTTCAGGGACTGGATGCGAGTCGCCGCTGCTTTGACCTCATCGGGGGCGTGTTGGTCGGGATGGGCCGTGATGTCCATCGCCCGGACAGTGTCCTGGATCTCGTAATACTTACGAGTGTCCGCCATGCGGGGGTTGGCAGCCTTCTCTGCGAGGTTGGCCATCAGGGATTGGCTGAGTGTGCCTCCCACGACATCGGGGCTGGATAGATCGCCAGCCATATTGGCCTCGACGCGAGCCCGTTCCTGCTCAGGGGTCAGGCCCCACGCTTTCATGGTCTGATCATCAAGAGCTTGACGCTGCTCGGGAGTCATCTTGTAGACAGACCCATGCGTCAGACCAATGTCGGAGATGCCCATCAATTTGGCAGCAGCACGTTCCTGCGGAGTCACCATGCCCGCATCGAAGGTCTCATGCTCCTTGCCGAAATTCTTGATGTAAGAGGCTGCCTGTCCGAAGGCATTGGCAATCGCATCGGTGGCATGCTCAGCGTACTCACCGCCCGCTTGCACCGTGCCCGCAGCGAGTTGCTTAGCGGCATCGATGTAGGACTGGGTAGAGTCAGCGCGGCCAGTAGGCTTGCTGGGAGTCTCCCCAACCTGCGAGAAGATAGACTGACTTTTGCTGGGCTTGGTTTCCTTCGGAGCAGGCAATGAGCCATCACCTGAGTAGGAATCGAAGATGCTGGTGGTGGGTTGCGCGCCGGCTTGCTGCATCTGACTCTTGAGCCATGCCTCTGCCTCTGCCGCATGCGCGCCCGGACCTCCTTCATTGGCCATTTGAGTGGCTCGGGCAGTCAGGGCATCGACATCCGTTTGATCCGGAGGTGACTGACCGGAATCAGGGGACTGGAGAGAGTCAAAGATGGAATCCATTTATTGCCCCTGCGGGTTGTACTGCTCCACGCGACCATCCGCTGACTTGTACCACTTGCCCGGAATCAGGTCTGCCCGACTTGCAGGAAGATCCATTGCCGAATCTTTGGTAGTTCCCTGGGGAGAGAAAGTCTTCCGGGTCTTATCAACCTCACCCCCCGTTCCCGGAATCTTCATGCTCAGGATAGTGGCCTGCGGCGTTATGGCTTGAGTAAACTCATGATTTTTCTGGGCCTCATCCGTAGCCTGCTGGACTGCTTGCGGGTACGTGATAGCTCGATTGGTGTTCGCAATCTGCTTGGCACGAGCAGCAATGGACTGGACCGCTTGCTGGAAGTTCGGGCTGGACGTATCCACGTTCGGGCCCATCTGATCCTTCACAAAGCTAGAGGCAGCAGCAACCTCATCTCGACTGGGGCCCTTACCGGCAGCGCCCACCTTATTTTGGTTCTTCAGATGCTCAATGCGCGCTTGGTCGTAAGCGTTCTGGGAATCTTTTCGGCTGGTGTCAAGCATGTCTTTGTAAGCATCCTGACGCTGCTTCTCCTGGAACTCCAGTTGCTTCAGTTGCTCCGTGCCCTGCTGCGCACTAGTCATTCCCGTACGACGGATCATGTCCGCCCCCTGTGGGGAATAAGGCATGCGGGCTAGATTTTCTTTCTCGTTTTGAGGAACGATTGGGGAAGAGAGGACGGCCATCTTCGCCTGTTGCCACTCAGCTGCATTGGTCGCAGCCCCCATTGTCTGCGCTACGAAACCATGGGAGGCAATGGTGGCCTTAACTTGGGCAACCTGAGTGGCGGCCTGCTCCTGCTGCTGCTTGAACTGATTCGTCGCCATGTTGCTGGCGTTGGTCCATAGCTGATTAGCGGAGGCCAGATCCCCAATACCCGCCGCTTTAGTAGCCAAGGCATTTAACTTGTCTACGGGGGAGGAGATGTCGGTCGCCTGCCCCGCAGCGCTTGGACCATTCGGCATGGACTGGTCTGCGGAAGCCCCCGGGCCTCCGGGGCCCTGTGGCGCACCGCCCGGCCCAGCGGGTTTGCCGGGATTAAGTGGATCAGACGTAGCGGGGCTGAATAGCTTCATCGCCATGTCATTCAGCTGCGACTGTTTATCCAGTGCGCTATGCATCTGCTCATTCTGAGTCTGCGCAGTATCCACCGCCACAGCATTCATCTGGTTCTGGTAGCCACGATCGATGGACTGCTGCTGCCCGGTGTTGTACCCGGTTCCGAAGTTGGCTAGGGCCTCAAGGCCACCCATAAGATTCATGATGGTTCCTTAGAAGGTAGTGGGCTGGATTTCATTGGTGCCAATGGCACTCACACCCGAGATGGGCTGGATGGCGCTGCCATTAGTGAGTCCCGCAGAGCTACTACCCCAATTATTGACGGTACTGCCCACTAGCTGGCCCACTTGCCCCCACATCTGATTGCTCTGACCCTGCTGGTAGTTGGCTTGCTGATTAGCAGCCGCCTGAGCACTAGCCGGAGACTGGCCCGCGCCTGCCAGCGTGACGAGGTTATTGAATTCCTGCTGGTATGCAGTACCGCCCGCATTGGCTGCGGCTACGATAGCGTTGCCTGATCCAGTGTACCCCTGAGCTGCCATGGTCCGAGCTGCGGCCTGCTGCATGGCTCGGCCATAGCTAGTATCTGCGGCTGATCCAGGATTCTGCATGAGGGTATTGAGCTGCTTAGCCGCAGCGGGGCGGTACTGGGCGTAGGGATCGTAAGCCTGAGTGGAGCTGCTGCCTCCCGAGGAGCCACCTCCCCCGCCACCACCACTAGACAACATACTGCCAGCTACGGTAATGCCGGCAGCGGCGACCATTCCCCAAGACATATGTGTTCACTCCTGATGAGTTTTTCATTCTCTAACTCAGGGAACAACACAGTCTGTTCCTCTGGTCGAATTACCTCACCCTCAATCTTCCCCACATCCTTTTCCTCAGTCGGATGGATGTTCAGGAAACGACAATCAGTGTGAGCCAACCCTACCTTCTTTTCTCCGGCGAGACTCTCGAAAATCTTGGGGCCGGTGATAGTCATCTTACCATGCACAGACCATATGGTCATGGTCCCGGAAAGTAAGATGTTGAGATGCCGAGTATTATGAATCTTTCCCACCAATCTGCAACCAGCGGGAACGCGAACTTCCCGGGCGTATACCCCATCACTGAAGTGATGCTTCACTTCCAGTTGGATCTGCGGCATTGCACCGAGCAGATCCTGCGCTAGCTTGATGTCAGCTAGGGAGGGGGCACTACGCCCGGTCAGTTGGCCCATTACTCCCCCGACTGGACAAGCGGGAGGAGGGCACGGGCATAGGAAAGTTTCGAGATGTTAGACATGCATACTTCCGCGCCGTCTCGGATTTCAAAGGTGACGCTATTCAATAGCGTGCCTGCCCCATCCAATTCCGACACTGCAACGATGCGAGCCTGCGGACGGGGACCGCCGCCAATGATTACGGTCGACATCACTTCTTCTCCTTCATCTCTTTGTTGACCTCATCGCGGAGGTTAGGTGCCCATTGGAGGACAATGGACAATTTATCTTGCGCTACATCCAATTTCCGAGAGGTATCGAGTAGTTGAACCTGCATAGCAGCCAACTTATCCCGGTCCTGTTGTCCCTGTAAATACATAATAAGGCAGGCCGTAGTAGCTAACCACACCGCTACCCACATGGCTTTGGTGCCATAGTGGATGGTCATATTCTGTGTGTTGGTATTACCTTGACCCTCATGGAGACGTCGCATCACTTCATTATGGCCTTGAAGTGCTTCCCGTAGCTTCACTAACTCTTCTTCCATGTATCAGCCCCGATTGTGGTCGATGAGGTTGTCCAAGCGGGAAGTGATGGCACGGATGCCCTCCTCCACCCGGGTGAATGAACGGGCTATCTCTTCCCGAGTGGGATAGTCGCCCTTGACCAAGGCATGAAGGTTCCCTTGATCAGCTTCCAATTTAGTGACTCGGGTAGAGATTGCCTTGGCATAAAAACCCACCAGAGCTGTTACGACCCCCAAGAGCCATTGTGCGAGCATCTGCCAATCTGGGCCATTCATGGGGTACCTCCTAGGCGGTTAACCCAGCCATAAGAACTGGCTTGGGGCAGTTGCGCAATAATTTGAGCAGAAGTCGGCCAGGGTGTAGGTGGATTGGCCCTTAGCGTGGCTTCCAGTATATACGCAGCCGTCCATACCGCGCTGCGCCAATCGCGAATCGCGATACCATCGGCGTTGAAGGTCGCGTTGGGGTCACCGGCATAGCTCACCGCCGAGGCCGCATCGTCGTAATTGTTCTGCTGCGCAGTGGCGTCGAGCCATGCCTGGATGCCGTCACGGATCGCGTCAGCGACCATCTGCATGGTAGGTGCCGGCGCGGGCAGAATGGGCGTGCCGTCCGCTGGCCAGAGGTAGTGACCTAGCGGGATCGACGTACCCGTGTCGATGTCGACGATGATGTCCGGGTTGGCAGTGTACTGATAGGCCATG
>Ga0210402_10002899_pt1 | contig 16374 bp, 19 predicted proteins | sample IncBWC7MmetaG_FD_161055 | JGI IMG/M metagenome (GOLD analysis project Ga0210402, IMG submission 161055) | Forest soil microbial communities from Barre Woods Harvard Forest LTER site, Petersham, Massachusetts, United States - Inc-BW-C-7-M | ecosystem: Environmental > Terrestrial > Soil >... | reverse complement strand
GATCGACTGCAGCGGCGCTTGGAGCGTCGTCACATTGGTGACGGGAATGCCGGAATAGAGCAGCGCGGCCTCGACCAAACCCGCCTTGAGCTGGCGAAGCTCGAAAGCGGCGAGCTCCCAGTTCGCGGCCTTGCCGGCGTACCACAGCTTGATGTGCCGTGTCTGCGCCGCATTCATGATGTCGCCGAGCTTGGGAACATATTGTTCTTCCTGCAATTGGGCGATCGCCGACGGCGCCAATGCCGACATCAGCAACAGGGCGGTGATCCATCCATGCCGTTTCGTGGTCATGTTCTGCGCTTTCTTCCGATGATGGGGGATCTTTCGATGATCACACTCGTTTAAGCCGGCCGGTCGCGTCCGATATTGCGCTCGATCAAGGCGGCGCCGATTGCGTCCACACAGGGATCATTGGATGTCGGCGCCGACTCCCCACTCGACGGCCGTCGCCGCGGCGGTCAATGATTAGAAACAGAGGTTGGTAACGAAATTGCCGCGCTTGTCCTTGATCGTGAACGGGCACTCCATCCGCTTCAGCGCCGCCTTGGCGCTCTCGTCGCCGAGCGCCGCGGCGCGCTCGTAATAGGACTTGGCCGCATCCTTGTCCTTCGGACCGCCGCGCCCCTCGATCGCGAAGGCCCCCATTCGCTCGAGCGCGCCGGGATGATTTTGCGCGGCCGCCTTCTCAAACAGCGCCCGCGCGCGGACGTCGTCCTTTTCGCCGCCGGTCCCGTCCGCCATCATCATGCCGAGCTGATATTGCGCTTCCGCATTGGTCTCGGCGGCTTTTTCCAGCAGCTCCCGCGATCTGGCCGGGTCGGCCGCCGCGCCACCACCGCCGAGCGCCGCCAGATTGCTGATGCCGCGCGGATTGCCGGCCTCGGCGGCGCGCTCGAACAATTTGCGGGCCTGCGCCTCGTCCTTGGCAACGCCGGAGCCGGTGCCATAGAGCACGCCGAGCTCGACCATCGCCGAGGTCGAGCCCCGGTCGGCCGCCTTGCGCCAGGCGGCGAGCGCCTCCGCCGCCTGGCGATTGGCGGCATAGGCGCGGCCGAGCTCATACATCGCACGTCGCGAGCCGGCGGCCGCCTGCTTGCAGAACCTGATCGCGGTCGCGACGTCCGACGGCGCGACGTCGGCGACGCCCTTGACGTCGGCCGGCTTGTCCGGGTCGGAGGGGTCGGCGGCCAGGCGGTCGCACAGCACGAGATCGGCCGATTGCGCCCGCGCCGACGCCGGCATGGCGGCGGCGACGATCGCCGCCAACACAACACGAGGAAGCCAGAGGATCATGAGATGAGGTTGCGTCGTCGCGGAGACAAATTCAAGGCTCGAGCCCGGACTCGCGCAGCGTCGGGGCGGCTTCAGGAGACGCCAAAAATCTCAGCAGCGCATCGGCCCGGTCGGGCTGCTTTGATGACGCCATCCGTCCGGCCGAGAAGATCGCGGGCGTCTGCAGCTCGTAAGGAATCGGCCCGACGATCTCGATCCCCGCCACCTGCTTCAGCTCGCTGAGCTGCTGCACGGCGAGATCGGCCTCGCCGGTGATCAGCCGTTCGGCGGTGAAGCCGGACGTGATGGTGGCCTTGGCGTTGATCTGGGGCGCGATGCCAAGCCGCTCGATCAGCCCGGCGAAGAAAATGCCGCTGGCGCCGATCCGGGAATAGGCGACCGATCGCGCGGCCAAGAGCGTTTTGCGCAACGACACATCGCTCGCAATATCGGGATGCGCGCTGCCGGTTTTCACGGCGATGCCGACATAGGACCGCGCGAGGTCGACGTTGCTGCCCGCTGCCACGACGCCTTCGGCGAGGAGCTCCCGCAACCCTTCGCGTGTCAGGATGACGATGTCAGCCTCCTCGCCCTCTCGCAGCCGTTCCAGGAGGCCGAGCGTCGGAGCGAAGTCGGCATCGATCCGCGTTGCCGCAAGCCCCTGATATTGTCCGGCCAGCCGATGCATGGCGCCCTTCAGCGCAAGCGTCGAGAGCACGCGAATGACATTCTCCATCGCTAACCTCTCCCGCTAGGCCCGCCGCATCAGCTTGAGTTCCGCCGTCAAACGCAGGCTGCGTTTTCCGGCGAGCGCGATCGCTTCCAGTCGCGCGCCCTCCTGGTCGCAGGTGCCGGAAAACCCGATGCCGACCTCGCGGCCGCCGAACAGCAGATTGTCCTTGGCCGGCGTGTGTTCCTGGTTGAGGATCTGTCCCTTCCAGCGGCCTTTTTCCGAGGTGTAGGTGCCGAGATAATAGAAGAAGGCGTCGCCGCCGAGGATGCGGCCGTCGTGCAGCAGCATCACGCCGGTTAGCCCGCCCTCGACCCCATCGAGCATGCGAAGCTGGATGGAATAAAGCCCGTTGACGATGCCGCCCCTGCCGACCGCGCCCGCAATCGGGATGGTCTGCTCGTCGACCGGTGTCATCACCGATTTGAACACTGCGCCGGGCAATTCCTTCAGCCCGCCTTCGAATCGATAGAGCTTGCCGTCGGCGCGGCCACGCGCGATCAAGGTCGCATCGTCCCGGCCAGCCAGCGCCACATAGTGCGGATCGAAATTGTGGCGCACGGTCCTGACCTCGACCGCGATCTCGCCGCCGCCAAGCTCTTCATAGGTGCCGATATGGGCGAACGCGGAATTGCCGCCGAGCAGCTTGCCGGCCTGCGCATACATCACGCTGCGCCCGACAGCGTCGTTGAGCTGGAATCTGATGGTATAGAAGCCCCCGAACAAAGCCTGTCCCCGGCATCGTGGTGCCCATACTTTCTAGCCGGTTCACGGTGGGCGGGAAACGGTTTCAATTGCATGCCAGAACGCAATGATCCGCCGGAGCGGCAAGGCTCGGCGGATCAAGGCTCGGCGGATCATGTTGCAGCCCCCGGTGGCCCCGGGCTTCAGGCTCGTTTACGCGGCAGCTTTGGCGCCGGTCGGAACCGTCGCGATCGTTTTCAGGACCTGCGAAGCGATCTGGTAGGGGTCGCCTTGCGAGTTCGGGCGGCGATCTTCCAGATAGCCCTTGTAGTCGTTGTTGACGAACGAGTGCGGCACACGGATCGAAGCGCCGCGGTCGGCCAGACCATAGGAGAAGGTGTCGATCGAAGCCGTCTCGTGCTTGCCGGTCAGGCGCATGTGGTTGTCCGGACCATAGACCGCGATGTGATCGGCACGGGCGGCCTTGAACGCGTCCATCAGCTTCTCGAAATAGTCCTTGCCGCCGACTTCGCGCATGTGCTTGGTCGAGAAGTTGCAGTGCATGCCCGAGCCGTTCCAGTCGGTATCGCCGAGCGGCTTGCAGTGGAACTCGATGTCGACGCCATACTTCTCGGTCAGGCGCAGCATCAAATAGCGGGCCATCCACATCTGGTCGGCGGCGGTCTTGGAGCCCTTGCCGAAGATCTGGAATTCCCACTGGCCCTTCGCGACCTCCGCGTTGATGCCCTCGTGGTTGATGCCGGCATGGATGCAGAGGTCGAGGTGCTCTTCCACCATCTTGCGGGCGACGTCGCCGACGTTCTTGTAGCCGACGCCGGTATAGTACGGGCCCTGCGGCGCCGGATAGCCGGTGGATGGGAAGCCGAGCGGACGGCCGTCCTTGTAAAAGAAATATTCCTGCTCGAAGCCGAACCACGCGTCGGCGTCGTCGAGAATGGTCGCACGCTTGTTGGAGACGTGAGGCGTCTTGCCATCGGGCATCATGACTTCGCACATCACGAGCACGCCGTTGGTGCGCGCGCCGTCGGGATAGACGGCGACGGGCTTCAGCACGCAATCGGAGCTGTGGCCTTCGGCTTGCATGGTGGAGGAGCCGTCGAAGCCCCACAGCGGAAGCTGTTCCAACGTCGGGAAGGAGGAAAATTCCTTGATCTGCGTTTTGCCGCGCAGGTTCGGCACCGGCGTATAGCCATCGAGCCATATATACTCGAGCTTGTACTTCGTCATTGAGCCTCTCTGTTTAATAATTCCAATGTGGGAGACCGGAAAATTGGTCGTCCCGCACCTACCCGGCCACGATCGGCCGGCTGTCATGAAGCATTTAACGTGCCAGCCGTTGCATTGCGGCAATCCGTACTACTTTCCAGGATCGTGCCGCCTGCCCCGTAACAGGGTGCGGCATAGGCGCGCGCTTGGGAGCGGCTCCTGCGTGACGTGCATCATCGTCAAGAGGTGAGAACCGCTTGATTCTGCGGCAATCGCAGCACGTCCTTTGTTTTCGATTAAATGCGCGCCAGTCGCCGGCAACTTTCGCACCGTTCGCCTCGCTGTACGCGCAACCTTAGGACTGGCTTAAGCATTAGTCAGCAATCGCGTGCCTTGCAGAGAGCAAAACCCGCAATGCCCATGATTTAGACAAATGATGATTTTCTTTTCATCACATTGCATTGGCGGGAGCACGAACGATATCGAGACTGGTAACGACAGGAGAACGAGTCGGGCGCAGAATCAGCCCTCAAGGAGAGTTGCAATGAGCACAAATCTGAATCACGGGTCTGCGAAGATCTATCAATTCCCGTCCGGGGGCCGTGCGGCGCTCGGCGGTCTCCGCTACGGCGAGACCAAGCCCGCAAGCGAGCGCGCGTCAGCGCCCGTCTATGAAACCATCTGCAGCAGCAGCTGGTATCATCAGGAGGCGATCGACGAAGCCAAGCCGGCGTGGGAGCGCTGATGTCTGATCCGAAAGCGAAAACGTCGCGCCACAGAAGCGGTCCTACGGACCGAAAAAGGGTCGAAACGAAAATCGTTTCGGCCCTTTTTAATGCGGCTGTGGATTTTTGATTGCGCGATGCCAGCGCGAAAGTATCGCGCCTCATTCCATCAACGTCATTTCTCCGCCGTACACATTGGCTTAAGCTAACGGGCGATGTCTGATCCTCCGGCCCGCCACCTCAATCTCGAAGGCGCCAGCAATTTCCGCGACCTCGGCGGTTATCCGACAGCGGACGGCCGCATTGTGCGCTGGCGGCGGATCTTCCGCTCCAATCACCTCGGTCATCTCACCGCGGCCGACATCGACGTCGTGCGCGGCTTGGGCGTGCGCAGCGCATTCGATTTTCGCGGGCTTGACGAGCGCGCTGCCGCGATGTGCGGCATCGAGGATATCACCGTTCATTCGCTGCCGATCGAGCCCACGGTGGTCGCGGCGCTGCGCGCGCGCTTGGCCGCGGGATCGCTGTCGGCGGACGACGCGCTGGAGATCATGCGGGAATCCTACCGCAACTATGTCCGCCTCAACACGCATAGTTTCCGTGCGCTGTTTGCACATCTCCTGGACGATCATGCCCCGCTGGTGATCCACTGCACGGCCGGCAAGGACCGCACCGGCTTTGCCTGCGCGCTGGTGCTGCACGCGCTCGGCGTGCCTGATGAGTTCATCGCGGACGATTACCTGCTCACCAATCGCTTTTACCGGCGCGATCCCTCCGCAAGCACCGACTTGCCCGAAAACGTCCGGCAGGCCATCGGATCGGTCGAAGCCTCCTTCCTCGCCGCCGGCTTCGACGCCATCCGCACCGACTATGGCGATCTCGATAGCTATCTCAGAGATGGACTGGCCCTTGGGGTCGGCGAGCGAACCTCGCTGCGGGAGCGGTATCTACAATCCTGAGCCGCGTGCCGCGGCAAATCAGGCCGCGGCTTCCATCTCCGCTTCCGCATCGAGATCGGCGATCACCTCCTCGCAAGCGGAGATCGCCTGCTGAACCGCGGCAATCTGCATCAACTCCCAACCGCTGATCGGGCCGTTGCGATTTTGCAAGGCGACGACCAGATCACGCCGCTGCTCCTTGAGCTGAACGAGCGGCAAGCCATGGTCAGGCAGGTGTCTCATGGTGGAGCTCCAACCCGGTGAAATCCGAGGGACCCAAGGATAGAGGGCCGGCACTGCGATTGGCTTACAGAACTCAAGCCAATTTTAGCAAAATCGCGCGCTATGCCGCCGGCGCAGCCGCCACGGCCTGGCCGAGCCAAGCAGGCCGGCCGCCCCGCTACACGGCATCGAGATTGCGGTCCACCTTGCGGTAGACCGCATTGGCAATAGGATGCGCTGGCAATCCTGACGCGGAGATTGAGGCAATGAAGGGAAAAGTCGTTCTCGTCACCGGCGCGCTGGGCGCGCTCGGCAAGGTCGTGGCCGAGGCCGCGATCGCGCGCGGCGCAAAGGTCGCGGGCGTGGACCATGCGCCATCGCAAGCGCCGGCAGCGGCGGATCGTCTCGAGCTCGGCGGCGTCGATCTGTCCGATCCCGCGGGAGCCAAGAAGGCGATCGATGCGGCGGCAACGCATTTCGGGAGGCTCGATGCCCTTGTCAACATTGCCGGCGGCTTTGCCTTCGAGACAATCGAAGACGGCGAGGAAAAGACCTGGCAAAGGATGTATGCGATGAACGTGCTGACCGCGCTCAACGCCTCCCGCGCGGCGCTGGCGCATCTTGCAGCATCGGGCGCCGGGCGGATCATCAATATCGGCGCCATGGGCGCGCTGCAGGCGGGCGCCGGCATGGGCGCCTATGCCGCCTCGAAAGCGGGCGTGCATCGTCTCACCGAGGCGCTCGCGGCCGAATGGAAAGGCAAGATCACGGTCAACGCGGTGCTGCCCTCGATCATCGACACCGAAGCCAATCGCGCCAGCATGCCGAAAGCGGATTTCTCGAAATGGGTCCGGCCGCAGGAGCTCGCCGAAGTGATCCTGTTTCTGGCCAGCGACGCCGCAAGCGCGGTGACCGGCGCGCTGATCCCGATCGCCGGGCGAGTCTAGCGATGGACATGCCGAGGCCTTTTCGTGCGCGGGCCGTAAGGTCGGTGTAAGGTCGGTGTAAGGTCGGTGTAAGCAAGCCAGCAAAAACATGATGATCCCGCGTGATGATGCCGCGCGTCTAGCATGACGCAAAGAGTTCCCGCGTTCCGGTAGGCATGAATTGCCAATGACTTGCCGGACGTTATTCACGGTCACGGGCAGATTTCACGCTTGCTATGAGCGGAAAGGCAACAGCCTCATTTCATCTGGACATCAACATATTCGCGGACATCGCCGCACTTCTTTTGGCCCAACTGGGCCGATTAGTTCGCGGTCGCTTAGGCGGCGCGTGATCACATCTCCCTAGGTCGATGAGTATCGGTGGGGGGCCCAACGTTCTAAGCAATCTCGCTGCCCTGAAGAGAGCGCCGAAGCAGGAAGCGCGATTTGCATTGGGAGATCGTCAATGGCGAACACAACTAACAACCTTTTCAATCCGACGGCGCTGGCCAACGGCACGTCGAATTTGATCGTGCGTGCTGATGCGCTCAATCAGTCAACGGATCTGGTGCAGACCGGCGTCGTTTTCAACGATGCGGTTCGTATCTCTGAGGGTCTGTTCAATCTGTCAGGCAGCGGCAACCAGAACCCTTTCCTCGGCAGCTACACGACCGATCTCCATGCGGTTGAGAACGATATCGCCGCGATGCTCGCCACTCCTGGCAACGTGACGCTCGGAGGACAGGCTTTCACTCTGAACACCACCGACACCGCGGTTTTGACCAATGTTCAGAGCCAGCTCGGCACACTGTTGACCGCCGCGGCGCAGACCACCAACGCGGCGACGCTGTCGGCCGCGGACCAGACGCTTCACGCCGTGCAGAATGAGATCCTGCAAGAAATCAACAACGACCCGCATATCGCAGCCGCACTCAACAACGTGACGTTCATGTCCAACACGGGCGCGAACGACGTTGCATTCCAAAACGTTCCGGCGGGCGCCGATGACCCGGCAGCACTTGCCGCGGCGACTGCGGGCAGCAGCCTGAAGGCAGTCGGTGAGGTCTTCAACGCAGCGACTGATGCCGCGGCGGGCGGTATCAATGCCGCGAATATAACCGAGATCACCAACGACTTCACCGCGGTTCAGCAGGGTCTTACCAACATTCTGGGCAATGCGACGATGCTTGCGCAGATCGAGAATGGCGAAACAGCCAATGCTGCGGCCTTGACCACGATTCACCTCCAGACGGTGCTGAACCAGATCAACCTGCAGCTCAACAAATATGATGCCGCGGAGACGACCGGCAGCGCCGTCGGGCTGCGCGGCACGGCGGACAACCTGCTCGACATTATTGATATCATTCAGAATGACGCCAACCTGAACACGGCGGCGGGCGGCAACGGCGCGGCGGGGCATGCGGGCGGCTTCGCTGAAATGCCCGGCGCCCTGACGGATACCGTCACGAAATTCCAGGACAATCAAGCGCAGACCAATTTCTGGTCCGCGTTCCTCTCCGAAGCGAACACCATCAATGCGCATTTGGTGGCGATCGCGACTGGCCAGGAGCAGGCGAGCCAAGCGCTGATCACCCAGATTCAAGACTACCAGCAGTTCGGCGCAAACTTCGATGCGGCGCAGGGCCAGATCTTCCAGGGCCGGTTCGACAACGAACTCAATAATGGCACGCTGGAAGCTGATACTGCCGCGGCGGTCAAGGGGCTGACGGGTATCCTGAACGGCGATACCGGTCCCGCGCTTGCGGCAGACCAAGCAATGATCACCGCTGCCGGTCAGGGCTTTAGCGCCGACGCGCAAGACGTAAGCGGCAACAATATCCCGATTGGCGGCGGCACCTATGTAGGCACGGCGACGACCGTGGCAACGGCGACCTCGGTCAACGGCCTCGCCCAGGGTACCATTCCCGTGACCGCGAATCCCAACATCGCCAACGGCACCGGCGGCACGGCGACGACCGCCACCTCGACGTCGGGGACAACGACTTCCGGCGGAGGGGCGGCTACTGGCAGTGGCGCCGGTAGTGGTGGCGGAGCTGGCGCCGGCACAGGCAGTGGGGCAGGCACTGGCAGCGGCACCGGGACGGGCTCCGGAAGCGGGACGGGCTCCGGAAGCGGGACAGGTACAGGTACAGGGACCGGAACTGGAAGCGGTGCGGGTACCGGTACGACGGGAACCGGCGCGACTGGCAGCGGCGCGGATCACCACCAAGACGGCGGACACAGCGGCGGAGACGCGCTCGCAAATGATATCGCCGCCCTTCTGCAGGCGCTGCAGAGTGGCAACAGCTCCGCGGCAACTGCTGCCGTCACGGCATTGGGCAACGACATTCACAACGATCCAGGCGCTGTCTCCTCGACCTTGGACCATATGCACTTCGAGCATCTGTGGCATTGATCCCCTGTTGCCGGGGTCATGCCCTAACAACGAAGCTCTCCCAGCGCAGAACATCGTTCTGCGCTGGCTCTATCTTTCAACAGCGTTGCCTATGGCCACCCGATGAGCTTGTTCCAGGCGATCAGCAGCATGATCTCCGTGCAAACGCATTCCACGCTTGTCGCGAGGGAAAATCACCATACGCCCATCGGGTCGAGCCCGAGGGCATGCTTTTCCGGATCATGCTCTAACCGTCCGCCATCCGTTTCAGGATCGCGCTGAAGCGCATGCTGCGCTTGCCTGCGAGCGCGACCGCTTCGGCCACCGCGCCGTCGTCCGTATAGGTTCCGGAAAAGCCGATGCCGACCTCGTAGCCTCCGAACAGCGCCCGCTCGCCGTGAGACGGGGTATGTTCGTCGTTGACGATCTCGCCCCGCCACCGGCCGTTCGCGCTTGTGTAGCAGCCGACATAGGAGAAGAACGCATCGCCGCCGCGGATCTTTCCGTCGTGCAGGACCATGGTGCCGGTGTTGCCTCCGTCGACACCGTCCAGCATCTTGATATGAACCGAATAGAGACCGTTGCTGATCCCACCCGCGCGATACGGCGGAGTCGGCGGCGCGGCGGCTTCGCTGATCGGCTCGATCCTCACATGGAAGGCGACGCCGGGCAGTTCGGCGACGGTCCCCTGGAATCGATAGTGTCCGCGGTCGCCTTCTTCCCTGCCCTTCAACGACACGTTGACCTCGTCCGCCTTCAGGAGCGGGCGGAAATCCGGATCGGCATTGTGCCGCTTGGTCGAAATCTCGACCACGAGCCCACCATCCGCCGACGGCCGCTGGGTGCCGATGAAACCGTAGACCGAGTTTCCGCCGAGGATCTTGTCGTCGTAGCAATAGACGACGCCGCGGCGCGAACCGTCCACGGTGGACATGTCGACTTTGTAAAGTCCCTTCAGCATTGTCCCCGACTTTGGCCTTCAGGGTGCGACGAATTCGAGATGAATCATCATCGCGCTCCGGTTTATCGGAGCCTGATTCCACTTCTTGCGTTGGTCGCGCCCGAAATCTGTCCGGCCCCGAGCATAGCCGCTACGCAGGCAACGGATCAAATCCTTCCGTCTCGCGCCATGCGCGATCCGCGCTACACTTGCCACACGTGAGTCGCGGACAAACCGGAGCCAGCGTGGAAACCGCGCTTTATCTGCCCGTCAAACGCTTTCTCGAAAAGCTCGGCTTCACGGTCAAGGGCGAAATCGGCGGCTGCGACCTTGTCGCGCTCAGCGGCGACGACCCGGTCCACGTCGTGATTGGGGAGCTGAAACTCTCGTTCAATCTGGAATTGGTGCTGCAGGCGGTCGACCGCGCCGGCGCCTGCGACGAGGTCTGGCTGGCCGCCAGACTATCGGCAAACGGCAAGGGGCGTGAGAGCGATGCCCGCTACCGCAATCTCTGCCGCCGGCTCGGCTTTGGCATGCTCGGCGTCACCCAAGGCGGACATGTCGAGGTGCTGGTCAAGCCGCCGACCGCGAGCCCCCGCCGCGATCCTAGCAAGCGCTCGCGCCTTGTCGCCGAACATCAACGGCGCATCGGCGATCCTGCGATGGGCGGCAGCACACGCGCGCCGATCATGACGGCCTATCGCCAGCAGGCGCTCGCCTGTGCCGCAGCGCTGTCAGTGGGGCCACGGCGCGTTCGCGACCTGCGCCTGGAGATTCCTGATGCGGGCAAGATCCTGCTGCACAACGTCTATGGTTGGTTCGACCGTACCGAACGCGGGGTCTATGCACTGACCGATGCCGGTCGCGCCGCGCTGAAGCGCTGGCCGCAGCAGCCGTCAAACCTCGCAGCCGCCGATACCGTCTCATGACAGCTTTGTGATGACGATGGAATCGCAGCCGCGAGTCCTAGAGCCTTTTCCGTTCCGATTGAATCGGAATGGATGCTCTAGTCTCTTGTTTTGACGCGTTTTCTTCACGCGAACCGGTACCCGCCCCGCTATCCAAGTGCGGGGCAGGCTTTCGCTCGAAAACGCTCTAACTGTGACAGGATGAGCACAGGAATTCCGAATTGATCAGTGCATGGCTGGATTGTCGGACCAATTTCATATTGCAACGCAAAAGGGGGCCGCATAGGTATCCCGGACGAAATGAGAGGCCGCGATGAGCGAAGAATGGGACACCAAATACGGACCGCGACGCGTACGGCGCGACCCGCCGACGCTGGATGAAGCGATCTTCGCCGCGGCGGGCATCACCGACGATCACCAGGCGCAAGCCGAAATCGCCGCGGCGCTGATGGGCATGCCGTTGGAGACTGTTCTCGCCGAGGTCAAGAAGCAGGCCCGCGTCAATGCGCGCGCAACGACGCGCGTGATCGCGGGCGAGCAAGGCGCGCAGCGCGCCGTCGTGGTCGAACGGCGGGTGGTCCGGAAATTCGCTCTCGACAAGCGCACCGGCACGTAAGCGCACGACACAGCGCGACGGGTTCAGGATGAACCATCGTCACGCTGTGCGAAAGGCGCCTCACGCCGCGCGCCCCATCCCGTACATCTTGGAAACCAGTTTCCAGCACGCACGGTGAAGATTGAGCGCCGCGCGCGCGGTGGCGAGCGGCGCATCGATCGCAAGCTTTGCAAGCTCCCCCAGCGATTGCGGCTTGACCTCGATGGTGCCGGTCGATTCGCCGTGCCGGAACACCAGATTTGCGCCAAACTTGCCGGCGAGCGCCCGCATTGCGTGATTTTGCGCTCCCGTGGTCACGCGCAGTCGGCGGTAGCCTTTCCAGCTTGCTTCCGAGATCAAGCGCTGGAACAGAATGCTGCCGACACCCTTGCGTCGGACACACGGTTCGACGCTGAAGGCGACCTCGGGCAGGTCATCCGTGGACTCCTCCGGCGGATGCAGTTCGGCAGCACCGCGAACGGCTCCGTTTTCCATATAGGCGACGATGATGGTGCCGTCGTTGGCGCATCTCTCGGCATAACGCTCGATGAAACTGTCATCCAGAAAGCCGTTGAAGCGATCGCGGCGGCTTTCCGGATCGAGCCTCAACAGGTGGTCGCGCAGCAGCGGCAATTCCTCATGCTGGCTGAGGGTTCGCACATAGCCAAAACCGGGCCGCGGGCGGAATGTATCGTGGTGTGGCATGTCAAAAGCTCCTCTTGGCTACCCTCGAGGAGGCGTCGAATCCCTAGACACTGCATATTGTGCATCGCAGCATAAAATTCAAGACGTTCTCGGACTGAATATCCGGAGGCCTCGTGAACTGATGGGTAACACGAAGACAAGTTCCGTCGTCATAAGACCATCTGCGTCTGGGTGACCACCGCAACCAGCTTTCCATCTTCCGTTTCAATCCGCGTGTGCCAAACCTGGGTACGGCGGCCGCGATGGACCGGCGTCGTGGTCGCGACCAGCGTGGCCCCCTCCTTCGCGCCGCTGATGAAGTTCGTCTTGCTCTCCAGCGTGGTGGTGCCCTTGGCGTCCGGAGGCAGGTTGATGACTGTCGCGGCAGCCCCAACGGAATCAGCGAACGCCATGATTGCGCCGCCGTGAATCGTGCTGTTGAGGGTACAGAGGTCGGGCCGCACCCGCATCCGCGCCACGACGCGATCCGCTTCGGCCTCGGTGAAAGTCACGCCCTTCAATTCCGCAAAGGGCATCTTCATCGATTGAATTTTTTCCAGCGACGTTTTTTCCAGCGCAGTCACAGGGCCCTCCCGTCTTTTTCCAACAATCCGCAGCGAGAATGGATCGGCCAAATGGACTCGGCCAAGTAAACTCGACCAAGTAAATCAGGCAATGACGTCCGAGGTAATGGTTACGGTGACAAGCCGTGCCTGATGCCCCATATCATCGGCCATGCGCCACTTCCCTCCCCGCCGGATTGTGTGCCTCACTGAGGAGACCGTCGAGACGCTGTATCTGCTCGGCGAGCAGGACCGCATCGTCGGCGTATCCGGTTACGCGGTGCGGCCGCCTCAGGTGCGCCGTGAAAAACCGAGGGTGTCGGCGTTCATCTCGGCAGATCTTCCGAAGATATTGGCGCTCGAACCAGACCTTGTCCTGGCCTTCTCCGATTTGCAGGCCGGCATCGTCACCGAGCTGGTGCGATCAGGCATCGCCGTGCACGCGTTCAATCAGCGCGATATTGCCGGCATTCTGGCCATGATCCGCATGCTCGGCGCGATGGTCGGCGTCGCCGCGCGCGCCGATCAACTGGCGACCGGCTTTGAGCAACGCCTCGCGGCCATCGCGTCGACGCCGCGCCCCTCGCCGAAACCAAAGGTCTATTTCGAGGAATGGGACGATCCCATCATCAGCGGCATCTGCTGGGTGTCGGAATTGATCGAGATCGCCGGCGGGGAGGACGTACTGCCGGATTTGCGCACGCAGCAGGCCGCCAAGGACCGCATCGTCGCATCCGACGTCGTGCGCAACGCCGCACCCGACGTGATCCTGGCGTCCTGGTGCGGCAAAAAGGTCGTGCCGGACAGAATCCGCAAGCGGCCGGGCTGGGACACGATACCGGCGGTGATCAATGATCGCATCGTGGAAATCAAATCGCCGCTCATCCTGCAGCCCGGACCGGCCGCGTTGACCGACGGGCTCGACGCTATCGTTGCGGCCCTCTGGTCGAAGCAATCTTGATCTCTCCGCGGTCATTGCGAGCGAAGCAACGACGCAATCCAAAATCCGCGTTCGCGCAAGGATACGTTTCTGTTCAAGCCTTTTCCACGCCGCACCATTCCGCGATGAACAATGCGGTGGCCTTGGTCGATTTTCTCAGCGAGTCCAGATCGACATATTCGTTGAAGCCGTGCATCGCTGCGCCGCTGGCACCGAAGCACAGGCTCGGGATGTTGTAGTTCAACCCATAGAAGCGCGTATCCGTCAGCGCTGTGAAGACGAGATCTTCCACGGCACCGCCATAGACCGCATTGAAGGCCTTGCCGAAGGCTGCTTCCGCTGCGGCGGAGTCCTTCAACTCATAGCCTTCCGACAGGAACCCCGACCATTCCACCTGCGGCGGATTGTTGGAGAGGAAGCGATGGTCGCGCGCGGCATTCGCAACGCAGGCCAGGATCTCGGCCTGCGCGTCGGCGACCGACCAGCCGGGGAGGATCGCGATCCGGCAATCGATGTCGCACCAGGCCGGCACGCTGGAGGCCCAATCGCCACCCTTTATGATGCCGGGATTGAAGTTGATCGGATGCGTCAGCCCCTTGAAGTGAGGATCGCGCTTGGCGCGCACGTTCCACTCGGCTTCGAGCCTCTCCACCGCCTGGATCAGATGATAAGCCGCCGTGATCGCATTCGAGCCCGCGCCCGCCTCGAACACATGCACGGGATGGCCGCGCACTTTCAGGCGAAACCAGATGACGCCGACCTGCGCGCGAACCATCTTGCCGCCGGTCGGCTCCGGAATGAAACACGCATCGGCGCGATAGCCGCGCTGCAGGGTCGAGAGCGCGCCGACGCCGGTGCTCTCCTCCTCGATCACGGATTGGACGTGAATGCGGGCGGTCGGCATGAACCCGGCCGCCTTGATCGCATCGAGCGCGTAGAGCGCAGCAATCGTGCCTGACTTCATGTCACAGGCGCCGCGGCCATACATCCGGCCGTCCCTGATCACGGGCGAGAACGGCGGCGTCTCCCACATGTCGAGCGGGCCGGCCGGCACGACATCGCAATGCCCTTGCAGGATCAACGACTTCCCGGCACTCGTCGCCGGCCGATAGGTGCCCACCACGCTCCGTGCCTTGGAGAAATCATGCCCGATCGGGCCAAAGCCGCGCAGGTCCTTCAGATCGTTGAGGTCGATATGCCAATCGTCCACTTCATAGCCGCGCTGGCGCAGGAGGTCGCCGATCATATCCTGGCACGGTCCTTCGGCGCCGCGGGTCGAGGGAATGGCGACGAAATCGCGTGTGGTGACAAGCTGCGCGTCGAAACCCGAATCGACGGCTTCGAGGATTCGTTGCTGAATATCGCTGATGGTCATTGCTGGATGGATCCCTCTGTCCGCCGGATCAAATCATAGTTCGTCCACGGCTGCAGGTATTTTGCGCCGCCTTTCAGAATCGGAGGCGCGCCTCTACACTGCGAAAAGCGCATTGGTGCCGCTGAACGATGACCCCTCGCAGATATTCTTCTTGCCTGATGGTGCTCGCGATGATGCTCGCCGCAACAGCCGCGCATGCGCTCGGACAACAGGTCGGCCGCGAGCAGGAGATCACCGATCTCAGATTGGGGCAGCGCATGCTGGTCGATGACGGCAGTTGCCCTGCCGGCCAGATCAAGGAAGTCTCGGGTGCGAAGATGACGCCAGCGGGCGTGGTCCGTGCGCGCAAATGCATCCCACGCGGCGGACCGAAGCAGAGATAACCGCTCGCCTTTGCCGCGTCCGGGTCAGTTCGCAGGCTCGAACATGCATTGCAGCGTCGGCCGCGCGATCTTGGTGAAGGTCGGGCCGATTTCGGATTGTTTAGAGGCCGGCACCCATTGCGTCTCGATGGTCGGAACACCGGTCTCGCTGATGCCGCGCAGCAGAGCCTGACGCAGATCGTTGTCTTCAACGACCGCGGCGGCATGGTCATGCAGGCAGCCGCAGACTTCCTCGGGATGCGCCCAGCGCCCGAGCATATGCGGCGCGCATTGACGCACGAAATCGGCACGCGCATCTGGCATTTTTATAGCCGAACGGATCATCTGGCTCTGGGCGAGCGCTGCCTGAGTGAGGAGCAAGATGATCGCGAATGCGGCGGCGCAGATGCGATGTACCATGATGGCTTTACGTTCGATTTTCTTTGATATGTTCTGCATCAACGAACGGCAGCCGCAACCGGCGCGGTGCCGTAAGCGAAAGTACCGATCCCGGGCAGACCGCTTTCTACCGAACCGGCCATCGATGGGCCGGCCAGCACGAAAACAAAAACAAGGATGAAACTGAAGGCCCGCATTCCATTGTCTCCGGAATTCCCGGCGCTCGGTGGTGTTTTCATAACGGCGTACCGTTTCCGCCGTTCTGCTCGGCAAGCGGAAAATGGTTTCGTCGCGATGGAAAATTGTTTCGTCGGAACCCGAACGACGAAACAATTCCAGACAAAGATCAACGTTTTCAATAGTTGAAAAATTTCGTCGATTGAGCGGATTCTCGCTATTCAACCAGTGGTGCGTATCGCTGAACCGACTCCATTGCCGGGCTGACTTACAGGAATCACGCAACTTCTGGGTCGGGTTGCGTGTTATCCT
>Ga0210402_10002896_pt1 | contig 16375 bp, 15 predicted proteins | sample IncBWC7MmetaG_FD_161055 | JGI IMG/M metagenome (GOLD analysis project Ga0210402, IMG submission 161055) | Forest soil microbial communities from Barre Woods Harvard Forest LTER site, Petersham, Massachusetts, United States - Inc-BW-C-7-M | ecosystem: Environmental > Terrestrial > Soil >... | reverse complement strand
GCCTTCACTTAAGTGCAAGTTTACGTCAAAAAGCGCTAATTTGGGCATTTGCGAATCTCCCCGGATGCGAATCTCCCCCTACCTCACTGATTCAATGGGAAATATAATTGCCGTGCGAAGTCTCTGGGGGGTCAGGGGGCGCTTAACCGTTGTGGGACAGATTGTTAATCTGGAGCGGATTGTTAATCCGCCTGCGCGATGCGGCAGCGAGCGTACCAGCTTTCTTGGCGCCCTTGCCCGCACGGGGTGACAGGCGGATTGCCAATCCGCCGCAGGTTAACCAACCTGCCCCACATCGCCGCTTTAAGCACCCGCAGCTCAGAACGTGAGCTTCAGCGCAAATCGCAATTGCCGCTCGCCGGTGGCGCTGGTGATTTCGGTGTAGCCGTTAAACGCCTTGATGCTGCCGTCCGCATTCCTGGTCGCCGACGACACCGTCGCCCCGGGGTTGCCGAACTGCGGTGTGTTGGTCAGCCCGAATGCCTCGGCGCGGAATGGCGGCTTGAAGCGTTCGGTGAGCCCAAAGGTGCGGAAGACACTACCGTCAAGATTAAAGAAGCCGGGGCCACGCAGGATGTCGCGGCCGCTGTTGCCGAAGCGTACGTCCGTGACCGGGGCGAAGGCCAGCGGGTTGAAGTAAGGCTGGCCGACTCCGTGGCCTCCCAGGATCTCCACCGTGGGCAGAACCTGGTCGGCCGTTTGCGTATTGCCGGGCGAATTCAGCGAGGTGCCGGACGTGGCCACGGTGAACGGAGTTCCGCTGGTGCGGCTCATGATCCAGTTGGTCTGCCAGCCGCCCAGAAGCGCGGCGGCGCGAGCACAATGTGTGGCACGAAGTGCGCGGTACCTGATCTTTGACCGCCAGTTTGAAAGTAATGTTCTCGGGGCGTTCCGCATCATCGCTACAACTACACGAAGGGCCGCGGCTTGTCATGCTGGACCGGGGCGGTGTGCGCCATGGAAAAGTCTTTTTCGTGGCGCATCGCCAAGATCTTTTCCAGCATATCCGGAATCTCGTATACCGCCCAATTCCTGGTAGCCGCCACCTGGGCCCGCAGCGCCCGATATCTCCCCGGCGACAGCAGTTCGCGCACGGCCTCGCCGATCTTTGAAAAGTCGCTTACGACGATCCCCAGCCCCTCGGCCTCAACCCAATCGGCGTTGAAGCGCTCATGCGCCAGCGTCCAGGCGTTGCGTTCCACAATCACCGGGAGCCGCATCGCCAGCGCTTCGCTGATGCTCCCCGGTCCCGGTTTTCCGATGAAGAAGTCGGCCAGAGCCATATGGTACGGCACTTCCCGGGTAAAGCCCTCGATCCATATCGGGATGTGTGGAGCCATCGCGCGCAGTTCCCTCGCCGCCTCCTGGTGCTTGCCGCACAAAAAGATGAGCTGGATGCCGAGCTGCGAAGCGTTAAGCGAACGCGCGATCTTCACCATTTCCGTGGACCCTTCGCCGCCGAACATCACCAGTCCGGTGGGAAGGTCCGGCCGCAGGCCCAGACGGACGCGTTCGGCCTCGCGGTCGAGTTCGGGCGCCCGGTAAAACTTCGGATGCAGGATCATTCCGGACGCCTCCAGGATCCGTTCTTCCGGCAGGCCCAACAGGCGCGCCTGCCGGGCTGCGTGCCGCGAGCCACAGATCACCCATTGGTCCTGCCGCTCAATCCAGAAGTGCGGCGGATAGTCGGCGATGTCGGTCAGAATCGTTACTAGTTGCGTGCCCGGGCAGGCCCTGGTGAGCGCTTCGCGAATGGCCCGGTTGTAGTGCGGAATGAGAGAGACCACCAGGTCCGGCGCGTTCCTGGCCCAATGCTGTGCCAGCACCTCCACCTGAGCGCGGTGAAACATGCGGATGACCAGGTGCATAACCGGGATCAGTTGCGCCGTGCCGAGGGTCCAGCCGTGGCGCAGCATGATGTTGTACACTTCCTGAAACTGGATGCCCGTCGACTTGCGGATAAAGTCGATGGAATCCAGCAATTCCTGGATGCACAGCGGGCGCAGGTCCCAAGGACGTTGCTGTAGCCGGACGACTTCCGAAAGGGCGGTGGCCGCGGCGCGATGGCCGCCCCCGGCATCGATATAAATCAGGTCGAGCTGGCGCTTCACATTCCTTGATAACATCCGGACTGCTGCGATCCGGTTACAGTTGTGAGAAGGTTTGGCCTAGCGGGCCGGGGGCTGGGGGAACCGATGCCGAATGAGTGCGCGGCTTGGCGGAGGCAGCCCAGTCTCGAAAAGGGTAACCTGAGAGAAGGAGCAGGGCGACGCCGGCAGGGCACGTTGAACGGCAGCGCTAGCCCCCGCCGTGTTTCTGTAGCGGTGGTTCCGCGGCCCCGGTCGAATACCCCGACAAGGGTAAGGACCGGGATGGGCGTCCGACGATTTGTACTCGTTTGTGGGTACAATATGGGTGGTGTCGATTGGCGAACTGAGGCGGTTCTTGAAGGCGCAGGGCTGTACATTCGAAGAAGGCAAGAAGCACACCATGGTGCGTCTCGGCGCGCGCTCGGCAATGATGCCGCGCCACCCATCGAAGGAGGTCGCAAGCGGCACGCTAAGTGCGATCCTCAGGCAACTCGGACTAAAAGGAAAGTAGAACATGGCCCAATACGAAGCTGAATTCAACCCGGAAGGCGACGTGATCGTCGTAACGTTTCCGGACGTGGGCTACGGCGCCACGCAAGGCGCCACGGAGGCCGAGGCGCTGGAAATGGCGGAAGACTTTCTGGTGATGGCGCTGGGCGATCTGATCAAGCATGGCAGGGACGTGCCGGAAGCAATCACTCGCCGGGGCAGGAAATACCGCTGGATCAAGTTGCCGGCCCTGGCCAGCATCAAGGTGGAGTTGTACCGGGAACTCAAGGCCTCGGGGACACGCAAGGCGGAGTTGGCGCGCCGGTTGGGGATTTCCAGGGGGAACGTTGACCGGCTTTTCGATCTACGTTACAACACCAGGCTCGAACTTCTGGAGTCGGCATTTACCGTCCTCGGTCGACGGCTTTTGATCGGAGTGGAGAAGGCAGCCTGAGGGATGCAACCGGTAGCCGGCGCCCCTCCGCCACGTCCACCGGCTGCTTTGGTCTGCCGGTCCACCACTTTCCACCATGCCGCCGGCCAACATGTGGCGAGGTTTGTCCCTATCAAATCTGTTACGTAACAATCGCGTTATGCATGCCGACCTGCATTCAACCGCCCCGCCACCACGCCCGCCGCGTCACCTACCGCCACGTCAACGGCCTGCTTCGTCTGCCGATCCACCACTTCCACCATGCCGCCGCCCAACTTCTTCCCGACTACAATCCGAAATGGCACGCCGATCAAATCCGCGTCCTTGAACTTCACTCCCGGCCGCTCATCGCGGTCGTCCAGCAGCGCGTCCAGTCCCAGCGCCTGGCAGCGGCCGTAGATGTCCACCGCCGCGGCTTTCTGCGCCGCATCGGAATTGTTGGCCGGCGTCACCACCACCTGGAACGGCGCGATGGCCGCCGGCAGGATCATGCCGTCCTTGTCGTGGAACAGTTCGATGGCACAGCATAGAATGCGCTCGATGCCGATGCCGTAGGAACCCATGATCGGGGTCGCTTCCTTGCCTTCGGCATTCAGCACCCGCAGGCCCATGGCATCCGAATACTTGTAGCCGAGCTTGAAGATGTGGCCCACTTCCACCGTCTTCCGCACCGCCAGTGCAGCGCCGCATTGGGCACAGCCATCGCCGGCCGCCACCTGCCTCAGGTCGTGGAATGGGGCCTGAAAATCTTCGCCCGGCGTCACGTGCCGCAAGTGGTAATCGTTCTTGTTGGCGCCCGCGATCATGTTGCGCCGGCCCGCCAGCGCCTGGTCGGCGAGGATCGTAATGGTCGTGACCCCCACAGGCCCGAGCGAACCGGCGTCGGCGCCGAACCACTGGCGAATCTCTTCCAGGTTGGCCTGCCGGAATTCGGGGTCCCCCGCCTTGGCGGCAAACTTGGTCTCACTCAGTTGGTGGTCGCCCCGCAGCATCACCAGCACCGGTTTGCCGTTGGCCACCAGGACCAGGCTCTTCAACTGCGACGACTCGGGCAACCCGGTGAATTGCGCAACTTCGGCGATAGTCTTACGCCCCGGTGTGTGAAACTCTTCCGGCGCAAGGTCGCCCTCCGGGTCGGCTGCTCCCGGCGGCGCCGGAGCCGCCACGGCCTTCTCCAGATTGGCCGAATAGCCGCAGGCTTTGCAGATGGCAACGAAATCCTCGCCGGCCTCCGACGCCACCATAAACTCATGGGACTGGCTGCCGCCCATCGCGCCCGAGTGGGCCTCCACCACGCTGTACTCCAACCCGCAGCGTTCGAAGATGCGGCAATAAGCCTGGTAGTGCTTGTCATACGCCGCGTCCAGGCCGGCCTGGTCCATGTCGAACGTGTAGGAATCCTTCATGATGAACTGGCGCACGCGCAGCAGACCCGACTTGGGCCGCGGCTCGTCGCGAAACTTCGTCTGGATCTGGTACCAGATCTGCGGCAGTTGTTTGTAACTGCGCAACTCGCCGCGCGCGATGGAGGTGATCACCTCTTCGTGCGTCATCCCCAGGCAAAGGTCGCGCCCGAACCGGTCTTTGAGCCGGAACAGGTTGTCGCCCATTACGTCCCAACGGCCCGACTCCTGCCAAAGTTCGGCCGGATTCAGCGCCGGCAGGTAGACCTCCTGCCCGCCGATGGCATCCATCTCCGCGCGTACAATCTGCTGGATCTTCAACAGCGAGCGCTGCGCCAGAAACAGGTAGCTGTAGATACCCGCGGAAAGCTGGCGGATGTACCCGGCGCGCAGCAGCAACTGGTGGCTGGGGACCTCGGCTTCCGCCGGGTTCTCGCGTAACGTGGGGATGAACAACTTACTCCAGAGCATAGGGTTTCGAAGGGGGAAACCCTCAGTTTAACAAAAGTCCAGCAAAGTCCGGCATGCTAAAATTGGCTTCGCCCCCGGCAGTAGCCGCGGCCTCTGGGTCGCCCAGAGTATTTGAATCCGGAGTCTTTCGACCATGACACCAATGGAAAAAATGGCGCGGCCCCTGGCCGAAGTGGATCCTGAAGTAGCCGATGCCGTCCGGCACGAACTAGAACGGCAGCACGGGCAGCTTGAGCTGATCGCCAGCGAGAATTTTACCTCGGAGGCCGTGCTCGAAGCCACCGGCAGTGTGTTCACCAACAAGTACGCCGAAGGCTATCCCGGGAAGCGCTACTACGGTGGCTGCGAGTTCACCGACATCGTGGAAAACCTGGCCCGCGAGCGCGCTAAAAAGCTCTTCGGCGCCGAATATGTGAACGTGCAGCCGCACTCGGGTTCGCAGGCCAACCAGGCCGCCTTCGCGGCGGTGCTGGCGCACGGCGACACCATCATGGGCCTGAACCTGGCCCACGGCGGCCACCTCACGCACGGCCACCCGCTGAACTTTTCGGGCAAGACCTACCACGTGGTGGCCTACAACGTCCGTAAGGAAGATGAGCGCATCGATTACGACGAAGTGGAACGCCTGGCCGGCGAGCACAAGCCCAAGATGATTATCGCCGGCGCCAGTGCCTATCCGCGCATCATCGATTTCGCCCGCTTCCGCCAGATCGCCGATGGGGTGGGCGCTGTCTTCCTGGTGGACATGGCGCACATCGCCGGCCTGGTGGCGGCGGGAGTGCATCCCAATCCCTGTGAGTACGCCGATATCGTCACCTCCACCACCCACAAGACGCTGCGCGGCCCCCGTGCCGGCCTCATCCTGGCCAGGGAGAAGTACGCCAAGGATATCGACAGGACGGTTTTTCCGGGAACGCAGGGGGGCCCGCTGGTTCACGTGGTGGCAGCAAAAGCGGTGTGCTTCCTGGAAGCCATGCAGCCGGAATTCACGGTCTACCAGAAGCAGGTGGTGGCCAACGCACAAACCCTGGCGCAGACCCTGATGGATGCCGGCTTCCGCGTAGTCTCGGGCGGCACCGATACCCACGTGGTTCTGCTCGACGTATTCTCCAAAGGGCTGCGGGGCAAGGAGGCCGAGCAGGCTTTGGACCGCGCGCGCATCACCGTGAACAAGAACGCCATCCCGTTCGACACCAACCCGCCCATGAATCCCAGCGGCATCCGCCTGGGGTCTCCCGCCGTCACCACGCGCGGGTTCAAGGACGCCGAGATGCGCGAGGTGGGCGCGCTCATCGCCGAAGTCCTGAACGATCTTTCGAACCCGCAGGCGATTGCCGCCGTCCGCCAGCGGGTGGAAGTTCTCACGGCCCGATTCCCGCTCTACAATTGGAAACTCGATCCGGTTCGAGTTTAGGATGGCGTTGCACATCGTCATCGATGCCCGGCGCATTCGGGACTTCGGCATCGGCACTTACATTCGAAGCCTCATCCTGGCGCTGTCCAAGATCGATAGCACGAATCAATACACCGTGGTCAGCGGCCCGGCCGATGCGAACATGCTATCGGAGCTGCCGGAGAATTTCCGCTCCGCGCTTTATGCGCGGGACGATCACAGCTTTTTCGACCATCTGGCCTTTCCGGTTTTCCTGCGCGGCCTCTCGCCCGACCTGGTACATATTCCGCTGAACCGGATCCCCCTGCTCATGATCAAGCCCTACGTGGTGACGGTCCACGATATGGCCAACCTGCTGTTTGAAGACCATTCTTCGATTCGCATGCAACTGCGGCGCTTTCGCTTCCGGCGCGGCCTGATGCGCGCCAACCGCGTGATCGCGGTTTCCGAAGCCACCAAGCGCGACGTGGAGAAGGTGCTGGGGGTGCCTCCGGACCGGATCCGCCGGGTCTACAACGCTCCCGATCCGGGTTTCTCGCAGCGCGCCAGCAGCCCCGGCCAGGAGCAGAGCCGCATTTTGGAGCGCTACCAGATCACCTACCCGTTCCTGCTGTACGCGGGCAACATTCGTAAGCATAAGAACGTGCCGCGGCTGGTGGAGGCATTTGCCGTGGTGCACGATCAACTGGCGTCGCATCCCGTGTACAAGGATTTGCGCCTGGTGATTATTGGCGACACCATTTCGGATTATCCGGCGGTGCGGCAGGCCGTGATTAAGAGCGGTGTGGAACAGGTGGTGCGGTTTTTGGGTTTCGTTCCGTTCGACACCTTGCGATGTTTTTACGAATCGGCCGCCGCCTTCGTTTTTCCTTCGCGCTACGAGGGTTTCGGGCTGCCGCCGCTGGAAGCCATGGCATGCGGCACGCCGGTGGTGACTTCCAATGTGAGTTCGCTCCCGGAGGTGGTGGGCGAAGCGGCGGTGCTGGTGAATCCGCACAATGTCTTCGACATCGCGCGCGGTATTCGCGAAGTGCTGCTGAACGAAGAACTGCGGTCCCGCCTGATCCGCCGTGGCCGGGAACAGGCCGCGCGCTTCAGTTGGTCCTGGACCGCGCGCCAGGTGCTGGAGATTTATAGGGATGCGGCCGGCAGCCGCTAGGCCCGGTTTTGTGGGGCAGGATGGTATCCTGCGGCGGATTGGCAATCCGCCCGACGTCGTACTTTCGGGCAACGCCGCAACGCGGGCGGGCTCGCTGCCGCATCGCCCGAGCGGATTAACACTTGTACGGAAGCGCGGCAAGGACATGGCGAAGTTGCGCGAGAGCGCTCCTGCTGCTGCTCGAGGGAAGCCCGTTGCCGCACGCTGTAAGGACCACCCGCTTGCGGGCGATTGGAATCACCATCGCGACTGCCACCTCGAACCGGACTGGCTGCTGATCTGCAAGATCGATGGCGACGACCTGCACCTCGTCCGCACCGGAACGCACTCGGATCTGTTCTGAACGTCGGCCACTACTGCTTGGGGCGCACCGTACTGCGTATTGCGGGCAAGAGACTTCCTTCGGGTTATCCATGGCTGTTACACTCATAGTTCTACGGTGCACGATATTCACGCGGCCCTGAAGCGGTATTGGGGCTACGATACCTTCCGCCCCATGCAGGAGCGGATCATCCAGAGCCTGCTGGCGGGCAATGACGCGGCGGTTGTCATGCCGACCGGCGGCGGCAAATCGCTCTGCTACCAGTTACCCGCGCTGGTCCTGGGCCAGACCGTGGTGGTGGTTTCGCCGCTGATCGCCCTAATGCAGGACCAGGTGGCTCAACTGGGCGACATGGGCATTCCGGCGGCGGTGCTTAACAGCAGCCAGGCTGCCGACGAGCAGCGCCGGGTGATGCGCGCCGCGGCCCAGGGCGCGTTTCGGCTCCTTTACCTCTCGCCGGAGCGCCTGGTGCGGCAGGATACCGTGCCGTGGCTCCAACAGGTGCCGCTGGCATTCTTTGCGATTGACGAAGCGCACTGCATCTCCGAGTGGGGCCACGAATTCCGCCCGGAGTACCGCCAGCTCAGCTCGCTGCGTCTCCACTTCCCTGACAAGCCGATCGCGGCCTTCACCGCCAGCGCCACCCAGCGCGTCCGGCACGATATTCTGCATCAGCTTCGGCTGCGCGATCCGCACAAGTACATCGCCAGCTTTCATCGCGCCAACCTGCGCTACGTGACGCACCAGTGCGATAAGGACTCGCACCCGCGATTGCTGCTGGCGGGCGTGCAGGCCTACGAAGGCGAAAGCGTGATCGTATACGCGCCCACCATCGCCAGCGTGGATGAGACCGTCGACTTCCTGGGGTCGCGCGGCATCGCGGCAGTCCCGTACCACGGCCAGATGGAAACGGGCGCGCGCCGCCGCAACCAGGAAGCCTGGATGAACGACGAAGCGCGCGTGCTGGTGGGCACCATTGCGTTCGGGCTTGGCATCAACAAGCCGGCGGTGCGCGCCGTGATCCATACTTCGCTGCCGAAATCCATCGAGCAGTACTACCAGGAAGCCGGGCGCGCCGGCCGCGACGGGTTGCCGGCCGATTGCGCGGCGCTCTGGCGGCCCAAGGATGCGGGGCTGCTGGCATACTTTATCGACCAGATGAACGACGCCGCCGAAAAGGAGCGCGCCTGGCAGCGCTACCACGCGGTGCGCCGCTTCGTGGAGAGCAGCCGGTGCCGGCACCTGCAGATCTGCACGCACTTCGGCCAGACGCCGAAATGGGAACGGTGCGAAATGTGCGACGTTTGCGGCAACGTGCCGGACTGGATCACGGACCGCGGTGACACGGAGGCGCCGGAGGACGCGCTGGCGGTGAAGCGGAAGCGGCCGCCAAAGATGGTAGCGGCCGGGGACCAACAAGCCGCCGATCGCGATCTGGTGGAATACTTCAAAGAATGGCGCTGGGCCACGGCCCAACGGGCGGCGGTGCCGGCATACATCGTGCTGAGCGACGCCGCGCTGGAAGACTTGTGCCGCAAGCAGCCGGCCAATGTCGGACAGTTGCTTGCCGTCACCGGGTTCGGTGAGCGCAAAGTCGAGTTGTACGGGAACGAGATCTTCGCGGCATTGGCGGCCTATCGCAACGGGGCGCGCGCGGCGGTGCGGGCGGCCCCTCAGTCACCCCCCGCGGAGGAGACGATCCGGCTGCTGGCAGAAGGGAAAACCTTCGAAGAGATCGCGCACATTCGCGGCCGCCAGGTCTCCACGGTGGTCAACATGGTGGCCGATCTGGTGGAGAAGGGCGCGCTTGCGTACTGCATGGAGTGGGTGGGCGACGCGCCGCACCGCCAGATTGCGGAGGCGGCCGGGCGGCTGGGAACGCAATGGCTGAAGCCTTTGCGCGAAGCGCTGCCGGAAGAGATTTCGTACCATCAGATCCGGCTGGTGGTGGCGTTTGTGCGGCGGGAAGAAGAAGCCAAGGGTACTTAAGCCCCATAGCTAGCATAGCATAAATAGCTTGCTTTATCATGAAATGCATACTATTATAGTTGCATGAAAGCTCCAACAGCTCAAACTGGGGCCGAACAAGTTAGAGAATACGCCCGGGTGAACTACATTGAGCCTGCTCGCCAGCGGCACGAATCAACCGTACGCATCATAGCTGGCGATGTGCATAAGGCGCTTCATTTGGAAGGCCGGGTTCCTTCGGTCTGTCAGGCATTGAGTGGCCCGAAGTTCCTCGAGGAGAACCATCTGACTCTGGAAAAGCGGGAAGGCCCACCGTCCGGACAGAGCACGACTGTGGTGTTCACTTATCGGTTGGCGGATGAACACCGGGCAACCGATGAGTTGCAGGAATCGCCGCTGTTGCGGTTGTGGGGAATCGGTAAAGAAGTTTTCGAGAGCCTTGGCGGTGGGGAGGCCTTCATTCGGCGGGAGCGGGAGAGGTTCTACCAACACGACGAGGACGTATGAGCCGAATTTACTGGGACACAATGTTCTTCGCCTACCTCATCGAAGCCAACCCGGAACACGGGCTTCGGGTCCAGGAGATCCTCGGCGGCATGAAAAAGCGGCAAGACACATTGTGTACCAGTATCTTCACAATCGGGGAGGTGCTCACAGGGCCATACAAGAAGGGTGCGTTTGCATTGGCTTCGACGGTGAAGGAACTGATCCGGCCTCCTGAGGTGGAATTGCTGCCGTTTAATTTGGATACAACCGAACGCTACGCGCGAATCCGAGCCAACCATCGGGTCTCGCCCGCCGATGCGATCCACCTGGCGAGCGCCGCACAAGCGGGTGTCAACCTCTTCCTCACCAATGACAGAACCTTGCCTAAGCTGGTTATCCCCGGAATCGATTTCATTGCCGGGCTGGACGTGAATCTCTTCTGAAAGCTTAGCCCCACGGCGGCGCACTCCGTGGGAACGACATCTTCGCGGCATTGGCAGCCTATCGCAACGGGTGCGCGCGGCGGCGAGGGCGGCCCCTCAGTCACCACCCGCGGAGGAGACGATGCGGTTGCTGGCAGAAGGAAAGACCTTCGAGCACTGCCGATGATCGGTCATCTCGTGCAGCTTCTCCCGTTCCTTCTTCAGAGCTTTCGCCGACGGACTCACATTTAAATACCGCCACCCGTGCCCTTGCAGGTCCTCGTGGTAGCGGAACGTGAATCCCAGAAAGTCCAGACTCGCACCCTCTTCCTTCAGATTCACCACCCGCGTCTTCTCCCGATTGATCTTCAGCCCCAGCCAGCCTTCGAGATTCGATTCAATCCAGCCCGTCAGACGAGTCCCTTGATAGCGCGCCAGCACCACAAGGTGCGCTTCGGCCACCTTCACGATGGGCGGCATTTGCCAAGGGTGATGAGGCGGCTACCTGCTGCGCCATCAGGCGATCCAGGCGTTCATCAGCACCGCGACCGCCGCCGAGGCGGCTGTTTCGGCACGCAACACCTGGGGTCCCAGTGAAACCGGCGGCCATCCAGCAACTGCCGACAACTGGCGTTCGCCGTCCGTCCAGCCGCCTTCGGGGCCAACCAGCACGGCGACGCTGCTCCCGGCCGGGCGCTCCGCCGGCATCAGGCGCAAAAACGGCGGCGCCTGGCACTCGCCTTCACCTTCATCCAGGAAATAACGGTAGTCCGCCTCCAGTGCAAGGCTCTTTTCAAAACGCACGGCCGGCAGGATTTCGGGAATGCGCACGCGGCGCGACTGCTGGCTGCTCTCGCGCGCGATGCGCACCCACCGCTCGGTTCGCTTGCGCGACGCTTCGAACAGTCCTCGTTCGCTGCGCGTGGCTTCAATGGGCAAGATTCGCTCCACACCGAGTTCCGTAGCCTTTTCGATCATCCACTCGAACCGGTCGAACTTGATCAATGCCGCGCACAGGGTGATGGCGACGGGCGGCCCCGGCGTATGCAGCGGTTCGACGATGCGGAAGACGACGCGTTCACCGCGGGCTTCCACAATTTCCGCCAGGTATGCCGCCTGGTTATCGGAAACCTCGAAGCGCATGCCCGCTTCCACGCGCAGCACGCGGGTGAGATGGCGAGCTTCGTCGCCGCGCAGTTCCGCGATGCCGCCGCGCACAGCATCCACGAAGAATCGTCGCCGGGACAAGGAACAATTATAGAATCCCCACAGCCTGCAAGCAGATGCCGGATGCCAGATGCCGGTGGCCAGTGGAAGAGCGGGCCCGCGCGCCGCCTTCCACCGGCCACCGGCCACTGGCCACCGGCATCTGCTCTCAGCCACCGGCATCCGCTCAGCTTTCCAACTTGTACCGGTTCTCCGCCAGCCCATACAGAGGCCGCCAGAGGAGCCGGTTGATCACCACCACCATGGCCGCCATGACGATGGTGGCTGCCAGCAGAACGGGGAAGTTGCCGGTGTCGGTGGCGTGGCTGATGGTGGCGCCCAGGCCGACCGTGGTGAATGTCTTGCCCTGGAAGCGGAAATACTCGGCCACGATGCTGGCGTTCCAGGCGCCGCCCGAGGCCGTGACGAAGCCGGTGAGCAGGTAAGGAAAGATACCCGGCAACAGGAGTTTCCGCCAGCGCTCGATTCCGGTCAGCCGGAAGACGTCGCAGACTTCCTTCAGGTCTGAGGGGATGGCGCTGGCGCCGGCGATCACATTGAACAGGATGTACCACTGCGTGCCCAGCAGCAGCAAGACGATGGAGCCGATGCCGAGGCCGCCGCCGGCGCGGATCAGCATCAGCAGCACGATGGGAAACAGCGCGGTGGCCGGCACCGAAGCGGCGATCTGCGCGATGGGCTGCGCGATGGCCGACAGCCTGGGCCGCAGCCCGATGTACACGCCTGCCGGTATGGTCCACAGCCCGGCCAGCACCAGGACCAGTTCGACCCGAAGCAGCGTGGCTCCGGCGCCCCAGAGAATCCCGCTCAACTCGCGCCACGAGACCGTGCTGAGCATGGCCACCATTTTCGCCGTGGCGTACAGAATCCCCGCCAGCCCCGCCACCGCCAGCACCCGGGCCGCCCACCTGATTGCCAAGTGTGGTGTCCCGTCCGCCTGCGCCACCATGCGGCGCCCGGCGAAAAACCGGGTCACGGTCTCGCGCACCGGCGCTGCCGTGGCATGGCCCACGCGCGAGAGAATCCTGGAGCGCCGCAAAAGATCGAGGACGGGCGAGTGCGGCACTTCCGCTGCCTCCACCTGCTCAAACTTGAACTTCTGGCTCCAGGCGATGACCGGACGCCAGATGAGTTGATCCATCAGAACGATCACCGCGATCATGGCGCCGACGCCCCACAGAATGGCGCGCGTGTCTCCGGCATTGGCCGCCGTCTGCAGGTAAGAGCCGAGGCCGGGAAGGCGCAGATCGCGATTTCCCAGCACGAACATTTCGCAAGCCATCAGGAAAAACCAACCGCCGGCCACGGACATCATGGAGTTCCAGACCAACCCGATGGCCGCAAAAGGCAGTTCCAGTTGGATGAACCGCTGCCACCAGCTCAGGCGGTAGACTTCGGCGGCTTCGGACATCTCGCGCGGGATGTTCTTGAACGACGAGTAGACGCTGAAAGTCATGTTCCAGACCTGTCCCGTGAAGATCAACAGAATAGAGCCGAGTTCCACGCCCAACTGGCGGCTGGGAAAGAGCGTCACCATGGCCACCATGACGCCGGGCAGAAAGCTCAGCACCGGAATGGATTGGAGCGTGTCCAGAAGCGGGATCAGGAATCGCTCCGCCCTGGCATTGTGCGCGGCGGTATAGGCGTAGACCAGGGTGATGCCCAGACTGATGGCGTAGGCCACCAACAGGCGGGCCAGCGAGAACAGCGCGTACTTGGGCAGGGCGGCCGGCGTGAGATGAATCTCAGGCTGGGTGTTGACCGGGCCCGCCCAGTAGCCGGCCAGCGCCATCAGGCCATAGAAAACGGCCAGAGCGGCAACCACAATGGGCAGGTCGCGGAGCAGCGATGAAGCCGAACGGCGGAACGTGGCTGAGGGCCGGCCCATCATTGCGGCGGCCGGGCAATTGGCCCGGCACTCGGATCGGCACTCGGGTCGGCACTCGGATCGGAACTGGGGTCGATCCGGATGCGGTCGCCTTCGGCATCGTAAACGAAAAGGTCGCTGTATGGGCCCCAATTCAGCGCGGTTTCGAGCTGGCGCCGAACTTCCGCATCGGAGAAATGCTCCTCCAGAATGTCGCGGAAGAAATCCAGCGTCATGGCATGGTCGGCCTTGGTGGCCAGAGCGGCGTGCATTTGCTGCAGCAGCGGAACGCGGGCCAGCGCGGCGTCGCGGAACAAACGCCGCCGCGTGGCGATGTCGGCCTCGGCAAAGGCTCTCCCCTCCGGAGTGATTTCGACGTCTCCTTTTTCGGCTTTGGCGAAACCCAGCAGGGTGGCCGCCTCCAGGATGGGGAGCAGATCGTCTACTTCCAGGCGAAGCTCCTCGGCCACACGGTAGAGATCCTCCTTGCCGCCGTGATCGTTCACCAACTCCACCAACCCCGCAATCCCGCCGGGTCTGGCGTGCGGCAGCATGGGGTAGCGCGTCTTCCGCCCCGCCGAGATTGGGGCGGCTTCGAGCTGCGGCTGCGTGGTCAGTTTGTAGATGTAGTCGACGTAGAGCAGAAACTCGTCGGAATGGCGGTCCCTGGGCTGGGGCAGGGCGATGCGGAAATCGGCGCGGATCCTGGCCGGATTTCGTCCCAACACCAGAACGCGGTCGGCCAGCAGGACGGCTTCTTCGATGTTGTGGGTGACGATGAAGATGCTCTTGGTAGGCATCTTCTTTCCCAGCCACAGCTCCATCAGTTCGCCGCGCAGGTTCTCGGCGGTGAGAACGTCGAGCGCGGAAAAAGGTTCGTCCATGAACAGGATTTCCGGTTCCACCGCCAGAGCGCGCGCGAATCCGACGCGCTGTTTCATGCCGCCCGAGAGGTCCTTGGGATAAGAGGATTCGAAGCCTTTCAGCCCCACGGTTACGATCGCGTGAAGCGCGCGTTGGTGGCGTTCTTCGGCCTTTATGGCACGCGCCTGCAAAGGCGCCTCCACGTTTTCCATAACCGTCAGCCAGGGAAACAGCGCGAAACTCTGGAAGACGATGGCGACGCCGGGGTTGGCTTCCGCCAGCGGCTTGCCGTGCCACAGGACTTCCCCGCGCGAAGGTTGCATGAGCCCGGAGAGCATGCGGAGCAGCGTGGACTTGCCCGAGCCCGAAGGCCCCAGCAGGGTTACAATGACCCCCGGTTCCAGCGCCAGGTCGGTTGGCGCGATCACCTGAATGGGCTCGCCGCCGGGCCGCTGGAAAATCTTCTCGACGCCGCGGGCCTCCACGACCGGTTGCGGCACTGGTTGCAGCACTGGTTGCGGCACTGGTTGCGGCACTGGTTGCGGCACCAGTTGCGGCAGTGGCGCGGGGGACGGGGGCCGGGGGCCAGGGGCCAGGGGCTGCGCGGCGCGGGTCAGCGGCACTTCTTGCGGTGGGGCGGCCGGGGATCGGAGGCCAGGGGCCGGCGGCGCCTCCGGGACAGCAACGCCCGCGGCGCGGTCGCGGGGCGGCAGAGCCAGATCGTTCATCAAACTCTGCCAGGCGTTTTCGGGGAGTGCCTCGAAGAATTCCACCCGGGCGCCCGCACTCATGTGGTCGAGGATTGCGCTTATTGCCGCGACCGGCCGCGACCGCAGCAGAACATACGCGTGATAGTAGGGGAAGACTTCGATGAGCCGGGCGGCCTGGTCCGGCGGCATGGCGCCCCAGAGCGTGCGCTGGTCTTCGAGCGGAATACTCATGAGCCAGTCGGCCGCCATGTCGGCGTGAAGCCGCCCCAGCAGCGTGACCACTTGAGCCGAGCCGCCCTGCGCGAGCACCTGTTGAAGTTTTTCCCCGATCGGCTGGTTTGTCACGGCGCCACTCACCAATATACTGTCAACCGCTCAACCGATTAACCAGCCCGTTCCGGAGCCTCACGCGCGTCGCCGTAAACTTCTTCGCGAATGATTCTCTCGGTGGCTTCGTTCAGGTACTGGTCCAGCGCCCGCTGAAGCTCGAGATACTCGGGCCAGAGGGTCTTGTCGATGAAGGACCGGGGCGCCCGGACCAACAAAGTAGTGTAGCGTTGCCCCTTGTAGCGGAAGGGCTCCAGGCCATAGCGGCGGCACAGAGCGGCGAACAAGCGCCTGTGCCAGGGGTCGGCTAGCGTGAATCGGGTCTCTATCGCGCGCTCGGTTCTCTCCAGGGCCGCCAGGGCTTGCTTCACGCGCGTAATGGCGGCAGCGGCGGCGTTGCGTTCGCCAGTGGTGGTGGCGCCCTCGAAGAGAGCCGAAATCTTGCGCAGTTTTTCGCGGAGTTCCTGTTCGGTGGTCATGGTGGCCAATGGTTTAGGATAATGCAGAAGTGTTCGCTACGCTCGCGCGGCAGATTGCCAAGAGTGCGCGACATGAAAGTGATGGATCGGTGGTTTTCTTTTTTTGGAGCCGGTTTCTTAAAGTATGTAATACTGTAGGCCAAGGAGGCCCCATGCCAGACCCGCTACCGGCTTTGGTCAGCGACAGATCCACCCTGCTCCAGCACATTTCCGAACTCGGCGACTTTCAGCCAGGTTCCATCACCAGTGCTTTCCGGCGGTGTGG
>Ga0210402_10002894_pt1 | contig 16380 bp, 9 predicted proteins | sample IncBWC7MmetaG_FD_161055 | JGI IMG/M metagenome (GOLD analysis project Ga0210402, IMG submission 161055) | Forest soil microbial communities from Barre Woods Harvard Forest LTER site, Petersham, Massachusetts, United States - Inc-BW-C-7-M | ecosystem: Environmental > Terrestrial > Soil >... | reverse complement strand
CGCATGCGGTTTGTAAAGCGCTTGGAATCAGGTGGGTTGGTGTCGCGCGCCAAGCGTTCCAGGTGCTCACTACGGCTTCGACCTTGGGCCCAGCTTAGACGAGGTCCACATCGTCCAAACGAGCTTCTCTGTAGGCTGATTTGAATTTCTCGGCAGCTTTTTGCTCCGCTGAGATTCCGTCCGTGTTGATAGTTATGGAGACGGTCTGCCTTGGTGTTTTGGGATTCGGCTCTACGGCCTTTGGAGACTCCACAGGTTTTGGCGAATTTTGTTTTGCGAGCCAAAGTGTTGCCGTCTGTTCAGCGCTTTCGGTCTCGCTTCCCCTAAATTCAATAACACGGACGCCGCCCCTATAACCGCGCCATTTTTCCGGCTTGATTTTGCGGATGGAATATTCTGACATTCAGGAATCATAGCAAGCGCATGTCGCCAGTCGGAGATAAGCGGTTCCCATGGTTATTCCACTGGGAACGCCGCGCCAAGTCATGACGTGTTATCGTGAGCGCGGAGGTATCCACCTTGCGCGTACCCGATTCATTGCTCAAGTGTGTGGGATTCATATCGCACGAAAATCCTGCTCCGCTATACATCGGCACTTTCGTTGTTGTGGGTGTTCCCGGAGAGTACGGCAACACCTTTCCACACGCCGTCACGGCCAACCAACTCCTTTGATCTCGAACATAAATTCTGTTCGCCGACCTTGACGCTCTCGCGGAAAGCGGGGGACGGGGGCTGGTTTAAAATTCTCGCGCCGCCACCAGCAACACGGAAACCTTCGACTCCCTAATTCAGGTTTCCAAGAAACCAAGCGATGCGATGTCAGAACGATTCTTTCGATGGCATCGATACAAGTTCTCGATTGATTTTGGCTATCGGCAAAACACTGATAGTTGTCAGGCAAATTTTGAATTGGACTCGGAACAAAGAAGGCCTCACCTTACCTGCCATTTAGTAGCACTGTTCATCATTTTGAAATGAGAATGCGACCGAAATGGCTTTCCCGTTTCTTCCTTGAGGGGACGGCCTGGTCCCTGAAGTGTTCCTATTCGACTCCGAAAGCTTGCGACGTTCGGAGTTTCATGGAGGGATTCCGATGAGGTTACGTGGGGCTGGTATGTTGCTGTTCAGTTTCATGTTCATTTGCGCGATTGATGCGCTCTCGCAGACCGCGGTGACTTCCTTGCACGGCACGGTCGTCGATCCCGGCGGCGCCGTCACTCCCGAGGCGGATATCACACTCACGAATCGCGAAAGCGGGTTTAGGCAGGCCAGAAAATCAAACGCCGAAGGGGAATACAGCTTTCAGCAGATTCCGCCAGGTCAATATACAGTCAGCATAACTGCGTCCGGTTTTGCGCCGCAGGTCAGGCAAGTGGAGCTGCTGGTCAATCAAACCGGGAGGCTTGATGTCAGTCTTACTCTCCAGGCCACCAGCACAAGCGTTGAAGTGAACGCGCAAACAGTCACGCTCAATACCAACGACGCGACCATCGGTACTCCTTTCAATCAAGCCCAGATTCAAGCCCTGCCATTTGAGGGCAACAATGTGCTGGACCTTCTTAGCCTCCAGGGGGGAGTGATGTTTTTGGGCCGGCAGTCGGACAGCCAGATGGATGCCGACAGCCGCAGCGGGTCCGTGAATGGGGCTCGTTCGGACCAAAACAACTACACCCTGGACGGTCTGGACGACAACAACCAAAATAAGGGCTACGCGTTCGAGGGAGTTTTGCGATCAACGCGCGACTCGGTGGAGGAGTTTCGTGTGGTCACCACAAATTCCAACGCGGACTCAGGCCGCTCCTCTGGAGCGCAAGTAGCTCTGGTCACGCGCAGTGGAACAAATTCGCTCCACGGCAGCGCTTATGAATATCATCGTCCCACCAACATCGTGGCAAACGACTGGTTCAACAAGCATGCCGAACTTGAGAATGGACAACCTAATGTTCCAGGAAAATTCCTGCGGAACACATTTGGTGGTTCCTTCGGAGGTCCAGCCTTAAAGGACAAGCTCTTCTTCTTTCTCGCCTATGAAGGACAAAGAACCGCTGAAGACACCCAGGAGATTCGTGAAGTACCAACCGCGTCCCTGCGGCAGGGGAACGTCACCTATCTGACCCAGAGCGGTACTCGTACGCTGACTCCATCCGACATCGCCTCCATGGACCCGAACTGCAGTAAGAACGGAACGTGTCCGAGTGGACCGGGAATAAGCAAGGCGGCGTTAGCGTATTTGAGCCAGCTTCCGCTGCCCAACGGCAACCAGTTGGGTGACGGCTTTAATTTTGGTTCCTACGCGTTTTCGTCTCCGTCTCCGCAGAAGTTGAGCACCTACATCGCCAAAATGGATTACAACCTGAGCACGAGACAGCGTTTGTTTGTGCGCGGGAATCTTCAGTACGATACGACCGTCGGCGCCAAGCAATTTCCAACCTCTCCGGCGGCGAATACCACGCGCTACGACAACTCGAAGGGAATTTCCGCCGGCCACGTATGGAGCATCTCGGACACGGTGGTGAACAACTTGCGGTATGGGTTCGTTCGGCAAGGCTATGCCGACCAGGGAACCACCAACCACGATCACCTCACGTTCACCAACGTGGATACCTTCAGCGCGGGCGCGAACGGCGCTACCTACCCTACCGGCATCATCAACGTTCCGGTGCACAACGCGGTGGATGATCTTACGTTGGTTAGGGGAAGGCATACGATTCAGGTCGGCGCCAACTATCGCGCGATATACAACAATCGCACCACCGATTCGACGGCGTACAAGTACGCCGATGTAAACTACAACTTTCTCACGGTGGGGTCGATTGCCGGAACGGGCAGCAGCCTAGACCCAGGGGCGTTCGGCTTTCCGGCCGTCGATGCCTCCTTCAAGACCGCTTACAATTCCGCGATCGCCGATGCCACCGGCCTCATCACGCACGCGGTGGAGTTTCTGAATTACGGCGTTTCCGGAAACAATCTCACCTCACTGGCCGCCGGCAGCCTGACGAAGCGTCATTATTTGTCAAACGAGTTCGAGTATTACGTGCAAGACAGTTGGAAGGTGAAGCGCAACCTGACTCTAACGTTTGGTTTGAGACACTCCCTGCTGCAGGTGCCGTATGAACGCAACGGCCAGGAAGTGAGCCCGACAACGAGCGTCGGGCAATGGTTCCAGACCCGCGGAGCGCAGATGCTCCAGGGACAAACCTATGCCGCGCCGATCTCTTTTGGCCCGGCGGGGCGCGCCAACGGCAAGCCGGGTCTGTGGAATATGGACAAGCTGGATATCGCACCGCGTTTTGCCTTTGCCTATTCGCCGAGCCATGATGGCGGACTGTTGGGCCGGCTCGTCGGATCCAAAGCCAATGGCACTTCGATTCGCGGCGGCTTCGGCATGTTCTACGATCACTTCGGCGAAGGCATCATGAATTCTTTTGATGCTCATGGGTCGTTTGGCCTGTCGACGCAGGCCGAGAACGGGGTCGATCAACATGTCGACACTGCGCCACGTTTTATTGACGCTCAGACTGTGCCGACCTCCATCATTCCATTGCCTTCATCGAGCGGATCGTTTCCGGTAACCCCCGGGAACGGTGTGGCCATATCCTATGGTCTGGATAAGCGGCTGCGCACACCTTATGCGTACGGCCTTGATCTGGCCATTTCCCGAGAGTTGCCGAAAGGCCTGATTGTGGAAGCGGCTTATACCGGGCGCCTTGCACACAGACTCCTGCAGCAGCTTGATTTGGCAATGCCCCTTGACCTTGTGGACCCCAAAGGGGGCGGTGATTACTTCGCTGCCGCGACACAGATGACCAAGCTGGCTGACGCGGGCACTCCCGTCGCCAACGTTCCCGTTATTCCTTATTGGGAGCACATGTTTCCGGGAGCGGTTGGAGGGGGACTCTCCGCCACGCAAAATATTTATCAAGCGGAATTTTCACACTCTCGAGTTGACCCTGTGACACACCAGACCGTTTGGTCTCCGATTGTCCAAGGGAATGAGACGGCGGCGCTGTATGACTTGGATCTGGGGTATTCTCCCGCTGATTCTACCGACCCCCTTTATCGGTATTTTGATTCCCAGTATTCTTCGTTCTACGCGTGGTCCTCGATCGGGTCCAGCAGCTATCACGCGATGCAACTTTCGCTGCACCATCCCATGAAGAACAATGTTCAATTCGACTTGAACTATATATTCGCAAAGTCCATGGACCTCGGATCCGATGCCGAGCGCGGGTATCTGGGCGCGGGACAGCTCTTCAGCGCGCTGATCAATTCCTGGAATGTCCGTGGAAATCGTGGACCATCGGATTTCGATGTGCGCCACGTAATTACGGGCAACTTCATTGTTGCCCTGCCCTTTGGACGAGGCGCGGCCTTCGGTTCAGGCGTAAATCGCGCGCTGGACACGCTGATCGGCGGCTGGACGCTTTCCGGGCTCGCGCATTGGACCAGCGGTTTGCCGTTTAGCATCGTCGATGGCTTGGGCTGGGGCACCAACTGGGCCACTCAGAGCTACAACGTACAGACAGGACCGATTGCCACGGGAGGACACAACTCCAATGCCGGCAATCCCAACGTGTTCAAGAACCAGGCGCTGGCACTCGCCAACACACGCGCTCCCTATCCCGGAGAGGCGGGCCAGAGAAATATTCTTCGCGGCGATGGATATTTCAGCATCGACGCAGGGGTTTCCAAGACATTTCGCATTACCGAAAGACAGAACCTGAAGTTTGCTTTCGAGTCGTTTAATGTGACCAATTCGGTGCGGTTCGATCCTAATAGCATCAGCAACAACCCATTTGGGAGCGCCTCGAGTTTTGGGAACTACAGCGCTTTGCTGACGCGTCCGCGAGTGGTACAAATTTCGCTGCGCTACGCGTTCTAAAATTCAATGAGGGAGAGCCCATCAGGGTCATTCTTGATTGGCAACCGTCCCGCATTCATCGTAGCTTTAGGGAGTCAATACCAGAGGCTTCGTATGAACCTTTGTAAAACCGCGTCAGGAATCCTCGCCATAGGGTGTTTCCTTGCTTTGACGCCGGCTGCCGGCCACTCCGCAGCGGCAGAAAACGACAACAAGACTTTGTACGACTATTCGTTGGTGGCCTTTGACGGGAAGGAAGCGCCGCTCTCCACGTTTAAGGGCAAGGTATTGCTGGTCGTCAATCTCGCCAGCCAATCCATTTTCAAGGAGCAAATCCCCCAATTGGAGGAACTCCAAAAGAAATATAGGGACCAGGGATTGGTTGTTCTGGGTGTCCCGTGCAACGATTTTGGCGCTCAAGAGCCGGGAACCGATGCGGAAATACAGAAGAGGTACACCAACGAGTTTCGCTCGACTTTTCCCGTATTTGCCAGGGCGTCCGTTCGGGGTAAGGATCAAGCCGCGTTGTATGGATTTCTCACCAAGGACAAAAAAGGGGGAACGGGAGGTGAAGTTCACTGGAGCTACACAAAATTTGTCGTCGACCGCAGCGGCAAGGTAGTGGCGCGATTTGAACCGGACGTGACGCCGAATTCGCCGAAGCTCGGAGCAACTATCGAAGAAGTTCTTGCGGGAAGGTTCAAGTCGCCGGCGCAAAAGACCGGCGACGAAGAGAAAAAGGCGCCCGGTGACCGCGGCAAGGAACCGGGCCGGTAGGCCGAGTGTCTACGCGCGACGGGTGTCGTTGGTGGACTCCGCGACGGCGTAGTGGTTATGGCTGTTTTGGGTTCAGCCGCCAAACCTTGGCATGGGCGAAGTCGGTGAGCCAGACGGATCTATGTCCTAGTCGTATGCTGTCGCCTCCTGGCCCAACCCACTGCTGGGCCACGGCATTGGAAACCGGGTCGATTCTCGTCATCGGAACTTCAAAGACAGTCGCCCAGACGGATCCCTCCCCGAAGGCAATTTCTCCACCCGTTCCTGGAATGCCTGCAGCTATGGTGGCCACCAGTCGATTGGTTTTCATGTCGACGCGAGAAATCGTTCCATCTCCTTGGTTGAGGGTCCATACCGAGCCAGCTCCGACGGTCAGAAAATGCGGCTGCCGCCCTATGGGTATGGACGCGACTACCTGATTCGAGCGCGCGTCCACGCGAATCAGGATATCGTGCTCGGTCGAGGTAATCCATACGGCGCCCTCGGCGAAGGCAGGCACGTAGGAACCCGAAGGTATGGCAATCTTCGCAGCAACTTTATTGGTTAGCGGATCGATGCGGACGAGAAGCCCTTCTTTGCTGGTGACCATCCAAACGCTGCCGCCTCCGGTGGCTATCCCGCCTTCGGAATCGGCAGGCCCTGCGGGGATATGGGCGACTATTTTCCCGGTTTGTGCGTCGACGCGGACCAAAGCATGTGCTCCGCAACTGGGAACCCAGATAGCACCGAACCCGGAGGCCAGCCCCGAACAGGGCTTGTCGATGGTAACGATAAGACCGGGACGATTCGCAGCCGCATCGAGTCGCACGACATGATTGACGTTGGAACTGGTTACCCACACGGCGTCATCCGTAACGACCATCCAGTCCGGTTGACCCTCCACGGCGAAGGAAGCGTCCGGGTGTAGGTCCGCCATCGAGCGCCGCACACCTGGAGTGGTTACGCCGGGGCGCGGGGGACGCGAGTTCTGGGTCTGTGCATTTGCTGAACTGCACAATAGCGAACCTAGAAGCAAGAAGACGTAAAAGCGACTGCGACGGAGAACATGGATCAAATGGATTAGCATTTGGAGATTACTGTCTCTCATCGATCAGCCAGCGTCGCTGAGCTCGCAGTCGGTTTCCCTCATGAGAAGTTCTTGCGGAACAGAGAGTATAGTAAATAACCAACAAAGGTGAGTGCGTTTTGTTCAAGCATTACATCGAAGAATCAGAAGCGCATTCATTTTGTCCATTGAATGAATCAAGAAAATTTGGTTGCTTCTCGAGAGGCGCCCGGATTAAATCTCGTCCGAGATTTCGCATGGGAAGGCTCCTATTCGCCCACAGAATGCATTCCTGGCCGCCTTCCCACGAACATCTTGCGCGATCAGCCTCTCGGGCGTCAGAATGCCGGGATCAACTTGGAAAACTCGAGCTTACCGGCAGAAATAAAGTCGCTAGTCTGAGTTGATCTGCACGTTTGTGCTGCGCGGAGCGAAAAATTTGCCGACCGATCGACGCTGTATGTGGAAGCTGCCGATGAAGTCATCCTTCATAATTGCCGGCGCTGCCTTGCTGGCATGCTCCCTGCCAAACAAGTTTGAGGCCACGCTGCTCGGGGCGGATAACCCTCCAACGCCGCAAGAGTCGGTGCAATTCTTCAAAGATAGGGTGCGTCCGATCCTGACGCAGAACTGCTATCCGTGCCATACAGACACGGAGATGGGCCACCTGCGCGTGGATTCGCGCGAAGGGCTACTGAAGGGCGGCGGCAGGGGACCTGCGATTGTGCCGGGCGATCCTGAGAAGAGCCTACTGATCGAAGCAGTTCGGCAAACCGGGGCCTTGAAGATGCCGATGGGGGGGAAGCTCGACGAGCAGCAGATCGCGGACTTGGTTGAGTGGATTAAAAAAGGAGCCCCCTGGGAGCAAGCGGAGCAGACTGAACGCAAGGTTCCCGTTGTAAGTGCTTCCGCAGATGCTTCCTCCGCCGGAGAAGACTTCTTCGAGACGAAGGTCCGCCCGATCTTCGCAAATATTTGTTCCAACTGTCATGGCGATGCCGCCACTTCGGGCTTGCGCGTCGATTCGCGCGAGTTGCTGCTAAAAGGTGGCAGCAGGGGACCTGCGATCGTCCCAAACGACCCGGACAAGAGCCTAATGATTCAGGCAGTCAGGCAGACCGGCGAACTAAAGATGCCGAAGGGCGGGAAGCTGACGCCGGAAGAAGTGGAGAGTCTGACGGAGTGGGTGAAAATGGGCGCGCCCTGGCCGCGGTCGAAGCCAACTATAACCGCGGCACGCGGTACGCAATTCAAGATTTCGCCGGAACAGCGTTCGTTCTGGTCGTTTCAGCCGCTCAAGATGCCTGCCATGCCCTCGGTGAAAAATGGGCGCTGGGCAAGAACGGCGATTGACAAGTTCGTGCTCGCCAAGCTCGAGTCTCAGGGAATCACCCCCGCGCCTACGGCGGACCGCCGCACGCTGATTCGTCGCGCGACCTTCGACCTTACCGGCTTGCCGCCAACGCCGGAAGAGATCGAAGCGTTTGAGAAGGACCGGTCGCCGCAAGCTTTCGAGAAGGTGGTGGACCGCTTGCTGACTTCCCCGCGCTACGGAGAGCGCTGGGGCCGGCACTGGCTGGATATTGCCCGCTATGCCGAAGACGATGTGCGCGGCCTGGATCCCAAGGGCCGCGGCTATATGCCGTTCTATGGCGCCTATGCCTATCGCGATTGGGTTATCAAGTCGTTCAACGAGGATATTCCGTACGATCAATTTGTGCGCTTGCAACTGGCGGGAGATCTCCTTGATGGTCAGAAACCCGGAGATGTCCTTCCGGCCACGGCGTTCCTAGGGGGTGGTCCGTGGCTGTGGGATCAGGCCGAGCCGGTGCAAGGGCGAGCGGACGAGCGCAATGAACGCATCGATGCCGTTTCGCGCGGCTTACTCGGCCTGACCGTGGCGTGCGCCCGCTGCCATAACCATAAATACGATCCAATCTCGCAGCACGACTACTATGCACTGGCGGGAGTCTTTGCCAGCTCGACGTACAAGGAGTATCCGCTGGTTTCTGAGACGCACGTGGCTGCCTGGCGTCAGAAAGAGCAAGAGTTACTAGACCTGGACGAACAGCGCGAGGAGTTTACTAAGGCGGAAACCGAGCAGCTGTCCAGCATTCTTGCGGCGCAGACATCCCAGTACATGGTAGCCGCCTGGCGAGTTTCCGGAAAACCGAAAGCCACCGTGGCGGAGTCCGCGGAGCAAAGCCATCTCGATCCCGAGATGCTGGAACGCTGGGTGAAATTCCTCGCGCAACCTCCCAAGTTCTATCCATTCCTAAAAGACTGGCAAGCCATGATCGCGGCCGGCGGCAAGGAAGAAGACGAAGCCAAGGCCCTCGCCGATGCCTTCCAGAGACTGGTCCTACGAGTAGAAATCGCGCAAAGAGGGATCAAGGAACAGAACGAGGTTATCAAAGCGAAAGCGGATGTGAAGAAGCGCTCGAGACGAGATGCGCTCCCCAATGAATTCGAGACCGACGATCAGTTTTGCCCAGGATGCAGTCTTGAACTTAAAACGTTGCCCACAGAGCAAGCCAGCCTCTGGGTGGACCTTTTCATGCGCTCGATGAACTCGGACGACGAGAAGCCCGAACCTGGCCTGTTTGTGTTCCGGGAATGGGCTCTGAAGCGAAGGCTGGGTGCCGAGTGGCGAGAGTACCTCACCAGCCTGGAACAACAGATCGAAACTCTCAAGAAGTCCCTGGAGCCGCGCTATCCATTCGTCCATGGGGTCAGCGACAAACCCAAGCCCGTCAACATCGCCGTGAACTTACGAGGGAATCCGCACACGCTCGGAGATGAAGTGCCACGCCGCTTTCTGGCGGTCCTGAGTCCGCCCGATGCGCAACCGTTTACACGAGGAAGCGGCCGGCTGGAATTGGCCAATGACATTGTCGGCAGTCCGCTTGCGGCTCGAGTTTTTGTCAATCGTATTTGGAAATGGCATTTCGGGAGTGGGATTGTAGGCACTCCGGACAACTTCGGGGTTGCCGGCGAAAGACCGTCCAATCCCGAATTGCTGGAGTACGTGGCCTCTAGCTTCAAGCAGAACGGCATGTCGGTAAAGAAGCTGCAACGCGAGATCATGCTCTCGGCGGTCTACCAGACCAGCGCCTCTGAGTCTGCTGAAGCACGTGAAAAGGACGGCAGCAACCGCTACTATTCGCACTTTAACCGCCAGCGGCTGGACGCGGAATCGATTCGCGACTCAGTCTTGTTCGTGGCGGGCGATCTCGACCTGAAAGAGATCGGCGGACCTTCGAAGGCTCTTGCTCCGGACAACGCCCGTCGCACGGTCTACTGCAAAGTCAGCCGCTTCCGGCTAGATAACTTTTTGCAGGTATTTGACTTCCCGAACCCCAGCTTTACCGCCGAGCAGCGCTTCTCTACGAACGTTCCTTTGCAGCGGCTGTACTTCATGAACAACGACTTTGTCTACGCGCAAGCCGGCAAGCTGGCGGAGCGCGTGTACCCCCAGCCAAACGATGCCGCCAGGATTGCGGAAGCCTATCGGTTGCTTTACGGAAGGGCCCCCACCGCGAAGGAGCTTGAAATGGGACTTCAATTCCTGAAGACCACCCCGGAAAAGCCGGGGAACACCGTGAACCGCGAACCGGTAACCGCGTGGCGGGAGTACGCGCGAGTTCTGCTCAGCGCGAATGAATTCGAGTTTGTGGACTAAGGTGCGAATCCCGAAGGCCAGCAGCCGGAGGGTTTGCGGGAGGACTTATGATTCATGTTCCGTCTCCAAGACCGATTACCCGCCGTGAAGCGCTCTGCAGGATGGGCGCCGGGTTTGGAATGTTGAGCTTTGCCAGCCTTGTAGGTGAGTCCTTGGCCCAAGCGGCCGAAGGCCCGGCTTCCTGGATGGTCCAGGACCCTCATTTCAAGCCAAAGGCCAAGCACGTCATTTTTCTTTTCATGAATGGCGGGCTTTCGCAGGTGGATAGCTTCGATCCGAAGCCCGTGCTGGACAAATTTGATGGGCAGCCCCTGCCGGGAGAAACGCCGCAGCATGAAAGAAAGACCGGCGGGCTGATGAAGTCGCCTTTTGCTTTCAAGAAGTATGGCAAGAGCGGCATCGAAGTAAGCGAACTTTTCCCGCATGTGGGAGAGTGCATCGACGACATCTGCGTGATCCGTTCCATGCATACCGAAATCCCCAATCACGAGCCTGCGCTGATCATGATGAACACCGGGGCAAACGTGAGTGGCCGGCCCTCCATGGGTTCGTGGCTTACCTACGGCCTGGGAACAGAGAACAAGAATCTACCCAGCTTCGTAGTTCTGTGTCCGGATGTGCCTACAACCGTGGGACCTCCGCTCTGGAATTCGGCCTTTTTGCCTCCCATGTACCAGGGAACCTACGTCACCGACGATGCGAAATCGAAAGAGTTCGATCCTCAGAAACTGATTCCGAACATTCACAACGAAATCTTCGACCTGACTCGCCAGAAAAAAGAACTGGACCTCATCGCAGAGCTTGACCGCTTAAACATGGGACCGGGCACAGTGCATGACCAGCAGTTGGACGCCACAATTTCCGCGTTGGAGACTGCCTACCGCATGCAGACGGAAGCGCCTGACGTTTTTGATGTCAGGAAGGAGAGCGAAGCCGTGCAGAAGCTATACGGTGAGGGGAGCACGGCGCGCGGCTGCCTCACGGCAGCGCGCTTGATCGAGCGGGGCGTTCGCATGGTGCAGCTGTACTATGCCAAGGGCGATCCCTGGGACCATCATTTTGACATCCAGCTGCATCGCAAGAACGCCCACGATTCGGATCAGCCGTTTGCGGCCCTCATCAAGGACCTGAAAGCCAGAGGGCTCTTCAACGAGACGCTGATTGTTTGCGGCTCCGAATTCGGTCGCACGCCCGTGGTCGAAATGGGAAGCGGTTTCATGGGTGGCCAGACGCACAACGGTCGCGACCATAACCCGCATGGGTTCACCATGTGGCTGGCCGGAGGAGGCGTCAAGGGCGGAATGACCTATGGCGCCACCGACGACTTCGGGTGGAAGGTTGTAGACAAGCCGGTTCATGTCCACGACCTCCATGCCACCATCCTTTATTTATTGGGAATCGATCATACGAAACTCACTTACCGGTATAGCGGCCGGGATTTTCGGCTGACGGATGTTGCCGGCAACGTGATTCACGACGTTATCGCCTGAGTGGTGGGCAAGCCTGACTCGCTAGTCTTGAGGCTGGTCCCACATGTGATCGTGTTGTTGCTTTTGAGTTTTCTCGAACACCGCCTGCGTCGCATTCGTCGTGTCATAGGCAGGACCAGCCGGCCAGATCGTGAAGTCTCGCAGCGCGACTCGCGCGGGCTTGCCGTGTAGCGCCAACAATCCTTCCTCCAGCTCCAGTAATGCGCCCCTCGACAATGACAGCTCGTGCTCATTCGGCTGGTACATCGTGCCGACCGGATAATCGAGATAGGGAGTTCTCGTTTCCTCAATGTGATTGCCGAGGATGTGGGCCACCGCTTTGCCCTCCGTGAATTGAATCATCCGCTCGGTGCTCTTCTGGAAGACGGCAAAATCACGAACATATAGCCTGCCAGGATACAGATTGTCGCCGCTGAACAGAATCGCCGTTTGGTGGTCGTACAGCGCCACGGCGACCGCATCGTGGCCCGGAATCGGAATGACGTCGATCTGGCGATTGCCCAGGTCGATTTGGGAGATTTCGTCCGGCCAGTTGGCGATTTTGTAGAACCGCTTGGTGGCTTCTAGTTCTGCCGGAACCAAGTTCACGGGGATCGCGGGATCGTGCATCGCCTGGACGTCCGCGTCTCCCGCGACGTGATCGGAATGGGAATGTGTGTGTACCACGACAAGCGGGATGGTTTCCCGCCCGGTTCGCTGCAGCCAGTTTTTTACCGTCCGTTGAAGCGTGGGGACGAGGTTGCCCTTTCTTGAGCCGGTATCCAGCAGCAGCGCGCGTTCTTCACCGAATAGCAGATAGACGAACGGTTTTTCGAAGTCCGTGCATCCCGACTGGCGGAGGATATAGAGATCCCGGTTGTACTCATGGACTTGCCATTCCTGATTCTCCATGCATTTGGGGCCGCCCGTCATCCATTGTCTGGGTAACACGCCGGGACGAACATTTCCTCCATCGGGCTGTGGCAATTGCGCCCAAGCAAATTGCATCGAGCAGACGACAACAAACGCCGCGAAAAGGAAAAATCTGGTGGCCCTCATCATGACTCCCGTTTGGCGATGGCTTGATAGCGCTCTTAAGGGTACGTCAAGACCACTTCTGCGGTCGAGAATCCAGTGCGCCTCGGCGACCACAATTTCCAATAGCCCCACCATTTCTTGCCGCGCCCCGAGGACTACCAAGCCCAGAACCTGTTGACTTCGACAGGTCTATCTCTCCGAAGAGCTGCAAAAACGGTTTGCATCCCTCGATAACGAGCTCGAGAGATTGCGTCAATCTGCTGGGAGGGGAGGAATACGCGTGGCGAAGAAAAAGCCAAAGTGGTGCCGGGGGCCAGAATCGAACTGGCTACGCCCGCCTTTTCAGGGCGGCGCTCTACCAATGAGCTACCCCGGCTTGGGGGAGCTTTTCAATTTTAGAGACGATACCCATCGCTGTCAATTCGGCGCTCAACACTAGGCGAAACGCTTCAGCAAAATCCTTCCTACTTGATCTGCTGCTCTGCAGACAATCCTTGGTTAATCCTCTTCAATGTCTGGAATCCGTCTTTGACCACGGTTGCCTTGATATTGTCCCTGGTCACCACAATGGGCTTCAATAAAATGGCGGGTACGCCAATCTTGCCATTATTGATTTCTTTGTTTGCCCGTGTCTTTTCCCCTTTAGCCAGCCGAACCGCTTCCTCGGCGGCAACTGCTGCTTCATTTCCCACCGGCTTGTAGACCGTCATGCTTTGCGTGCCCTGGGCGATGCTGATCACCGCGCTCAGATCCGCATCTTGCCCGGAGACTAATACTTTGCCAGCCAGATTGTGTTCCTGGAGGGCCTGAATCGCTCCGCCCGCCATTCCGTCATTGGAAGCGAGAACCGCTGCGATCTTGCCTTTGGAGGAATCTATGGCCTTCAGCATAAAAAGGTACGCCTCGGAGGGCAGCCAGTCCTTGGTATACCCATCAGCGATCACCTTGATGTCGCCGCGATCGATATAAGGCTGCAGAACTTTCATCTGTTCGTCATGCAGAGTTTTCGCATCCTCGGCGCTCGGAGATCCCGCGATCAGCACATAATTCCCTGTGGGCGCATGTTTCACAAGATATTCCGCTTGCATCCAGCCGATCTGAACCCGGTCAAAACTCACGTAAAGATCGACATCGCCGTTGGGGACTAGGCGATCGTAACTGATGACCTTCACATTGGCCGACTTCGCCGCGTCTATCATCCGGTTGGCCATGGCGGTATCGTGAGGCATTAGAACCAGCACCTTAATACCCGCCTTGATCATCTCCTTCACCTGCCGGAATTGATGAGCATCGTCTCCGCCGGCGTCGGCGAAGATCACCTCCGCCCCTAGCTCCTTAGCTCGCGCCTCAAAGGAATCCCTGTCCGTCTGCCAACGTTCTCCGTTCATCGCTTCGATGGAAAATCCAATTTTCGGTTTGTTCCCGTCTTGCGCCCATACAAGCTGTCTGTCAGGAACGATAACGAGCATTGCAACGAGCGCTGCGAACAGAACCGTCAGCCTGCCTCGAGCTTTTCTCAAGGTATCCCCTCCAAAAATCCGTGCAGCCGTTGGCGAGATGATGCCGCCCCTGGCCAGGTCTGTCAACGTCAGGAGATCAGCGTTCACGTGTAACACTTGCAACCAGATGCATCATCACGCCTGCAAAGAGCGCGATCAAGCCGGAAAAACTTCGCCAACTGCGCCCCGCAATGCCCAGCGGGGGTTCTGCCACAAATGCCACGAGCAACGCCAGTGCGGAGAGCAGAATCAACAGGGAACCGATCTGCTGCAGGATGCCCCGCCATCTAGGCGGCTTCATTTGGAGATACAACCCCAATACCAGATTCACCAGCGCCGCCCCCAGCAGGTAGATGTGCCGGGACACATACATCATGCGTACTTCTGCAGTGAGCGTGTGCACCTCTGGGACGTGACGCGCCATCACCTGCCCCGTAATCACGAATGAGATTACCCCAAGCACCCCGACGATGAGATGTGCGCGGCGCAAGCTGAAATTCGCTCCCCCCATCTCGGAACTCGCTCCAACGACTAACCGCAGCCAGTGGTCCGCAAAGCAAAACAACCCACGGGAAATCAACCCAATGCAAACCAACACACGGCCGTCCACGACAAATCAAGCCAATCGACCGCGGGACAGTCAAGGCAACCAAAGCGTTTATATTCTTTAAAGCTGAAAACTGAGAACTTCAAACTGAAAACGCAGTTCATTCAGCAGCCGAGTCGTGCTCGTGCATCCAATTGCGATTCTTCAGGACTTCGCGTGGCTTGGTGCCGTCAGGGGGACCTACGATCCCGTCCTTCTCCATCAAGTCGATCAGCCGAGCCGCTCGCCCGTAGCCAATGCGCAAGCGCCGCTGCAAAGTCGAAGTGGAAGCGCGCCCCGCGTCACAGACTACCCGAATCGCGTCCTGATAGAGATCGTCGTCAACATCTTCAGCGCCTTCGGGATCGTCTTCGGCCGCGCCTTCCGTCTTGCCGTTTTCATCCTTCGGCGCTGCGAGCAACTCTTCCTGATACTTTGCCTGCGCCTGTTCTCGCCAGAAATCACAAACCGCCGTAATCTCATCTTCGCTGACCAGCGGCCCATGAATGCGATGCAGCCGTGCCGAACCCGCCGGCAAATACAGCATGTCGCCGCGTCCCAGCAGCGATTCCGACCCATTCGAATCCAGAATCGTTCGCGAGTCCACTTTGCTGGCCACCCGAAACGAAATGCGGGCAGGGAAGTTCGCCTTGATCAATCCGGTGATCACGTCCACGGAAGGCCGTTGCGTCGCCAAAATCAAATGGATGCCCACTGCCCGCGCCATCTGTGCCAGCCGGGTAATCGACTCTTCCACGTTGTTGGTGTCCACCATCATCAGGTCAGCCAACTCGTCAATCACGATAATCAAGTAGGGAAGCGGCTTGTGCTCGGTCTCCTCCAATTTGTCGAAGAGAGAAAGCGATTGCTCCTTCTTGCACGTGCGGTTGTACTGGTCGATATTTCGCACCCCGCGCTGCGCCAGCAGCTTCAAACGGTTTTCCATCTCGCGCGTCGCATTGCGCAACACGTTCGAAGCAATCTTCGGATCCGTCACCACCGGCGCGATCAGGTGCGGAATATTTTCGTAGAGATTCAATTCCAGCCGCTTCGGATCCACCAGCACCATCTTCACTTCTTCCGGACTCGCCTTGTAAAGAATCGACATCATCAGCGAGTTGATGAATACGCTCTTGCCGGTGCCCGTTGATCCCGCGATCAGCAAGTGCGGCATCGCCGCCAGGTCGGTGATACGAATCCGCCCATGCAAGTCGCGCCCCATCGCCAGCGTCAGCTTGCTCGGTGAATTGACGAACTCCGGCGCCTCGATAATGTCCCGCAGCGCAATCGTCTGCCGCTTGTCGTTCGGAACTTCAATGCCTATTGTGGACTTGCCCGGGATACGCTCAATCAGGATGGATTCCGCCTGCAGGGCCAGGCAAAGATCCTCAGTCAAGCCGGTAATTCGGTTATATTTGATCCC
>Ga0210402_10002893_pt1 | contig 16381 bp, 17 predicted proteins | sample IncBWC7MmetaG_FD_161055 | JGI IMG/M metagenome (GOLD analysis project Ga0210402, IMG submission 161055) | Forest soil microbial communities from Barre Woods Harvard Forest LTER site, Petersham, Massachusetts, United States - Inc-BW-C-7-M | ecosystem: Environmental > Terrestrial > Soil >... | reverse complement strand
ATATCGGTTCTGTTTTACTAAAAAAAAGTTTGAGTGTTCGGTTTCCATTTTCAAAAACCGTAGATTTAGAAATTCAAGAAAGAGACAAACCCAAACGCGTCATTTTATTTTTCGGGAAAAGCACAGGTCTTTACAACGGGAATGTTGTTATCAAAAACGGAAATCTTGAAGTAGGCAGTTGCACATTGCCCGTCTTGCCTGAATATACTGGTGCAATCTTCGGTCTTTTTGGAAAAGCATTCAATGAAAGTGTTTTTAGATACAGCAATACAATTATTGTTCGCGTTCAAGACTACAAAGCGGATTGTCCATTAACTTTGGATTTTAATCTCAATCAAAATATCAACAATTTGGCTTTGAGAGAAAAATGGAAGTTGACCGACGAAGACGAAATTAAAATAGAAGTCCGTGGTCGCCATGATTGATTTAGAAAATGACCACACTCATTTGCTTCGCCCTGAAAGAAGAAGCCGCGCCGTTTCGGAAAATCGCGGCGGGCAAAACCGGCATCACCATTTTGCTCACCGGCATCGGCCGCCAGAACGCCGAAAAATCCCTGCGCGAATTTCTCGCTGGTGGGGCGAGCGTCCCCGCGAGCCGTGAACACGCTTCGACTGGCCAAGCCCGGCTCGCGGGGACGCTCGCCCCACCGGATTTAGTTTTGACCTGCGGTTTCGCCGGCGGATTGAATCCAGATTTGAAACTTGGCGAAGTCATTTTTGAACTGCCTGATTCGGAAATTCGCAATTCCCTTCTCGCCTCCGGCGCCAAGCCCGCAAAATTTTTCTGCGCCGACCGCATCGCCACGACCGTTGCCGAAAAGAAAAAATTGCGCGCCGAAACCGGTGCGGACGCGGTGGAGATGGAATCGGCAGCGATCCACGCCGTCTGCCGCGAGCGCGGAATTCCCTGCGCCACCGTCCGCGTGATCTCCGACACGGCCAGCGAAGATTTGCCGCTGGATTTCAACGCGCTTGCCAAGCCGGACAAGAATCTGGATTTCGGAAAATTATTTCTGGCCATCGCCAAATCGCCCGGAAAAATCGGCGCATTGATGGCTTTGCAGAAGAAAACCAAGTTCGCGGCGGAACAACTGGCCGAAGTTTTGGTGAAGGTGTGTTTCGAGTTTCGGTCGCGCTTCTGACGCTGGATCACGGCGTGCCGTAATTGGGCATCGAGGAATTGCCGACAAACCGCAGCCATGCGCGAAAAATCAAAACCAGCTTTTGCGCCTTGTTGATGCGGACGGGCTGAACGCCGAAAACATTGAACTGGTTCGCCTCGAGTTTTTTCAGCAGTTGCCAATAGACGGAACCCATGAGTTCGGCGGCGACCATTGATTTACGGTCTTCGGGCGGCAAAGTCTGTCTGGCGTGCTTATAAAAATTCATTGCGCGTCTGGCGATGCTCATGGCGAGCGCCTGATAATTTTCCGAGTATTTGGAATCCAAAATCTCGGCTTCGCTCACGCCGAATTTTTTGAGTTCATCAAGCGGCAGGTAAATCCGTCCGCGCCCGGCATCGGTGCGGACATCGCGCAAAATGTTGGTGAGTTGAAGCGCCTTGCCGAGATGAACGGCATAATCACGGCACGCGGGATTCTGGTAGCCGAAAATCTCGATGCTCAACAGGCCGACGACGGACGCGACGCGATGGCAATACAGTTCCAGGTCCGCGAAATTTTCGTAGCGTTTGATTTCCAGATCCATTTCGCAGCCTTTGATCAGTTCGTCGAAGAGCGCGAACGGCAAACGGAATTGCCGGATGACCGGCTGCATTTCGCGGTTCACAGGAAATTGCGGCGAACCATTTTCGCACGCGCGACGGATGTCTTCGCGCCATTCCGCGAGCTGTGTCCGCCGCTTTTCGGTCGGAACAGATTCTTCGTCGGCCACGTCATCCACTTCGCGGCAGAAGGCGTAAAGGGCGGACATGGCGTCGCGTTTGGGGCGCGGCAGCAGAATGAAGGCGAGCGCGAGATTGGACGCGCTTTTGCGGGTGATGGCGCGGCTGTGTTGCATCACGGCGGCGGCGTGGGCGCGTCAGTTTTCCTTTCTGTTCGAAGGGGCGGCAAGCCGCCGCTTTCGGCGAGCGTGGGGTTGAGCTGGCGCTTTTCATGTTCGTGGCGTTTGCGCCGTTTGCGGTGCCTCTTTTTGCGGAACATGACCGCCCAGAGAAAAACACCAAAAACACCCAGCAACAGGGCGACGGCCATGGCCAGAAAATTGAGCCATTGAGGCAATGGCGCCATGGCAGCCAGCAATATGTCAGCAGAATTCATTGCAATCAGGTTTCTGAATTTTTCCCGGCAACGGACGACTCGACCGGCTCATCGCCCAGGCTCATCCGCAACCGCTGCATCCGGTAACGGAGCGAATGACGGGAAAGCTTAAGGGATTCCGCAGCGCGTGTCAGGTTGAAAGCGTTTTGCTCCATCGCGCTGGTGATAAGCTCGCGTTCGATGCGCGTGAGCGTGTCGTCAAGCGACTCATCCGCCGCGGCCTGGGCAGGCACGGTTTTCTGGAGGCGCGCCTCGACTTGAAAATCGGGCAGGCTGGACGGCTGAATCTCGCGTGTTGTTTCCAGGATCAAGGCGCGTTCGACGGCGTTGCGGAGTTCACGCACATTTCCCGGCCAGCGATGCGCCAGGAGTTTTTGCCGCGTGGCCGGGGCGAGGCTGCTGACGTTTTTGTTCATCGTGGCGCGGAACAATTTAAAAAAATGTTCGGCGAGCAGCAAGACATCCTCGCCGCGTTCGTGCAATGGCGGCAGATGGAACTGCACGACGTTGAGGCGGTGGAACAAATCCTCGCGGAACTGGTCGGCGGCGATGGCCTGCACGATGTCGCGGTTGGTCGCGGCGATGAGGCGGACATTGACACGCAGTTCCTGCGTGCCGCCAACGCGCGTGAAGGAGCCGTCCTCCAGAAACCGCAGCAGTTTGGCCTGAAGCGGCTTGCTCATGTCGGCGATTTCATCGAGAAAAATCGTCCCGCCGTCGGCTTCCTCAACGCGTCCGGATTTTTGTTTGATCGCGCCGGTGAACGAACCTTTCTCATGGCCGAACAGTTCGCTTTCCAAAAGCGTTTCGGGAATCGCGGCGCAATTGATGCGGACGTAATGCGCGTTGCGCCGCTGGCTCAAGCTGTGCAATGCGCCCGCGACCAGTTCCTTGCCCGTGCCGCTCTCGCCGAGGATCAAAACGCGCGCGTCGGTCGGTGCCACGGTCTGGATGAGCCGGCGGATCTCGCGGATTTTTTCCGATTCACCGACGATTTCGTCGAGGCTGAAAATATGTTCCGCGCGCGAACGGAGCACGGCGTTCTCACGCAGAAGCCGGTGGCGCTCGGCGCAGCGGGCGACGGCGTGGAGCAGTTCCTCGGGCGCAAACGGCTTGGCCAGATAATCAATCGCCCCGGCCTTGATGGCCTCGACGGCGAGCTTGGGCGTGGCGTAGGCTGTGAGCATGATCGCGGGCAGGTCGGGCCACCGGCTGCGGATTTTACCGAGAAGCTCGTAACCGGTCATGCCGCCGAGCCGTGCGTCGGTGATGACCATGAAAAATTCCTCCTGCGTCAGAACTTCCAGCGCCGCCTCGGCCGACTCGACGGCGCGTGCGGCATAGCCTTCGTCCTTCAGCACGGTCTGAAGCGACAGGCGCATGTTCTTCTCGTCGTCCACGACGAGCACAGGTGGCAGCACGCTCATTTGGAAAATTTCATCAATGCTTTCGCCGGGAAGATTACGGTGAATTTCGCACCTTTTCCAAGCTCCGATTCCACGCGCGCGGTTCCGCCGTAAAGCTCGGCGTTGTGTTTGACGATGGCCAGGCCGAGTCCGCTGCCCTTTTCCTTCGTTGTGTAATATGCCTCGAAAATGCGCCCGATTTTGTCCGGGGGAATTCCCGGGCCGTCGTCGCGCACCGAAATTTCCACGGAATAATCGCGGTGACAACCGGCGGCGACAAAAATATTGCCCTGATCGCCGAGCGCTTCCCGTGCGTTTTGCAGCAGGTTCACGAAAATCTCCGACAGATGGCCGCGCTGCATGAGCAGCGGTGGAAAGTTGTTGCCGAATTCGCAGTGGATTTTAATTTTATCCGGCACGGCGGGCGGAAAAACCTGCGCGATGGCACGCTCAAGCTGCTCGGTGACGTTCAGTTTTTCGACGCGGCCTTCGCTCAACTGCGCATAGCCCATGATCTGCGTGATGACCTTGTCGGCACGCGCGACCTCCTCCTGGATGATTTCGATTTGCTGCGCGGCTTGAGGTTTCCCGTCGCGCATGGCCCGTTGGAGCGAGAAGGCGGCGTTGTTGATGATGGCCAGCGGATTCTTGATCTGATGCGCGAACTCGGCGGCGAGCCTGCCGGCGGAATGCAACTGCCCCTCGCGCGCGGCAAATTCACCCGCCTCCTCGGCGGCGAGACGCTGACGTTCCAGCAGCAGTTCCAGACCAGAACAACAAATCGTCGTAAGCAGCAACACGACCATCCGCAACACAAACGGCTGGCCCAGATCTTCATGCGCCGTCATGTCCAGCGCGCGCCGGGTATGGTCATCCAGATTTTGAAAGACCGAAACGTCCAGCACTGCGACCAGCACATAGCACAGGCTGATGACAAAATTTGAAATCAACTGCGAAATCCCCGGCGGCACACTCACCGAATTGCGGATGATGAGCGCGACGAACAGCCAGAAGAAAACGCTGTCCAGCCCGCCGGTCAGCAGCGCCATGCCCGCGATGAAAATCCCGTCCACGAAATTGCCGGTGACGACCGTCCATTGCACGACCGCCAGCGGCAGCCGTTCCGCCGCCAGCAAAAACATCGCCAGAACGATGTTTGCCAGGATATAAAACCAGAAAATAAGTTGCACCGTTTCCACCACCACGTCGAGCGTGCTGTTCGCCAAACCCACCCACGCCGTGATGTCGAACGAATAGGAAATGATCGCGATGAACACCGCCTTGACCGGCAGCATGATGTTGCGCTCCATCATCACGATGCGGCGCAACAGGCGCGGCGGGTCCGGCGCTGAAATTTCAAACAGCGCGGGCAATTGCTTCAGCCACCGCCAATGGCCAGGTTTCATGGTTCGTTAAACCGTTGAACGGTTAAAATTGCCGGACGGGGAAAATGCTTTCGATTCAACGATTCACGATTTAACGTTTCAACGCAATTTGGGCAATCTTTTCCACCGGCCACAACCGCCCGATGCCTTCGTAGCCGCACGACAACATCCCCTCGTCCGGCCCGATGAATTCCGCGCCGCGCTGTTTCAACGTCGCCACGTTCGCCTGCGTCGCCGCATGCAGCCACATCTTTCCGTTCATCGCCGGTGCGATCAAGATTTTCGCCTTTGGATTCAACGCCAGCGCGATGCAGCTCAACGCATCGTCAGCAATTCCGTGCGCCAATTTTGCAATCACGTTCGCCGTTGCGGGCGCGATCAAAAGCAAGTCCGCCTCATCTGCGAGGCGAATGTGAGTTGGTTTCCAGCCTTCTTCTTCGTCGTAAAGATCCGTGACGACCGGATTGCGCGTGAGCGTCTTGAACGGCAGCGCCGTGATGAAATGTTGCGCGTCCGCCGTCATCACCACGCGCACGTCGCACTTCGCTTTTGTCAGCAACGACGCCAGGTCCGCCGCCCTGTGCGCGGCAATCGAGCCGGTGACCCCGAGAACAATTTTTTTTAAGGCGCTCATTTTATTTGTCGTTGCATCGTTAAAACGTTACATCGGATTGCGGTTGCGCGCGAATGGGTTTCCGATGCAACGGTGTAACGATTCAACGCTTCACGCAAATCAAATTTCCGGCGGTTGCGAACGCGCCGAACGCATTTTTTCCGCCTCGATGATCGCCAGCGTCCGGCGCAAATCCTCCTGCTTGCTGCCGCTGATGAGCAGGTAGTCAAAGTTTTTCCACTGTGCAATTTCCTGTTTCGCCACCGCCAGCCGCTTTTGGATGACCGCTTCCGCATCCGCGCCGCGTTTCTTCAAGCGATGCTCCAGCACTGACAACGGCGCCGGCGTCAGAAAAACCGTGACCAGCGCGCGTTTCAATTCCGGCTCGGTCTCCGCCCGTTCGCGGATCGTCGCCGCGCCCTGCACATCCACGTTCAACAGCACGTCCTTGCCCTCGCGCAGCTTGCCGAGCAATTCCGATTTCAAAATGCCGTAGCTGTTGCCATAGACCGTCGCGTGCTCCAGGAAATTCCCCGCATGCAGCCGCTTCAAAAATTCCGCCGCGTCAAAAAAATGATAATCCACGCCGTCCTTTTCGCCGGAACGTGGCGCGCGTGTCGTGCAGGTGATGGCGCGCGTCATGCGTGGCTGCGCGGCCAGCAGCAGATTGCACAGCGTCGTCTTGCCCGCGCCCGACGGTGCGGAAATAAGGATCAGCAGCGGTGGCGCAGATTTTTTTACCGGCGTCGCCGCAGGCTTCTGCTTTCTGCCTTCTGCCTTCTGCCTTTGATTTTTCATTCCACATTCATCGCCTGCTCGCGGAACTTTTCCAGTTCCGCCTTCAGCGTCACGACCTCGCGCGAGATGACCGCGTCATTCGCCTTCGAGCCGATGGTGTTGATCTCGCGGTTCATTTCCTGCGCCAGAAAATCCAGCGTGCGCCCGACCGGTTCCTTCGACTTCCGGCAATCCTCGAACTGCTGGAAATGACTTTGCAGCCGCGTCAATTCCTCCGAAATGTCCGAGCGATCCGCGAACAAAACAATTTCCTTCAACAGCCGCTCGTCATCCGGCGCGATGGCTTCGATGCCTGCGCTCTTGATGCGTTCGAGCAGGTTCTGCCGGTAATTCTCCGCCGTCGTCGGCGCCTGCTTTTGGATTTTGTCCACCGCCGAGTGCATCACGCCGATGCGCGCCGTCAAATCCTTCGCCAGATGCGCGCCCTCGCGTTCGCGCATCTTGAGCAGCGAGGCGAGCGCGTGGTTTAACGCCTTCTCCACCGCCGGCCACAAATCCTCCGTCCCGGCCAGTTCCTCGTCCGTCTGGAACACACCCGGCGCCCGCAACACCTGGTCCAGAGTCACCTCGCCGGAAATTTTCAATTGTTTGCCCAGCCGCGCGAACTCGGTGGCGTAGTCCCTGGCGAGCGCGGCGTTGATGTGCTTGCGCACGGAAAGCTTGCCCTCGGCGGCGTGGAGCGAGACGCGGGCGTTGACGCGGCCGCGTGCGACGTGGCGGTTGATGACATCGCGGAGCTGCGGTTCGAGCAGTTCCAGCTCGCGCGGCAGCGTGACCGACACCTCGGCCTGCTTGCGGTTCACGCTGCTCAACTCGACCGTGAGCTTGAATCCGTCCCGTGCGCATTCGCCGCGACCGTAACCCGTCATGGATTTCATCCCGCGCACTATGCGAAAATTCCCCGCCGCAAGCGAATAAATTTTCAAAACACACGTGGCCATTGCACTTCCGCAATGACCGGCCCGCCGCCATTTCGCTTTGCCGCCGCACGCGTTTCCATTAACTTGCCGCCATGTTCAAACCCGCCGACCTGTTTGACCTGACGCAAACCGAACACGCCGCCATCTTCGACGGCTGCGAGTTCGCGTGGGAAGCACTCAAGAAAATCGAAAGCTACCTCGCGTCAGTGCCGAGGCAAAATCCGCCCAAACGATTTCCTGGCGCGAGTATCGGCGATAAGGTTTTCATCGGCGAAGACACCACCGTCGAACCCGGCGTGCTGATCAAAGGCCCGGCCATCATCGGGAAAAACTGCCAGATCCGGCACAACGCCTACTTCCGCGAAAATGTCATCATCGGCGACGGCTGCGTGGTCGGCAATTCGAGCGAGCTGAAAAACGCGCTGCTGTTCAATGGCGCGCAGGCACCGCACTACAATTATGTCGGCGACTCGATTCTCGGCCACAAGGCGCACCTGGGCGCGGGCGTGAAGATTTCCAATCTGAAAATATTCCCCGGCAACATTTTTGTCGAGATAGGCGGCCAGCCGTTCGACACCGGCCTGCGCAAGTTCGGCGCGTTGCTGGGCGACGGCGCGGAAGCCGGCTGCAACGCCGTGCTAAACCCCGGCAGCATCCTCGGTCGCGGCGCGGTGATTTACCCGAACGTTTTCTGGCGCGGCATTTTGCCCGCGAACATGATCGCGAAAAACAAAGCCCAAATCGAAGTCGTCGTCAAACGGCCGAGGGAAAATTAAAATCAAAATTTACTTCCATGAATTGGCTCAAAAACTTTCTAGCGAAATTGAAGTCGCGTGAACCAAATTCGCATGAGCTTTTGGAAAATTTTACGCCGCGCGCAAAACAAACAATTTTTTTTGCAAACGAAGAAGCACTGCGTTTGAATCATAATTTTATTGGCACTGAACATATTTTGCTTGGCCTTGTTAAATTAGGAAATGGTGTGGCTGGCAATGTGCTGATCAAATTAGGGTTAAATCTTGAAAAAGTTCGCACGGAGGTTGAAAAGATAAACGGACGCGGGCCTGACCAAAAAATAACTTTTACCCTTCCATTTACACCGCGAGCAAAAGAAGTATTCAAATTGGTGAGAAACGATGCCAAACCACCTCATCATACTTACATCGGACCTGAACATCTTCTTCTTGGAATACTGCTTGAAGATAAAGGCGTGGCCGCAATGGTTCTCAAGAATTTTAAGGTAAATATCAAACAAATGCGGGAAGAAATCCTGAAGGAAATCACTCCAATTTTTCCCGGCGACGATGCGCCGGAGAAACAAGGTTAAACCGCTTCACAAATTTTCTGCGTTCAGCGCCGGAGGCGCGGCAGAAAATAGCCCACAGTGTCAACTGTGGGTTTAGTCGGACAAATCACAAGCCCAGTCAGGGGCGACAGAAAACAATCGGCCAAATAGTTTCGTTCTGCCGCTCCTGCCGGAGCTTGTCCTGTCGGGTGCAATTTACCCACGGTTTCACCGTGGGCTACTATTGTTCGTCGCTCTGCGACTTCAAAAATGACTCGGCAATTTTCTGCACGCATTCTTCCAACGACCTATCCGGCTTTAATTCAATCCATTCCATGTTTCCGTGACGGCGGAACCAGGTCAGTTGCCGCTTGGCAAACTGCCGCGTGCGGTTTTTCACCAGCTCAATCGTTTCCGTCAGCGAGCGTTCGTCGCGCAGATATTCCACCACCTGCCGGTAGCCAATGGCCTGCATGGCCGTCTTGTTTTCGGCGAGGCTGTGCTGGAGCAGTGTGCGCGTCTCTTCCACCAGCCCGCGCGCGAACATCGCGTCCACGCGGGCATTGATGCGCGCATGCATGTCCGCCGCCGGGCGCGTGAAACAATAAAGTCGGTGGGGCGAGCGTCCTCGCGAGCCGCTGTTGGCCAGTGCCGACGGCTCGCCGGGAGTCTCGCCCCACCGGGCGCGCTGTTCGGAAAACTTTTTGCCCGTCAGCCGGATCACTTCCACGGCGCGGATAACGCGGCGCGGATTTTGTTTGTCAATATTCTCGTAAGCCGCCGGGTCGCGTTCGCGCAATTCGCGCAGCAACGATTCAAACGACGCGGCTTCCAGTTCGGCGCGCAATTCAGGATTGGTGGCGGGCGCTTCGCCGAGTCCGCTCCAAAACGCCTTGAAATAAAGTCCAGTGCCGCCGCAAAAAATTGGCACATGATTGCGCGACTGAATTTCCTTGACCGCCTTTTGCGCGCGCCGGATGAATTGCGCGGCGTCGAAATTCTCCGTCAGGTCACAGATGTCAATCAGGTGATGCGGCACACGAGCGCGCTCGGCGGACGACGGTTTTGCCGTGCCGATGTCGAGTCCGCGATACACCTGCATGGAGTCGGCGGAGATGATTTCGCCGCCAAGTTTTTCCGCGAGCAGCAGGGCGATTTCGGATTTGCCTACTGCGGTCGGGCCGGCGATGAAAACGGGCAGTTTCATTTTGCGGGCGTGCGCCGCGCGAGAATTGCCGCCAACGCCAGCCCCACGACAAAAATCGGCACGCTGACCAGTTGCGCGGGTGTCAGGCCGAAATGGTGGTGGGCATCGTTGTAATCGCCGCGAAAATATTCGACGAACGAGCGCGTGATTGCGTAGCAAATGAGGTAGGTCGCAAAAATCTGGCCGTCGAATTTCTTGCGCCGGAACAGCCACGCGAGGAAAAAATACAGGCCGAGGTTCAGCAGTGCGTCGTAAATTTCGGTGGGATGCACCGGCGTGGTCGGCGGATGCAGCGGATTGTCGGCGGGAAAAGTGATGGCCCACGGTAAATCGCAGGCGCGGCCATAGCAGCAGCCGTTGAGCAGGCAGCCGATGCGGCCAAAGACACTGCCCAGCGCGATGCTCGGCGCCAGCACGTCGGCGGTTTTCCACAGCGGCAGTTTTTTCCAGCGCAGATAAATTGCGCCGGCGATGATGGCACCGATGAGGCCGCCGTAAAAAACGAGGCCGCCGTGCCAGATGGCGAAAATTTCCGAGAGCGGTTCGCCGGCGAATTCATCTTTCCAATACGTCGTCACATAAACGATGCGCGCGCCAATGATGGTTCCGATCATGATCCAGAGCGCGACGTCGGCGATGATTTCGCCGGAAATATTGACGCGGCGACCGCGCAGCGTGGCCGTCCACAACCCGAACACAAAGGCCAGCGCGATCATCACGCCATAGGAATGAACCGGGAACGAACCGAGATGAAACAGAATCGGATGCACGGCGGGAAATTAAAGCGCGGCGACAGAAATTGAAATTGAAATTCGCGCTTTCAATTGTGATTCGTGACGGTTCCAGAATTGGATTCTCCGGGTATTGAAACCACGAAACCGATCGGCAGAGGCGGCCATTGCGGCACGTTGACGACCAGATCGCGCCAGGCCTGGCGTTCGGCGGGCGACATCGCCGACCAGCGCTCGGCGTTTTTCAGAAACTCGGCCTTTTCCTTGTCGCCCATGCTGGCGAATTTTGCAAACGCGCTGACACATTCGGCACGCTGTGCTGTCGGCATTTTATCAAATGCCTGCAAGGTTTTTCCCATTTGCCGGCGTTCGGCTTCGGACAAGGTGTTAAGTGCCGCCTGTTTTTCGTCGGGCGTCAGTTCAAAAAAATTATTGAATCCCGCCGTGACTTGACGGCGTTCGGCTTCCGAAAGCTCATTCCAATGCGTGCGCTCGGCTTCGCTCGGTTCGCGGCCAAAATTCTCCGACAAACTGTTGCTCATGTCCACATGCGCGAAATAGTGGAGGATGTGTTCGTTTTCCAAAAACTCCTGTTTCAACGACGGCGGTAAAATGCTCCACTCGGTGAGCCGATCTTGAACGAGTTCGCGCACATCGGCCGGGATGAGCGCCAGCCGCGCGGCGGGGTTCGTGGGCGAATCACGCAGCAACGGCATCAGATACCAGCGCAATTCCGTCGCACGCAGCCGCAGCTCGCGCTCGTTCGGATCGAGCGCCTCGTATTCGCCGACCTTGGCGAGGATGCGCGCGCGGATTTCCGGCGGGCGGTTGGTCAAAAAAACATCGCGTTCGTCCGGCGTCATCGCCAGCAGTTGCCGGAAAAAATCCACGGGAGATTTTCCGTGGACCCAGGGCGGCGACAGGCTGTTCGTCGGCGCGGAAAATAATTTTACCGGCCCGGAAACCATGGTCGCATCTTTGGCGGACAATGGGAAAGCCAGCAACACGCCCGCCTGAAAAAAAACGAGCCACCAATGCGTCTGACACCAGCGGTTCATTGCATGAGCGCAAGCAGTTCGTCATCGGCGCGCGGCTGGCTCATGCGCTGGATGGCGTCGAAATTTTTCAGCGCGTCCACGCTGGGCAACGGCTGCGACCCGGCAACCAGCGCGACGTTTCTGGCGAGCGCGTTGCGCTGGCTGGCCAGTTCGTAGTGATGAAACGTCAGCCCGGCGAAGAGAACCACCGCTGCCGTGACGGCGATGCGTGGCAATAGCGCGTGCCAGTTCCAACCCAGACTCCATCGGCGCGACCGGCGCGATTCCTCCAGCTCGACCGACTGCAAAACCCGCGCGGTGAAATTTGACGGCACGGGTGCGTCCGGCAGGCGCGCCAGCATCTGGCTCAAACGGGTTTCGAGTTCCAGGTCCGCTGGCGTTTGATTATTGGACGGCTCGTTTTTCATGGTCTGCTTTCAGTTAAAAACCGACGCCCAAACAAAGTTGCGCAAGAAAACTCGCTCGCCACTGTCTGGATTGCAGCGTATTCTTCTGCGAAAATGACCGTCGTTTCCGCCGACCAAATCAAAGCCATCACGCCAGCGCTGACCAGCCGCCAGCGTTTCCTCGCCGCCGCGCATTGCCAGCCGGTGGACCGCCCGCCCGTCTGGCTTATGCGCCAGGCCGGCCGCGCTTTGCCGGAATACCGCAAGCTCAAGGAGACCTACACCTTCGTCCAGCTCGTCCAGAATCCTGAGCTCGCCGTCGAAGTCACACTCCAGCCGGTGCGCCGGTTTGGTTTTGACGCCGCGATTTTGTTTAGCGACATCCTCGTGATTCCCGAGGCGATGGGGCAGACATATCACTTCAAGGAAACTGGCGGCGTCATCATGGACTTCGCCGTGACGAGCAAGGCGGATATTGAAAAACTTTCCGTCGAACGCGTCGTTGAGCGCTTGAGTTATGTGGACAAGGCGCTGCGGATGCTTCGCCAGGAACTTGGTGACCAGACCGCGCTCATTGGGTTCAGCGGTTCGCCGTGGACGCTCGCCACGTTTATGATGGAAGGTGCCAGCGTGCCGAAATACAGCCGCGCGCTGCAATTATTCCGCGAGGATCCCAAAACCTATTTCGCGCTCGCGGAAAAACTCACCGCTGCCGTTACCGCATATTTGCAGATGCAGATCGCCACGGGCGTTAACGCGCTGCAAATTTTCGACAGCCACGGCGGACATCTCGCGCAGACGGAATTTCAGGAGGCCAGCGGACGCTGGACGAAAGAAATCATTTCGCAGCTTGGCGGCAAGGTTGCGGTCATCAACTTTTCGCTTGGCACACATGGCAACTGGCCGGACCTCATTGCCAGCGGCGCAAACGTTCTCGGCATTGACTGGCAAACTTCGCTGGCCGAGTCGCGCAAAATGATTCCCGCGCACATCGCCTTGCAGGGAAATCTTTCGCCGATGTTGCTGGCGGAATCCACGCCGGACGTTGTTGTCAGCGAGACCAAGAAGGTTCTTGAAGCCATGTGCGGTCGGGCCGGACACATTTTCAATCTCGGCCACGGTTTGACGCCGGCGGCAAAACTGGAAAACATTACCGCACTGGTGGAGACTGTGAAAAGTTTCAAATGAAAACTTTGAACGTAAATCTCGACTTGGTGAAAAAATACAACGTGGCCGGGCCGCGTTATACCAGCTATCCGCCCGCCACCAAGTTCACCGATACCGTGACGTGGGAGCAGCTTTCCGCAAAAATCGAAGACAACAACCGCGCACTGCGCGACCTCTCGGTTTATTTTCACATTCCGTTTTGCGAAACGCTCTGCTGGTTTTGCGGCTGCACGACCGTCATCACACTGAATCACTCGCAAGGAATGGCCTACGTCGAATCGCTGGGACGCGAAGTCGCTAGAATCGCACCGATGCTGAATCCACAGCGCAAAGCCGTCCAACTTCATTTTGGCGGCGGCTCGCCCACGTTTTTGCGACCGGATGAAATCCGCCGGCTCGGCGAGATCATCCACAAGCATTTCACCTTCGCGCCGGACATCGAAGCCAGCGTGGAGGTTGATCCGCGCCGGCTCACGCGCGAGCACATGGTCGCGCTGCGCGAGATTGGATTCAATCGCGCTTCGATGGGCGTGCAGGATTTTAATCCGAAGGTGCAGGAGGCGATTCACCGCATCCAGCCGCGCGAAATGACGCAGCAGGCGATGGACTGGATGCGCGAACTCGGCTTCGGCTCGATCAACCTCGATTTGATTTATGGTCTGCCGTTCCAGACGCCGGAGTCGTTCAATGAAACGCTCGACACGGTCTTGGAAATGAAGCCCGACCGACTCGCGGTGTTCAGCTATGCGCACGTTCCGTGGATTAAACCCGCGCAAAAAATCCTTGAAGTCAAAATCCTGCCCACGCCGGAGAGCAAGCTTGAAGTCCTCAAGCTCGTCATCGAACGGCTCACGGCGGACAACCAATACGTCTATATCGGCATGGATCATTTCGCGAAGCCGGACGACGAGCTTGCCGTGGCGCAGCGCAACAAGCAGCTTCAGCGAAATTTCCAGGGTTACAGCACGCGCGCCGGTTCGGACATCTACGCGTTCGGCATGTCCGGTGTTTCGCAGGTGCCCGACGCCTACTGGCAGAACGAAAAGGAACTGCCGAAATGGCAGGCCGCCGTGGACGCCGGCAACGTGCCGCTGCACAAGGCGTATTTCGTGAGCGACGAGGATAAAATCCGCCGCGAAACCATCATGCGGACGATGTGCGACCTTTCGCTCGACTACACCGCGATGAGCGCGAAGCTCGGCATCAATTTCGAGCAGCATTTTGAAAAGGAACTCGGCTCACTTGCACCGTTTGCCGCCGACGGCCTCGTGAAGCTCAAACCCGGTGGCCTCGAAGTGACCGACGCCGGCCGTCTCTTCATCCGCAACATCGCGATGTGTTTTGATAACACGCTTGGCGTGGCGAACGAGCGGAGACATTCCAAGACGATTTGACACATAACCAATCAAATGAGTTTAACATTGTTCTTAAAGCAGGCAGACGTAAGCGAGAAATTCAAAACTGAATTTGCTAAACCTATTTTTGACGGGGGTCAAAAGATTTTGGCACCACCTTTGACGAAGAATTATTCAACTGTCGGTATGGCTTTCGATTATCTATTGCGATTTCATCTGGAACGATTGAATCCGAATGCAAAGACGAGAGAATGGGTCGCAGAGAATCCCGCTTTGGGGGATGAAATACAGATTGGGCGAAAGGTTTTTTCATTGGAGAAGTTCATTGTCAAGGCAAGGAAAAACCACGCCGAATTTCTTAAGACGGGGAAGATTTCAGAGGAGCTAATTGGGTCTGTATGGTCGCTTGCTCAAATCGAAGAGCTTTATAGATCGGGGCGATATGAAGATGTAATGTTGCTCGAAAAATTGGGCGTCATTGATCCTCAAGACATAAAGGATTTGAGGCAATTGATTAAAGTTATGCAACCTGAGCTTTTTCGAGCCAAGAAAATCTGCGTCCTAAACCCAATATTTGGTTCAGCTTCCGAGTTGGTCGACGGTGCGGATGGCGACATTGTAATTGACGATACAATGATTGAAGTTAAGACCATCAAAAATCTCGAACTTGACCGTTCTTACTATAATCAACTGCTTGGATATTTTATTTTATCAAGGATTGGCAGGATAGTTGGCACACCATCAGGGCATTCAATCAAGCGACTCGGAATTTATTTTTCACGGTTTGGCCATCTTTGGCTAATTGATGTTGCGAAAATAACAGATCAGAAAAAATTGACGCCGTTTTTAAAATGGTTTGAAAAGCGTGCACGGCAAGAATTCTAAAATCAGACGGCGCGTTGTCGGCCCCAATTTTTCATGAAATCCGTCGCGATCATTGGCGCTGGCATCACGGGGTTGACCGCGGCGTTTTATCTGAAACGCCAGGGCGTGCCGGTCACGGTTTATGAGGCGGGCGGGCGCGTCGGCGGCGTGATTCAATCCATACGCAAGGATGGTTTTCTTGCCGAGTTCGGACCGAACACGATTCTCGAAACCTCGCCGAAAATCGCGCAACTCGTCCGCGACGCCGGCCTCGAAGCGCGCCGGATTTATCCTAATCCCGATGCAAAAAACCGCTACGTCGTCCGTGACAAAAAACCGGCCGTGATACCGTCGTCGCAGGCGGAATTTCTGACGACGAAACTTTTTTCCGCCCGCGCGAAATTCGCCCTGGCGCGCGAACCGTTCGTGCCGCCGCGCCGCGACGGCGTGGAAGAAAGCGTCGCCGAATTCGTTTTGCGCCGGCTGAACCAGGAATTTCTCGACCGTGCCGTGGACCCGCTCGTCGCGGGAATTTACGCGGGCGATCCGCATAAACTTTCCGTCCAGCACGCGTTTCCAAAACTGCTTGAAGCGGAACAAAAGCACGGCTCGCTCATCAAAGGCCAGCTTTTCGGCGCGGGCGAACAAAAATCCGGCGAAGTTTCCCGGCGCGACGCCAAAATGTTTTCTTTCGACGATGGTTTGCAGGTTTTGACCGACGCGCTGGCCGCGCAGCTTGGCGATTCGCTGAAACTAAACACGCCAGTTACGAAACTCTCACAAACGAGCGATGGCTGGCGCGTGACAACGGCGAATAGCGAAGCCGAACACAGCGCGGTGATTTATTGCGGCACGGCCTACAAGTTGGCGGAGTTGAAAATTGAAACTGCCGCGCCCCTCACCCCGGCCCTTTCCCCGCAAAGCG
>Ga0210402_10002891_pt1 | contig 16385 bp, 11 predicted proteins | sample IncBWC7MmetaG_FD_161055 | JGI IMG/M metagenome (GOLD analysis project Ga0210402, IMG submission 161055) | Forest soil microbial communities from Barre Woods Harvard Forest LTER site, Petersham, Massachusetts, United States - Inc-BW-C-7-M | ecosystem: Environmental > Terrestrial > Soil >... | reverse complement strand
GGCTCCCAGCAGCTTCGCGTCTCGCCAACCGGTTCGCCCTTCACATTCCAGAATTTCCTGCGAATCAACAACGAATGGAAGCCCGCAACCCTTCCCAACAACCCGTTCATCGCCGGAGATTCCTTTGCTCTTGTCACCTCGCGAGTAACGCGGGAAGGCTCTGGAGTTCACTGCGCCGGTGAAGGCAAAGCGGAAGGCCTGGACGGCAAGGCCGTCGCTTACACTTGGGATTCCGAAATCAGCGCCGTCAACCCTGCCCCAGACTTGCCCTGGTTTCGCTTTCGCACCACCCTTCATCTGCCCGCGCCCGTCCGGCTGCACCAGGACACTCGCCTGGAGCCGCAGATCATCACCTGGCTAAGTTCCTCGTCCACTCTGATGGAGGGCCAGTCCGGCAGTTGGCGACGCGTCCTGCTTGAACAGCCGACGCGAAACTCTCTCGGCACTTACGGCAACGATCTTCCCGCGCTCTATCTCCTCGACCAGACCGTTGGCGTCGAAACCATGATGTTTTTCGATTTCAGCGACATGAGCTGGATGTCCATCGAAAACATTCCGCGATTTCTGGCTTATCGCTGCTCCAGCGTTTCTCACATCGAACGTGACGGCACACAACGCCTCGGCGTAGGACTTCTCGCTCAACAGGCCACCGGCAACGTGTTGCCCGCGGGAGACATCAACTTCACTTACTGGCTGCTGCAGCGTCCCATGTCGCGCTTGCTGACTGCGCAGGACTGCGTCTCGCGCTGGATGCAAGCCCTTCTCCCCTTGTTCGAGGAAAAACTCGCCTGGCCGCCCTGCGCCACGTCCTGGAAAGAGTTCGCAGCGGGCACCGTGCAGGATTTGCAAGACAAAGATTCCGGGCAGATCGAAGCCAAAGGCCACACAGGCCTGCGCGCTTACGTTAAGTCCACATCTCAACTCTGGACTGATGCCCCTGGTAATTTTGAGTTGATGACTGTCGCCGATGTGCTGTGGCCCTCGCTCCTTTATCTTCGATTGCACCCGTCGCCGGCATTCGAAAACGAGTGCAATGCGTTGCTCGAGGACCTGCCTGCGTTTTACCACCCGGAAACGCACAGCATCAGCAACGACTTCTCGCCCAAAAAAGACGAGCGCGCCGATTCCTGGTATCCCTTCGAAAATGCGCTGATCAAATATCCGATGACCGGAAATCTTGTGGGATCAAAGGAAATCACCGGCAAGTTTCTCGATGCCTTCCAGACCGCGCGGAAACTGGCCCAGCAGTACAACTATCTTTTTCCGATCTATTACCAGGTGGCCACGCTTCAGGCGGAGGGCGCCGGCACGAACTACGCCGTGGGGGGCCTCTACGCGTGGGCTGCAATTCTGGCCAACAAATTAACCGGGGAAGCGCAGTACCTGGATGAAGCCCGGCGCGCGATACGCGTGATCAACACTGTCCCGCCGGACCGGTTGTTTCACGAACCGCAGGAACTTGCTTACGGCGCGCTTGCCGCCGCGGAACTGGGTATGGTCGAAGAGGCGAAATATCTGCTCTACGAACAACTGCGCATGTTCTATTGGTACTCCGATCCAAGCCAGAAAAATCACGATGTTCGCGGGATGGTCCAGGCCGCAGCTTCCATCCTCTATCCCGCGTTCAAGGAAAATGTGGAGGCCATTCTTCCTTGGACCGGCGTAATGAAGCGCGGAATCGTTTTTGAAGGCTTGCTTCGTTTCATGGATCAGCAGCGCCGTAACAATTTTTATTTCTTCGAGAATTGCATCGCCAACCGCAAGGGCGGCTCCTCTGCGTTTATCCCGTTCGAAAATCTCGGCACACTCGAGCTTGCGGGAATGACCGGCAACGTCGGAAAGGAAATCTACGGCGCCGGCGAATGCCTCTGGATGTACTTGATGTTCGAAGCTCACGGACAATCCGGCGACCGGGAATTGATGCTCGTCAATCTGAACCTTCTTGACGTCACCGATAGAACAAAGTTTCCACCCCGGAAACTGGATTTTCTTCTCTACAATCCCACACTCATTTCCCGGTCCGCGAAAATTACCATCCCCGCGGCGAAAGGAGCCGCCGTCCACCTGACGGCAGAAGGAAAGGCCGTCTCCGACACACTGGAGATTCAAAAACAGTCATTCATTCGGCTGCAAGCCGAGTTTTGAGGGACAACGAATGGATTTCCGGACAGCGAATATCCGATTTTCAGCCGTTCTTTGCTTAAGGAAGGAAGTCTCATGACGATCAGCATTCCGCTCTCTTCGATTCGAGTCGCGCGAACCCCCGCGCTTGTCGTTTTGCTTGGTATTGCGCTCGCGATTCCAGCGGCAGTTTCTTTTTCTCCTCCGTTTGGCGCCTGGACGCGTCTTTCCGCCGATCCCATTATTTCTCCCCAGGGCGACAAGTTCGAATCGGCGGGAACTTTCAATCCCTCCGTGGTGAGGCATGACGGAAAATTTGTGATGCTCTACAGGGCCCAGGATCACAAGGGCACATCGTCCCTCGGCTATGCCACCAGCGACGACGGCGTGCATTTCACGCGCCGGGCTGAACCCGTTCTGGTTTCCGAAGCGCCCTATGAAAAAGGCGGAGGTGTGGAAGATCCCCGTTTGCAGAAAATCAGCGGCACGTACTATCTGACCTACACCGGGTACAACAATGTCGACGGCGCCGCCGTGGACAAGAAAGACGCGCAGCTTTGCCTGGCCACGTCCACCGACCTGATTCACTGGCAGCGGCAGGGCGTGATCATCCCAAGCTACCAGGGCAAATGGAACGTGAAGTGGACAAAGTCCGGCGCCATCGTACCCGAGAAAATAAATGGCAAGTATTGGATGTACTATCTTGCCGACGCAAAGGGCCAGGACCAGCAGATGGGCGTGGCTTACTCCGAAGATTTGTTGCACTGGACCGAAGCGCTCGATCATCCGGTCATGGCAAGCCGCCCTGGAATGTTTGATTCTCAGGTTGTAGAACCTGGTCCCCCGCCGATTATCACCGCGCAAGGCATTTTCCTGGTTTACAACGGCGCCGACGACAATCTGGTCTACTCTACCGGCTGGGTCCTCTTCGACAAAAAAGATCCGACTAAAGTGCTCGCCCGCGCGGACAGGTCGGTCTTTAAGCCGGAAAAAGACTGGGAAAAAATTGGACAGGTGCCGAACGTGGTTTTTGTGGAAGGGATGGTCCGCGACGGGAATCGCTGGCTCTTCTATTACGGCGGCGCAGATAAACAAGTCGGTGTCGCCACTGCGCCGGCGCCCTGAGAGTTCCCTCGCTTTCCAGTTACTGAAACAAGCTGGCCCAAGTTCCCGCGCGGGCATTTCATTCGAAAAGGATTTTCGCCATCATTCCTTTGTCTTCGTGATTCAGCAGGTGGCAGTGGAACAGCGACATGCCCCGTATCACCGGATTCGTAAAATCCATTACTACGTCCACTGTTTCGCCCACCGGTACATTCACGGTGTCCAGCCACACGGGGTTCTCCAGCGGCTTCCCGTTTGCCGCGAACACCAGAAAATGCACCTGATGAATATGCATCGGATGCAGTTCCGCCGAGCTATTCAGAATCCGCCAGTGCTGGTACGTTCCAACCTGCGCATGTGTCATCGGAGCCGCGTCCGCCTCATACTTCCTGTCGTTGATATAAAACCCTTTGTCATCTTCGGTGAAAACAACGGTGAAGTCCGGCTCCGAACTCTGGTATACGTGCAAATCAACGGATTGATATTGCGGCGGCGCTAGCTTGCGATGCTTCTTTGCAGGCTGAGGCGGCAATTCGCCCGCGCGCAAATCGGCAAGTACCATCCCCGGATTTGGGTCGCCCAGGGCGCCAGTGTTTACGCATAGCGTTCGAAGCGCGGGATGCGCGGTCGCGTCGGGACCGGTGACGATTGCCTCCAAGCGCCCGGCCGGAGGAACCAATGCGTGGTCCACGACTTTCACGGGCTGTTTCGGATCGTGGTAAGCCAGCGGCATTCCGTCCAGTGCCACGATTTCCAAATTCTGCTTATCGAGTTGCAAATCCAGGTATTGATCCGCGGACGCGTTCACAATCCGCCAGAACTGCCGTTCCCCAGGGTTGATCCCAATCGACGGGCGAATCTCGCCGTTGACGGTAAACACCCGCTCGGCCGCTCCCGCGCTGCTTGCGCAAGATGGCGGGTCAGCATCGACGCGACGCAAAAGCGCGGCGGCATCGGCCGAATGCTCGATCGATTCGCCGCGAACGACCAACACTTGCTCGCGCAGTTTGCGCACTTCCGGAATATAACGCTCCATGCCTTCAATCACGATTGCGCCGGACATTCCATCGAGTGCCTGGCGATGGCTTTCCCCGTGTGGATGCGTGTGATACCAGAAAAGTCCCGGCGGATGGTCCGCCGGAATCTCCACGGCGTAATGCAATGTGTCCCCTGGCATGGCCATCATGTCAATCACATTGTCTTGCGGGGACTGCGGCGAAACCTCCAGCCCGTGAAAATGCAGATTCGTCATGTTCTTACAGGGCGAAATCGCGCAACTTTCCGTGGAGTGAACCGGGAGATCGTTTTTGTAATCGATCTTCAGCGTGTCGCCTGGAAAGACACGAATCACCGGCGCGATGTTTTTTCCCTCATAAGAAAAAGAGTCCCGGCCCTCGGCGTTCACAGCCGCGTGCATCGTCAACGAAACGACGCGGCTTCCCGAGTGCGCTTCCGGAAGCGGGGCGGTAGGAACATCCAGTCGCCCAGCCGCAGTGATCGCCAGCAACAAAAATCCCGCGGAACTCCAGCCTCGATGGCTCAAAACGCCGACCTTCTCATTCTTCCTCCCAACGGACGTCCCTGGGACGCGCCCCGCTTACCGCACTTCCTGCGGAATCTGGCGAGACGGAGGCGCCATGAATTCAGGTCCAACTGGATGACGCACGCTTTCCCGCAGAATCGCGTCAATCGCCGCAAAATCGATTTCCGTCAACTTCCAGCCGCTGACTTCCTTAATCGGTTCAAGTTGATCCGGCCGCCGCGCTCCCCAAAGCGCTGCTCCGACTCCGGGTTGATCCAGCAGCCAGCGTACCGCCAGGTGAATCACGCTCTTGGCGAAATTTTCACGGGCATATACATCGAGCTTCTTCGCCGCTTCCAGGTATTCAGCGAACTGTGGTGCTTGGAATTTCGGGTCGCTGGTCTTGCGCAGGTCGTCCTTCGAAAACTGTCTGTCCGCCCGCATCGTTCCGCTCAGTAACCCGCGGCAGATGGCTCCGTAAGTAAGCGCGGTGACGCCGTGCTCGCGGGTGTACGGGAGAACGTCGGCTTCGATTTCGCGTTCGAAGAGATTGTAGGGCGGCTGAACCGTGTGAAGCGGCGCCACCGCCTGGAAGCGCTGCATTTGCTCCGGCGAAAAATTGCTAACTCCGATCGCGCGAATCTTCCCCTGCTCATAAAGTTCGCGAAGTGTCGCGGCCGTCTCTTCGATTGGTGTGACTGGATCCGGCCAATGCACCTGATAAATGTCGATGTAGCTGGTTTGCAAGCGCCTTAGGGAGTCAGCAAATTCCTTCAGGATCCGTTCGCGGCTGGAGTTGCGCTCGATTCCGCCCGTGGTCCAGTCGATTCCCACCTTGGTGGCCAGAATAATATTGTCTCTCCGGCCATATTGCCGCACTGCCTCCCCAACGATTTCTTCGGAGCGCCCTTGGCCATAAATGGGTGCCGTGTCGATCAGGTTGACCCCCATGTCCAGCGCCGTATGAATTGTGTGAATCGATTGTTTCTCGTCCGTCCCGCCCCACATCCAGCCGCCGATGGCCCACGTTCCCAGTCCGATCCGGGAACTCTTGAGAGTTGTATTTTTGATGGTGATGTATTCAAGCATTTCTTTTTTCCTTTTCTTAGTGTTACAAAATCGTGGTGTTCCTATCCAAGCCACTGAGGATTGGCAAATGTGCCATCGAAGTGGTGAGAAGTTTTGTACAGTTCAAACTTGCCGGCTTCCCCGGCTTTGGCTGTCTTTGCCAGAAGCGCCGAAACGTCGGCGGAACTCATCGGGCGAAAACTGCGGGCGGCCTGAAGAGCTTGCTGCAGAATGGGCAGGGAATCACATCCGGTGATCACCACACTTGTCGGCAGATTCATTGCATACTGCAGGCATTCCACGGGCGTGGCCGTTTTGCTTTCCAGGATCACGTGATCCCCCATCGGTTTCATGCCCAGGATGCCTATATCGCTTTGCTGCAGCACCGGTAAAACCTTTTTTTCAAAACTCTCGAAGTGCGCATCCATCACGTTGAGCGGCATTTGAACGGCGTCAAAAGTGAACTTATGCTGCGAAGCGGTCGCAAGCATCTTTAGATGAATGTCCGGACTCTTATGCCCTGTGAAACCGATGTGCCGAATCTTGCCGGCCTTTTGTGCTTCCAGCACCGCCTCCAACGCTCCACCCGCCGCAAAAATCCGGTCGGGATCAGTGTCGCGAATCACTTCATGGAATTGCATTAGATCGATGCGGTCGGTCTGCAGGCGCTTCAGGGATTCATTGATCTGGCTGGTCGCCGCCGCCTTCGTGCGCCCATCGATCTTGGACATCAGAAACGCTTTTTGCCGGTAGCCGTCGCGCAACGCCATTCCCATGCGGATTTCACTCTCGCCCCCGTTGTAATCCCAACAATTGTCGAGAAAATTTAAGCCCTCATCCAGGCCCGTCCGAATTATGCGGATGCTTTCCTGTGCGTCCGCCTGCCTGCCCAGGTGATAGCCACCGAGCCCGATCAGAGAAACCTTCTCCCGTGTGTGCCCCAACGTCCGGTAGGGAATTCCATTTTTGGATTCCGCTGCGGCAACGGGACGATTCACCTGACCGAAAAGGAGGGATGCTGCGGCTAAGCCTACAAACTCGCGCCGGGAAATGCCTGTGTCGGACGCTTCCCGTGTCTCGTTACTCTGCAAAGAAGCCGCGTCAAGCGGTTCCCCTTGCCCTTGTAGATTGTTTTTTCTGTCCATGAGTTTCTGCTTCTCCAAAAACTACTGGTGCGATTATCCAAAAAGTCCGCTCGAAGAGAGCGGCAGATTCCGCACGCGCTTTCCTGTGGCAGCGTAAATCGCGTTGCAGAACGCCGCAACAAACGGCGGCACACCCGGTTCACCGACTCCTGCGGGCGGGGCGGAACTCTCAACGATATATACGTTCGTTTGTTGAGGCGCTTCATTGATTCGTGCCACGGGATAATCGTGGAAATTCGATTGCTGAATCACTCCGTTCTTCGCAGTGATTTCCCCTGTCCGCACGATGCTGGTGCCAAAAACCGCGGCACCCTCAAATTGCGCCCGGGTAATTTCCGGATTCGCCACCAGCCCCGCATCCACGACGAAGTCCACCCGCGGAATGCGAATTTCGCCCTGGTCGTTGACTTCAACCTCGACTACCGTGGCCACGTATGTCAGGAAACTCCGGTGCGCTGCGATTCCGAACCCGTGTCCCTTCACGCTCTTTTTTTTTGCCCAGTTGGATTTCTCCGCAACCAGCTCGGTGACATGCCGCAATCGGCCGGTTTCCCACGGATACGCTTCAAGCGAAGCCCCGTAATTCGGATACTCGACGTTCTTGAAGTCGATCGTTCGCGCAGGCCCAACCAGGTCAAGCAGGTATTCGCACGGATCGCGGTGCGCCCGGTGCGCAAGCTCATCCGTAAAGCACTGCACGCCGAACCCATGATAAATATTCGCCACCGAGCGCAGCCACCCAATTCGCACGTGCGCTTTCGCCGGCCCGTTCTCGATGCTTATATTGGGCAGGTCATACGGCATGTCCGTCCAACCTTGTGCGAGATGCGGAGGATCCCACTAGCCGGCGGTCACGTCAAAAATGGAAGTGATCGGCGGAAACACCGATCGCTGCAGCCATGCAGTCGGTTTTCCCTTCGCATCCACTTCCGCCTTGAAATACATCCCCGCGACCGCATTGTAGTAGTCGAATTTGACGTCATCCTCACGCGTCCATACTACTTTCACAGGTCGACCGGCTTTCTTCGAAAGTACCGCCGCTTCCGCCACGTAATCCGGCTTCGACTTCCTTCCGAATCCCCCTCCCAACAACGTCACATTGCAAATCACATTTTCTTTCGGAATACCAAGCTCAGAAGAAACGATCGCCTGCGCCGCCTGCGGATTCTGCGTCGGCGCCCAGATCGTGGCTATTCCATCCTTGAAGTCGGCTAACGCCACCATCGGCTCCATCGGCGCGTGCGCCAGCAAGGGAACGTAGTATTCCGCCTCCACCAGGTCGGCTGCAGAAGCTGCCGCCAGCGCTGTGTTCGCGTCGCCGACGCTTCGAATCGCTTTGGCCGGCCTGCGCGCCGTTTCCTGCAGTTCCTTCTTGTACTCGACTGAGTCGTAGCCCTCGTTGGCGCCGTTGTCCCAGGTAATCTTCAGTTTCTTGCGTCCCTGAAACGCCGCCCACGAATTGTCCGCCAGCACGGCCACTCCGCCGAGCGGTTGAAACGCCGCGGGCGCCTTGAACGGCTCAATCAACACCGTCTGATGCACCCCGGAGACTTTCAGCGCTTCCCGTTCGTCGTAGCCCTTTACCTTCCCGCCATACACCGGCGGATGCTCAACCGACGCGTAGATCATTCCCTCGATCTTCGCGTCCATTCCATAAACCGCTTTTCCGGTGCAGAGTTTTTCCAGGTCGTAACTTGTTTTGCCCTTGCCGATGTAACGCCATTCCGCCTGCTTCTTGAACGTAAGCTGATCCTTTTTCGGCACGTCAAGTTTTGCCGCCGCCGTCGCCAGTTCTCCATAGCCCAACTTCCGCCCGCTCTTCGCATGAACCACAGCATGCGGCTCGGTCGAGCACTCCGAAGCAGGCACGTTCCACTGCAGTGCCGCAGCCTGCACCAACATCCATCGTGCCGAAGCGCCACACTGCCGCATCGTGTCGAAGAAACTGCGAACAGAATGCGAGCCGTCCGTGTTCTGATCCCCGTATCTCTTGTCGCCGATGGCTTGTTCGATTTTCACCCTGCTCCAGTCGGCATCCATCTCATCCGCCAAAACGAGTGGAAGCGTCGTGCGTATCGCCGTGCCCATCTCCGAGCGATGCGCAACGATATGCACCGTCCCGTCCGTTTCAACTCCCACAAACACATTTGGATGAAGTGACGCCTGGTCGGCTTCCGTCTGTCCATCCGGCGCCGGTTGTCTCGCAAAAATCGGCGGCACGTATCTCACCGCCAGAACCAGGGCTCCCGCGCCGGCAACTCCCTTCAGAAACCCGCGGCGGCTTACATTTTCTATGTTTCTCATGCGCTCTTCTCTGCTGCCAGCTTGATCGCCGCGCGGATTCTCTGGTACGTTCCGCACCGGCAGATATTGCCCGCCATGCCTTCTTCAATGTCCAGGTCAGTCGGGTGCGGTTTGCTCTTCAAAAGGGCGATCGCCTGCATGATTTGTCCGGACTGGCAGTAACCGCACTGCGGCACGTTCACTTCCATCCATGCACTCTGCACTGGATGCAATCCGTTGGCGCCGACGTCCTCAATCGTCCGAATCTTGCTCCCCGCCGCCGCACTCATCGGCGTGATGCACGACCGAATCGCAGTGCCATCCCTATGAACGGTGCACGCCCCACAAAGCGCCATCCCACAGCCGAATTTCGTCCCGGTCAGCCCCAGGATGTCGCGGAGATACCACAGCAGCGGCATGCTCGGGTCGCCATCAAATGTTTGCTCAATCCCATTTACGTTCACTTTGATCATAAAAGTCGGCCTGCTTTCCACCGGTAGGGTTCACTTTAGATGGTCCAGGACTTCGCTTGGTTCCCTCGAATTTGGCCATAGCCGTCCCTCAGATCCCCGCCGATTGGCCCGAGGCTTTCTTCGTCGAAAGCTGCTCCATACGTTCCACCACTGCCGAAAAATCCGAATCGCCGCGCGTTGCCAGCGTCTCTGTGTTTACCTGAAACGCCGCGGCCGTCGTTGGCATCATGGCTCCGACTTCGTCGGCCAGCCCCAGGATTAGCCGGAAATCCTTGTTCATCAGCGGCAATGGAAACTGAGGGGCATAATCGCCGCGCGTCACCCGGGCAAGTTTTCCCAGGTGAGCCGGAGCGATCACCGCCGTCTGCGACAATACCTGCAGCAGGATCTCGCGCGACAATCCTGCTTTTTCTCCCAGCGCCGCCGCTTCTGCAATCGCCTGCATCTCGACGCCAAGAATCGCATTCACCACCAACTTCATAGTCGTTCCCGCACCGCTTGGGCCCAGGTGAAAGTATTTCGCTGCAATCGCCTGAAAAATCGGCAATGACGCCTGGAATACATCCGGATTGCCGCCCGCAAGCAGCGTGACCGCGCCTTGTTCCGCCGACGGGGTGCTGCCCGATATCGCCACGTCCAGCACCTGCACGCCGGCCTGCAATCCTTTGCTGGCCAGTTCGCGCGAAGTCGCCGGCAGAATCGTGCTCATCTCAATCACGGCCGTTTCCGGCCGGATGTTCTTCAGGACTCCGTCCCGGTCAAAATAAACGTCCCGCACCGACTGATCATTGGTGAGGCAGGAGAGGACCACATGAACTGATCCCGCGAGTTCCGCCAGCGATTCGGTCCCCCGCGCGCCTTTCGCCTTCAGGGCATCCCTCTTTGCCGGATTTCGGTCAAATACGGATACGTCATACCCAGAGGCCAGTAGCCTTGCGGCGATGCGACTACCCATGCCTCCAAGCCCGATAAAACCAAGTTTCGTGGTATTCGCTGAGAATGAATTCATTTTGACTCCGCCGAAATAATAACGTCATGACTGCTCAGACTACTGCCACTCATGTACGGTGCATTCCTTCCGCAAAAGAGTCCGCGGCCCGCCACCGCTCCCGTACGCTTGCCGAATGCATCACCAGATGCGATTTCGTAAACGCTCGATCAATCGGAGAAGGCGGGGAAAGTCACCGGCTCCGGCGCGTTTTTCATCTTGACCACCATAAGCGTCAGATCGTCGTCCAGCGAGTCTTGCTGCGCGAACGCTGCGGCGTCGCGCCACAACTGTTCGCATATTCCCCGTGCACTGCTAGCGGAGTGTTGCTGAACCGACTCCAGCAATCGCCCGGTCCCGAACTCCTGCGCGTCCCTATTCTTCGCTTCCGTCAGCCCGTCCGTGTACCACACCATAATGTCGCCCGGCGCAAGCCTGATTTCTTCCAGCAAACAATCCATCTCCGGCGTCATGCCCACGGGCGTGCACGAAGCGCCCAGCCACTCCGCCTCTCTACTATCGCCGCGAAGCAGCAGCGCGGGATTGTGCCCGCAGTTGATATATTTCAACAAGCCGGAACGTGGGTCGAGCTCCCCGACCAGCACCGTGACAAATCGCCCGTCGTCTTGCAGGGCATACAACTCCTTGTTCAGGTGGCTGACAACATCGCACAACTTTCGCGGTTCGTTCGTTTCCAACTGCACTGCTGCCGCGGTCGCCGACATCAGCAGCGCGGCCGCTACTCCTTTCCCGGAAACGTCCGCGATTACCAGTCTCATCCGACCATCTGGCCGCGGAAGGAAATCGTAGTAATCGCCGCCCACCACTCGCGCCGGATGCATGGCGCCAGAAATCTCAAATCCCGCCGTCTCCGGATCGCTGCGCGGCAGAAACAGCCGTTGAACTTCCGCCGCCAGCTCCACCTCTTTCAACAACTCGTCCCGCTGGTGGCGGGTCAATTCATTCAGCGCGTTCCGTTGCCCCACAAACCATCGCAGGATCGCCACCACGAACCCGAATCCAACCAACGCCGCTAGATTGTGGAAGATGCGCGCCTGAATGTGATGGATGGGCGGCCCAAAAAGGTCATGAAAAAAAATGCAGACAACGACGACGGCATACGTCAACCGCGCCGACAGCAGGATCGCGCTGAAGGAAAGAGGCAAAATATACAGGTAGCCAAGCGAAACGTCTTCCGCCCGGGTGTCGGCATACGCAACGCAGCCGATCGCCAATGCCACGAGCAGGAACGCCCACCAAGTCGATGATTTCAGGGCGACAATCACTCCACGCAAGCTACGCGACATCCAATCGCCGGCATTGCTCGCCCACACCAACACCCCGCTCCGGGAAGCGTCTAACGTCCCGGAGGATTTGCGAAGATCGGATTCCACCTCAAAACTCGTGCTCATAGTTCCCCACAGAAAATGGATGCAATCTGCTTGCCAGTTGATGCATTTTTGAGTGGTCGGAATCCGCCGCAAACAAGCGGGTTAGCAGCTCGGCAACCGGGAAATTCCCGTGTCGCGGTATGACACGTCAGGGGATTGCCACAGCGCCGGTATGACGCGCCAGTGCATCCAATGGGACGACCCTATTCTGCTTCACTATTACTGACGCCCATGGTTTTTCCCCAGCCGAGGCATCCTTCGGAGTTGTTTTCCGGCGCGTAGCCGAAAATAATAGTTGCTGGAGGTTCGCTTGAACGTGAGAACTCGCTCCTGTTTTCTTGTCGCAACGCTTGGCATGATTCCGACTATTTCTACGGCGCAGGACGCCCACTTTCACAATGCCCCCGTAGCTTCGATGCACCAGAAGAATCCGCTCACGGGTCAACACGCGGCCATCAATGCCGGCAAGAAACTCTACGCCGCAAACTGCGTGACTTGCCACGGCGCCGCGGGGCAGGGAAGTGGCAACATCCCCGCGCTCTCCCAAGGCCCCACGCAATCGGCCGCTGACGGCGAAGTCTTCTGGTTCATCACCACGGGCTCCGTCGCCAACGGCATGCCCGCCTGGGCCAGCCTCTCCGAGCAGCAGCGCTGGCAAATCGTCGCCTACCTGAAATCGCTCAACTCTGCCGCAGCGGCAAACAAACCCGAGGCGGCCCCTGCGAGCATGGCTCCAGAGAACACCAACGCGCCTCTGCCCGAACCTCCCTACACGGATTTTCGCGTTGAACAGCCCGGGACGGTCCGCAAAATTTCCGCCCCAGATCTCCCCGCTCCCTACGGAACCGATTCCGCAAGCAACGGCCCCAAACTTGTAGCTCGCCCCTTGGATGCCTGGCCGAAAGCTCCGAAAGGGTTCACTGTTCAGCTTTACGCGACAGGACTCGACAATCCACGCCTGATCCGTACAGCGCCCAACGGAGATTTTTTCCTGGCGGAAAGCAGCAGCGGCAAAATCCGGATCTTCCGCGGAATCAACAGTGAAGGCAAGCCTGCGGAAACCTCCGTCTTCGCCGAGGGGCTCCACCGTCCTTACGGCATCGCCTTCTATCCTCCGGGAGACAATCCCCAGTGGATCTATATCGGCAACACGGACGCTATCGTTCGCATTCCTTACAAAAATGGCGATCTGAAAGCATCCGATACAGCCAAACACATTGCCGATCTCCCCCACGGTAGTGGGCATTGGACCCGTGATATCCAGTTTTCTGCCGACGGTAAAAAACTGTTCGTCGCCGTTGGCTCGGCCTCAAACGTTGACGATCCCGACACTACGCCTGAAGAGAAAAACCGCGCCGATATTCTGCAGTTCAACCCCGATGGCTCCGATATGCGCGTCTATGCTTACGGAATCCGCAATGCCGGGGGCGGCCTCGCCGTCCATCCTAAAACCGGGGAACTGTGGTGCTCCGTCAACGAGCGCGACGGCCTGGGCGACAATCTCGTTCCCGACTACATCACCCACGTCCAGGAAGGCGGTTTCTATGGATGGCCCTGGTGGTACATAGGCGCTCATCAGGATCCCCGCCACAATGGCAAGCATCCGGAATTGAAGGATAAGGCCATCGTTCCCGACGTGCTCCTCCAGCCTCACAACGCTTCACTCCAACTCACTTTTTATGAAGGCTCTCAATTTCCAGCCGAATATCATGGCGACATTTTCGCCTCCGAGCACGGATCATGGAATCGCTCCGTCCGTGCGGGCTACGAAGTGATCCGCGTCCCGTTGCATCAAACAGGCCAGGCCAGCGGCGAGTATGAAGATTTCATTACCGGCTTTGTGGTTGACAACAAACACGTCTGGGGCCGCCCGGTCGGCATCACGGTCGCTCCCGATGGCTCATTGCTCATCACCGATGACGGTTCAAACTCCATCTGGCGCGTAAGCTACACCGGCGGCAAGGCACAATCTACCTCAAAGGAAAGCCCTGCAATCAAAGCTGGAACGCCGGCCACCAACTAAAATTTGTTATTTTCCAGGTACCACTGCATTCGATGGCTGCCAATAAGATATTGCTTATCAGCATGTTGTGGAGAGGGAACTTTCCAACTGTTTTTCCGGAATAAATAGGGTTGAGGCAGAGTCCGTTCCCCCGCCCCACGCGTTAACTTCGCGTTACTTTGGCCGCCGGGCTTGCGTCTTTATGTTTATAAATGTTCAGTTTCATCGAGGAATCTATAACCATGAATCGTTCCCATCTTTATCTGTTGTGTTTTGTTTTTCTGGCCATCGGGGCTGCCAGCCCGGCACAGACTCCCGATTCCGCGTCAACGCCCCAGGATCAGACCCAGGGTCAGCCCCCCGCCGGTGAACGCGGCCCGCGTCGCGGCGGCGCTCGTGAAGGCCACGGCGCCCTCGGCAAAATCTCCGCCATTCACGGCAACACGCTTCAGCTGACCAAGCCCGACGGCTCCACCGTTACCGTCAACCTCACCGATAAGACCGAATTTCGCAAAGATCGCCAGCCCGCCAAGCTTTCTGATTTCAAGGTGGGCGATTTCGTGATGGCCAGCGGCGATGAAAATTCCGACCACTCCGTAACCGCGCAGTCGCTCAGGGGCCGCTCCGCAAACGGCGGCCCTGGTGGAAGTGGCGCAGGGCCGGGTGGCGGCGCGGCGTTCGGTGAAATGGGCAAGGACTTTGTTGCCGGCGTGGTGAAATCCGTCGATGCGCCAAAGCTGACCGTGCTTCGCATCGACAATATCACGCAGACCCTGGAGCTCAACGAAGACACATCGCTGCGTCGCGGCCGTGAAAGCATCACCATGGCCGACATACAGCCCGGCGATCACATCGTCGTCCGGGGCGGCTTGCAAAATAACGCTTTTGTTCCGAAAGCCGTCATTCTTCTTTCCGCCGATCAGTGGGAGCGTATGCAACAATTCGCGCAAGGCCGCCCGGGCCAGGCTGGCAGCGCGCCAGCCACGGCGCCCGCCGGAAATCCGCCGCAGCCATAGCCACCGGAGGGATGGTTAGTTGAAGCCAATGCCTCGCGGCGTCCATGCTCTTCTCCTGCTCGCGCTGTTCCTCGCTCTGCGCGCGCAGGCGCAAGACGCCGCGCCCGCTGCGCCGCCGCCCAGCCCCGTGCCCGCCACCGCACCGCAAGCCGAAACTCAAACTCCGCGTCCTCCGTCCTATCAAATCACGGGCACGGCCCGTAGCGGCAAGACTCCACTGCCCGGCGCCACCGTAACCGCTTCGAACACTCTTACCGGCAAGAAATATTCCGCTGTCACCGACGCGGAGGGCAAATTCACTTTTGAAGACATCGTTCGTGGCCGCTACGTCCTCCGCATCGAATTCATGGGCTTCTCTCTGTTCACCCAGGAGGTGGTCCTCAATCCCACAAATCCCTCTGGGAAAATTGATGCCGAATTGATCTTGGCCTCCCGTGAACAACAGCAGTCAAACAACGCCAATAACGCCGGCGTCGCCGCAGGTCGCGGATTTCAGAGCCTCGCCCTCGACAGCGCTCTATCCTCTATTGCCGGAGGCAATGCCGGGATTGGCGGCAACAGCGCTGCGCAAAATTCCGGCGATTTCTCCTCGCTGCCGCTGAACGGCACCGGCGCCGAAGGCCCCACAGAGTCCATCAGCATCAGCGGCGCGCAAGGCCGCACTCAGGATTTCGGCGGTGGCAGCGAACAGGATCTCCAGGATCGCATCCAGGAATTCCGAGACCGCATGCAGCGCGAAGGCTTCGGCGGCCAGGGTGGCGGTCCCGGCGGTGGTGGCGGCCAGGGTGGCGGTTTTGGTGGTGGCCCCATCACGATCGGCCGCATGGGCGGCCGCGGTTTCAACATCAACCAGCCGCACGGCGTTCTCTATTTTTCTGATGACACTTCTACTCTCGACGCCACTCCTTTTTCGCTCAGCGGATTTCCTATCGCCAAATCGCAGTACAACCAGGCCCGCTTCGGCGCAAACGTTGGCGGCCCTTTGAAAATCCCCAAACTTTTCGATGGCGGCAACAAATGGTTTTTCTTTGCCGGCTGGAACGGCTCACGCGGTGATACTCCCTATGACGCCTTCTCTACCGTACCGACGCTCGATGAACGCACCGGCAATTTCTCAAACGCCACCTACAACAATGGCGCGCCCGTCCAGATTTTCAATCCCGCAAACGGCCAGCAATATCAATTCAATGGCGTTCTCAACGCTATCGACCCAACACTGTTCAGCACCGCTGCGAAATCGCTTCTTCAATTTATTCCGCTGCCCAATATTCC
>Ga0210402_10002890_pt1 | contig 16386 bp, 9 predicted proteins | sample IncBWC7MmetaG_FD_161055 | JGI IMG/M metagenome (GOLD analysis project Ga0210402, IMG submission 161055) | Forest soil microbial communities from Barre Woods Harvard Forest LTER site, Petersham, Massachusetts, United States - Inc-BW-C-7-M | ecosystem: Environmental > Terrestrial > Soil >... | reverse complement strand
ACCTGGGCAAACAATACGACCACCAGGATGGTGACATTGCGGTAGCGGCTGATGAGGTTTTCCATGGCGGGCTTCCCTTAGTGTACTTCGTGTCGTTCGTGGTTTTCTGCTTTGATTTTCAACCACGAAGAAACACGAAGTGCACCCAGGCGATCGCGCTACTCGATCGAAATCTTGCGCAAGAGTTTGAAGTCGCTCAGCATTTTGCCGGTGCCGAGCACCACGCTGCACAGCGGGTCGTCGGCGATCGAAACCGGAAGCCCGGTTTCTTCGCGGATGCGCTTGTCCAGATTCTTCAGCAGAGCGCCGCCACCAGTAAGCACAATGCCGCGGTCGCTGATGTCCGCCGAAAGCTCGGGCGGCGTGCGCTCGAGGGCCACACGAATCGCATTCATAATGGTCGACACGCATTCGCTCAGCGCTTCCCGCACTTCGCTGTCATCCACGGTAATGGTCTTCGGCACGCCTTCGATCAGGTTACGTCCCTTGATCTCCATCGTGAGCGGCTTGTCCAGCGGATATGCGGAACCAATCTCGATCTTGATCTGCTCAGCGGTGCGCTCGCCGATCAGCAGGTTATATTTCCGCTTCAGATAATTCATGATGGCTTCGTCCATCTGGTTGCCGGCCATGCGCACGGAACGCGAATAGACAATGCCGCTAAGAGAAATCACGGCGATGTCGGTAGTGCCGCCGCCGATGTCGACAACCATGTTGCCGCTGGGCTCGGTGATGGGCAGCCCGGCGCCAATCGCCGCCACCATGGCTTGCTCCACCAGATGCACTTCGCTGGCCTTGGCGCGATAGGCCGAGTCCATGACCGCGCGCTTTTCCACTTGCGTAATTTCCGAAGGCACGCCAATCACGATGCGGGGATGCACCAGCATCTTCCGATTGTGCGCCTTCTGGATGAAATAGTTCAGCATCTTTTCGGTGACTTTGAAGTCTGCGATCACGCCATCCTTCATGGGTTTGATGGCCACGATGTTGCCCGGCGTACGGCCCAGCATCTCCTTGGCTTCCTTGCCCACGGCTTCCACTTCGCCGGTGTTCTTGTTGATGGCCACGATGGAAGGCTCGTTTACCACGATGCCTTTGCCGCGCGCGTAGACCAGCGTGTTGGCTGTGCCCAGGTCGATAGCGAGATCGCTCGAAAAAACACTAAACAGCGACCGCAGATTGTGCCAGCGTGATGCACTCGAATGAAAGCCGTTGTTCGATGACATGCGAAACTTTCTCTCTGATGGAGTCGGTCTTTTTCCGGTTTTTGTCCGGTTACTCTGGAATCTAATCTCTATCCTTAATTCTATGAGGGATTGCCATGGGTTTCAGCAAACCAAAGTAACTGTCCTTAAGGGGCCTGGGCCCTCGGCCAGTCCCGCTCACTGAATCACTACTTTCTTCTGCAGGGTGTTCACTCCGCCTTTAGCATTTTGCGCCGTAATGGTGATCGTGCTTTCCCCAGTCGCCAATGGAGGTGTGAAGTAATGGAAGGCGCCATCGCTCCCGACCACCGGGACCTCGCGCCCATTCACCATCACCCGGGCCCCCACCTCAGTCTTTCCCGTTAACTCGATCACGTGTCCGTGCTGGATCAGCGGATCCAGATCCAGATTGATCGCCGCCGTGTCGCCACCCTTCGGAATAATTGTAAAACGGTTCTTTTCGCTCTCGACCGATTCCTTGCCGGCCGCGTCCTGCGATTGCACCACCCAATAGTAGGCTCCTTGCTCGAGACCCGAAACCAGGACGTCGGCAGTATTCACTTTGCGATCCACAATGGTCGAAGAAAAATACGGATTCCGCGAAATGCGCAGCCGGTAGCCCTTCGCATTCGCCATCGGCGTCCAGGAGAATTCGATCGGCTTGGGATCGCTCGACACGAACATGGGCATCATGTTCGCCGGCGAAATCGGCGTCGGAGGACCGATCTCTTTCAGCTTGTCCATATGCTGCTCCGCCGCCTGAAAGCTGACCTTCTCCCAATCCGCTAAGCGAACCGTCTCGCCGTTGCGAGTGATGTCGCCGGTTCCTTTCTTGACCAGAATCTCATGCTGATCGCCCTTGGGATCGTTATGCACCATGGCCGCGCTGTCCGGCGCCAGGGACGCCGTCGCGCCCGCCACAATCACCTGTGACCTCGAACCTTGAACATACGTGGCCGTCGCCAAGTCCACCGTGCCCGTGCTCACCGCGACTGCAACGTTGGTCTGTTGCTGATCGTTGGTCGAATTCTCCTCGATGACAATCAGCGAGTCCTGTTTGACAGTGTAGTTCGTGCCATCGTTGAATACGATCTTGGCCATGCCCTCCGAACTGGTCTGCACCACATCGCCTTTTTCCAGCGGGATACTGTAGTCTGCCGTTCCCCAACTGTTGCCGTTCGCCTTCTTCACCCGAACCGTGCCGTCGAGCGCGGTGAAGTGCGCCTGCTGCGCACCCGCGCTGCCTGATTTCGCAGGATTGCCCGCGGCCCCGGCCACGACTTCCAGCAACTTGGTGCCAAGCCCATCCGCTGCCTTGATGCTGTTCTCGGTGAACTGCGGAAACGCAAAGCGCATGCCAACGAAAATCATCAGCAGGACGGCGAGCACCAGCAGCGCCACGCTGCGGTACGTGACTGTCTTCCACGCGATGTGGATTCCCGGCTTGCTGTTTGAAGACACCGATGGCACAGAGAAACCTAGCCAAACTCCAGAGAATATGGGGTACTTTCGAGACTACCACAAGGCCTGTGGACGCAAAACAGGTAATCACCTGGGGACATTACGTTGGTGCCATTTTCCTGTGGCGCGCACCCTCCCCTCTGCGTGCTTTTGCCAGTCCGGGTCGAGCGAGTTCCTCTGATGTCGTGTTTGTCTGCGCTTCAGTTGGCATGCTTCAGCGGGCATGGGGACGGGCAATTCCACGCGTCCCGCCACAGCAAGAAGCCACAAGCCGTCCCACGCGCGGTATGATCTTGCTCTGAATACAGGCTCGCCTGGAGACGACAATATGATCCCTTCCAAATCCGCTCTGAAGCAAAAAGCCTGGCAAGGAATGAAAGAGTATTTCATAATCTCGCTCTATCTCTGGTTGATCTTTGGCTTGTTCGTGGTGTACCAATCGGTCGTTCTAGCCGAGCATGACATTCCTTTTGCTTTTCATGGATTCGCCCTGATCAACGCTCTGGCTCTCGCCAAAGTGATGCTGGTGGCACGGGAGTTCAACTTTGCGGATAACTTCAAGAATGCGCCCCTCATCATCCCCACCCTTTTCAAGTCCGCCGCCTTCGCCGTTGTCCTGGGTTGCTTCAAAATTCTTGAAGCGATCGGGGTTGGTTTGTATCACGGCCGATCGATCGGCGAGAGCATCCTCGAGGTCGGCGGCGGTAGGATTGAGGGGATACTTGTCTTCATTGCACTTCTGGCTGTCCAACTGATCCCGTTCTTTGGATTCACCGAGCTACGCCGGGTCTTCGGCGCGGGCAAATTAGAGAGGCTCTTCTTCACCTCGCGCCATCCCGCGGACGTTTCTTCTTAAATACGCGGCTTGTTACCGGCCTTGGAAGTGCACTACGAAATCACCGTCCACGGTCGCAGGCGCATCGTTGCAGACTAACGCCAAAAATTTCCATGTAGAGACCAGCGTCAGGGCTTCCGCATTCAGGTCAGAACGCGGCGAAGACTGTATCTGCACCTGATCGACCTTTCCGTCGGATCCACGAATCCTTCCATGCACAATCACGTCGATCGTGTCAGTGCCCGCGTCCCCGGCTGGCGGCATCGGTGTGAACACTCCGACCGGGCGGCGCGAGGTCCGGCATTGATAGGTTTTATCCCGGTGCTGAGAAGGAGGTAAGAATACGTTTGGATCCATCGCCCCCTCGATGGCGGTCATGCTCTGGTCGATTTCGAATTGCAGCGCTCCCCCCACAAAGCGCCGGATGTGCGCGGGCTCCCAGAGGTTCGCGATCGGGAAGAAGTCGGCATTTTCAATGACCTCGTCGCCGACCTGCCAGCGCAAAAGCGCGCCGCGTTCGCTGTCGACGCAAAGTTGATTTGCCTGTAGCGTCGCGCCGAAGTGGGTATCGAAGTTAATGCATTTTGCCGCTCGGCCAAGCACGTTCGCATCATGAATCGAGCGTATGACGTCTTCTTTGTCAAAGCGTCCCAGCTGGATGGGTAAGCGTTTACGAAGCTCGCGCACCTCGGGCGGCACGATGGTTGTCTGAGTTTGCGAGAGGCGGTCACCGGAGAAGACGATGACGGCGTGGTATTCGCCAAAAGTGATCTCGTCTCGATGGCCCGCCGCCCCGGCCGAGACGCGGGTAAATGTGCCTTCCTTTACCGTGCCATCACTTTCGTGAACCCGGAATGTGACCACGTGTTCGTAGTTGCGCAGTCCCCCGGGCAGACTCACGGCGTTGGCCACTTCCATCAGATGGACAGCCTGCTCGCGCAGTTTGACGTCCTCGGCCTGCAGCCGAGTTCCGCAAACTGGGATCGCAGCCAGGATTGCAACCAGAACCAACCTAGCGGACCGTGTCGTAATAGCCATGTTCACCCCGGCGCCGTAACCGGATGCTCGGCGCCCATATTACCTCAGGAACCTGCGCCTGGGATAGGACAGTAGCAAGTATCGGGCTCCAAAGCTTGATTTAGTATTCTCAATAGGATACTATATTCGGACAAGCATTAACTCTTTGACAATCGGCAAAACTGATCCGCCTTCGGAGAGGCGGCCAGTTAACTCCTTATTCCGGAATGTTTTACGTATAAGTCCTTATTCCACCCCTAACCCCATCATTCGAAAAGATCAGGGGGAGGGGACTCCTCCCAATCCCGTTTCGGAACGCTATTTTTCGCACCTCGGAGTGGAGGGAATGTTGGCGGCGACCGGCAGCAGTGCCTGGTTGTGCTTCTGCAAGACGTCGTTCACCGCCTGAATCTTCTGTTGATTGAGGTCGCGCCACTGGGTCAGGCGCTTAGCTAGTTGCTGACAATATTGCTCGACCCCGGCTTCGAGCAGAACTGCAGGGCGCGAGTCCCCGCTCTCGATCATGAAAGCCAGTCGCCCCAATTCGCGATTGAGCGGACCGAGTCCAAGTTCTTCAGGTTTGCCGTCGCCGATGTCTTTGGCCTGGTCATCCAGAGCTTTCAGCGCGTCGGCTGCGTCTTTTTTGGTTGCATCGGCGTTCGTCGCATCGGCGCCCAAGGATTTCAGGCGGTCGGCGATCGCCTCGCGTAGCGCCTGCACCTGCGCATGTCCGTTATAGCTGGCCGCCATCTGATCCGCGATGCTGGTCTCCGCGTCAAGTTGCTTCACCAGATCGGCTTGCGACGCTTGCACTCGCGGATCAATCGTCACGGTCAGTGGCTGACGATAAGTTTGGCCGTTTGCCGTTAAGGCTACCGAATACTGACCCGGCACGACGAACGGACCTTGCAGCAACTCGCGGGAAAATTCATCCGGGATAGCGTGATCGGCCAGCGTGTATTCGATGTAGTCGACAGTATTGCCGTAGTAGCTGTAGCGCATTGCTTTCATCGCGGGATAACGAAGATCCCAGGTGAACCGATTGAGCCCGGCTTTTTTGGAAAGCCCCATCGACGGCGCGAACCAGTACTCGGGAACGTTGGCCGGGGTCTTGTCGAATGTGGGAGCCACATCGGTGTATTCCCGCACCAGACGATTTTGCGCGTCATAGATCGACAGCTTGATGTCGCCTGCGGGCGCGGATTTCAGGAAGTAGTAAATGGTTGCGCCGTCGGGTGGATTGCTTCCCGCCGGAGTCTCGGGCGGCAGCGGAGTGTCCTGATTCATGTCCCAACGCACACGCACGGTGTTGCGCGGGCGAAGCAGATAGGCATCCGACTGCGGCCACTTCGCGTCGAGTTGCCGCAGAGGCGTGATGTCATCGAGAATCCACAGCGAGCGTCCATAGGTCGATGCCACCAGATCGTCGCCGTGAACATCGAGATCGGTCACCGTAGCTGTCGGCAGATTCAATTGCAGAGTCTGCCAATGATCGCCGTCGTCCAGGGAAAAATAAATGCCGTTCCACGTGCCAGCATAAAGCAACCCCTTGCGTGCCGGATCTTCGCGAACCACTCGCGCATTTCCGGACTCGGGCAAGCCGGTATTGATCAGTTGCCAGTTTTGTCCGTAATCTCGCGTGCGGTAGATCAGCGGGCGCAGGTCGCGGAATCCGTTAACCACGGCGTACGCGGCGGCTGCTTCGTGGCGGGATGCTTCCACCAAGGTAACGCTGCTGTGCTCATGCAATCCTGGAATGGTCACGTTTTGCCAGGTCTTGCCATCCTTCGTGACATGAATCAGGCCGTTGCCCGTGCCTGCCCAGATCACGCCGGGCTTCACCGTCGACAGCGCGATAGTTGAAATTACGGCTCTTCGCGGATCGGGTTTCTTCTTCTCTTTCTCTGTTCCCGCCTTTTGCGTAAGATCGGGACTGACTTCCTGCCAACTGAATCCGCCGTCATTGCTCTTTAAAACGTACTGAGCCGCGGCATAGAGCGTGTGCGGATCCTGAGGCGAAAACGCAAGCGGTGCCATCTGAGACGTGCGGTACTTCGAACTGCGCGTCAGAAGATGCACGATCTGCCCAGTCGTTTTGTCGTAGCGGAGCACCGTGCCGTACCAGCCTCCAGCGTAAACGTAGTTCGGATTCGCTGGATCAGGAGCAATGTAGGAGAACTCGAATCCTCCGGTCGGCGCCCAATCACGATAGGTGATCTCGCCGTAATCGCTGCGGCTGGCCACCGCTACGGTTCCGCTATCCTGCTGCGCCGCGTACACGTAATAGGGAAAATGCTGGTCGGTGCTGACGTGATAGAACTGGCCGGTCGCCTGGTTGTACCAGGAGCTCCAGCTATTGCCGGCGTCCACGCTGACGATCGCACCCTGGTCGACTCCGAGGATCATGTTCTGCGTGTTCGCGGGGTTGATCCAGAGGACGTGGAAATCGTCGCCGCTGGGCGCGCCCGCCCAAGCGGCAAAGGTGCGGCCTCCGTCGGTGGAGCGATACATGGAAGTTTGCGCGACATAAACGAAGTCAGCATTCCTGGGATCAAGAAAGACTCGGCTGAAGTATCCGTTCCCCAGAATGCGAGGGTCGGTGGTGCTGCGCTGCCAACTCTCGCCGCCATCTTCTGAGCGGAATAGTCCCTGGGTGCAGATAGCGTAAACTCGCATGCCACGGCTGCCCGGGGCCACAGCCACGCCAACCCGACCCATCGGATCGGCCGGCAGGCCTTTGCCATCGACGGGATTCCAGGTGGAACCCTGGTCGGTGGATTTGTAGATCGCAGCGTCCTGCTTTTTCTTTTTCTCCGGCTCATCCGTGCTGAACGGATCGTCGGGACGGGTCCATAGCGTGGCGTAAAGAATGGTGGGATTATCGGGATCAGCCTCGATGTTTGCGACGCCGGTTTCCACATCCTTATACAGCTCTTTCTGCCAGTTCTTGCCACCATCGGTGGTCTTATAGATTCCGCGCTCGGCAGCAGACCAATGATCTCCGGCGGCGGCCACCAGAACAGTGTCGGGGTTTCGCGGATCAACGACAATACCGGTGATGACGTGGGTCTCGCGCAGGCCGATATTCGTCCAAGTCGAGCCGGCATCGGTTGACTTGTAGACACCGTTGCCTTGGGTCTGTTCACCGGTTCCGACATAGACGATTCGGGGGTCGGAGGGTGCGACCGCGACTGCGCCGATCGAGGCGACGCGTTCCTGATCGAATATCGGTGTCCAGACTTGGCCGCCGTTTTCCGTTTTCCAGACTCCGCCGCCGGGAGTGCCGATATAATAGATTGCGGGCTGGCTGGGCACTCCGGAGACCGAAGTGACCCGGCCTCCGCGATGCGGACCAATCAGGCGCCACTGCATGGCTTGCAAAAGGCTGGGAGAAACCTCCTGCGCAATCGACGTGGCGGCGACAAAGAGGAGAAAAAAGAAGCCTGCAATCCCTCTGGCAAAACACTTAACCTTTGTGTCGTTCATTCTGATTCTTGGTTGTTCCTCTTTTTTATTATGCCCGCATTGAGATGGTTCCGCAGCGGAGTATAGCACTTCGAGTTTCGCTGCCTGAAAGAGGCCTCTGTCGTATTTGATGCGCCTAACCGGGCCTGAACTGCCCGTCAACTTATTCTGGCACTTTCGGCGGGAATGGACTAACATTCACCTGCCCGACCGGCGGAACGACTCGTTGGCGCGAGGTTTTGAGACGTATGCGTGGCTTTTTGCGCGTGGTTTTCTGCTGTTCCCTGAAGAGCGTCTCGAAGTCTGGCCGGCAGCGAAGGAGCCATCGCCTCTGCGGATCGAGACAATTCTTCTCCGCGCTTGGCTCGTCTCTCGGTGTCGTCGCGTTGTTGCTTTCGCTTTTCTCCATCGCGGCGGGGGCGCAATCGGAAGCTGCACAACCCGCGCAACCGCAGCCGGCGCCCGACACTCAGTCTCATCCCGATCAGACCGCCGCGGAAATTGCCTCGCACGAAGAGGCGACCACATTCAAGGTCAACGTCAAGTTGGTTACGGTGCGGGTCGTCGTGCGTGACGCGCAAGGCCACGCTGTAGGGAATCTTCATAAAGAAGACTTCGCGCTCTTTGACAATGGCAAGCCGCAGGCCATCTCCCATTTTTCAGTGGAACAACCGGGAAGTCAGGCTGCCCGGGAACGAGCTACTTCGGATGAGAAGGCCGGTGACAAGCTGCCCTCCGTGCCCGAACGATATATTGCCTTCGTTTTTGACGACATCCATATAAAGTTTGGCGATCTAGTGCGGTCGCGAACCGCCGCTGAGCATCATATCGCAACGCTACTGCCCACGGATCGGGCCGCAATTTTCTCCACGTCGGGCCAAACTACGCTCGATTTCACCGATGATCGGACGAAATTGCACGACACCTTGCTCAAGCTTCAGCCCCGCCCTATTGCTGGAACGGGGATAGCCGACTGTCCGGACATCAGTTACTACATGGCGGACCTGATCCAGAACAAGAATGATATCCAGGCAGAGCAAGCAGCTGTTCAGGATGCTCTCGGGTGTTCTCCGCTCCCGTCGTCGCCAAACGGGAATCAGCAGGCAGCGTTACAAACAGCAGCCATGGAAGTGCGTGCGGTGGCTCAGCAGGTGCTCGGAGTAGGAAGTCAGGAAAGCCGTATCGCGCTGTCGGTGCTGAAGGATGTGGTGCGGAGGATTTCCCTGATGCCGGGTCAGCGCAGCGTGGTGGTTGTATCGCCGGGATTTCTCACGCCTGAGACGGATATGTTGCAGGACTACATGGATGTTGTCGAACGGGCATTGCACGCCGACGTGATGATTAGCAGTCTGGACGCGCGCGGCCTTTACGTTATCCTTCCGGGCGGCGATATCAGCAGGCAATCGCACCCCCTGAGTCCACTCGCGGCGGCCATGGAACTTCAGTACGAAACGGAGAGCGCTGTGGCCGAAGACGACATTTTGTCGGACTTGGCAAACGCGACCGGCGGGGCTTTCTTTCATAACAACAATGATCTCGATGCGGGATTCAAACAGGTGTCGGCCACGCCTGAATATTTCTACACGCTGGGTTTCTCGCCCCAGAATATGAAACTCGACGGCAGCTACCATAAATTGAAAGTCTCGCTGAAAAACCCAGCGCGGCTGACGCTGCAAACTCGCCGAGGCTATTACGCTCCAAAACATGCCGCGGACCCCGCGGAAGAAGCGAAGCAGGAGATCCAGGACGCCATCTTCTCTCAGGAAGAAATGCACGACCTGCCGGTGGAGCTGCATACCCAGTTTTTTAAGTCCAGCGATACCGAGGCCAAGCTCTCGGTGCTGGCTCATGTGGATGTAAAGAGCATTCACTACCGAAAAATAGATGGCCGAAACACCAATGAACTGGCCGTGGTTTCCGCGCTCTTCAATCAGAACGGGGTCTTTCTTCAGGGAACGCAAAAAAACGTGACGATGCGATGGAAAGATGAAACCCTGAACAAGCTGGCTTCGGGAATCACTTTGAAGACGAGTTTTGAGGTCAAGCCGGGGAGCTATCTGGTCCGGCTGGTGGTAAGAGATACGGACGGACAGTTGATGTCGGCGGAAAACGGCGCGATCGAAATTCCGTGAACGTATTTCGGAAAGACGATTTCGGAGACATGGGAGGCAGGCACATGCAATCTCGACGGATGATTCTGTTGATGGGAACGGTCGGAATCGCCATTGGCCAACTAGTTTTCTCGGCGCATTCGGCACAAGCTCAGGAGCCGGCTTCCGCGGCCTCCGCCGCAGACACAACCACCATCCACGTGGAGACGCGGGAGGTGCCGGTGGACACGGTAGTGACCGACAAGAAGGGGAACTACGTCCGCGATCTCACCATTAAGGATTTTAAAGTCTGGGAGGACAACAAGGAACAACCGATCAAGAATTTTTCCTTTCAGGAAGGCAATGCGGAGGGGAAAGAGCAGAAGCAGTATCTGGTCCTCTTGTTTGACAACTCGACCATGGACGCGGGCGACCAGATGCGAGCGCGGGAAGCGGCCGGTAAGTTTATCGATGCCAATGCTGCTCCCAACCGTTTAATCGCGGTGGTGGATTTCGGGGGAACAATACGAATTGCTCAGAACTTTACCGCCGACGCGGCTCGCTTGAAGCAAGTCGTCGCTGGATTGAAAACGTCGGCAGTTTCGCCAAACGCCCCTCCGGTGGAGGTTGCGTCTCTTGGCGCGCCTCTCGCCACGTCTCCGCTGGGCGCCGCTCCGCTTGGCATGCCTTACTTGGGCAATGCCGAAGCTGACTTTGGGGCGCGCAGCATATTGCTGGCTCTGCGAAGCCTGGCAAAAAGTCTTGGTACCGTGCCTGGCCGCAAGACCCTGGTGCTGTTGACCTCTGGTTTTACCATTACACCGGAACTTCAGTCGGAGCTGACCGCAGTCATTTCGACGTGCAATCGTTACAACGTCGCCGTCTATCCTTTGGACGTCCGTGGGCTGGTGGCTAGCACGATTTCGGGCCCTCAATCGCTCTTGCGATCTCCATCGCGTCCCGGGTCCAGCCAATTGAGGTCCGCAACTCTTACTTACACGGGAAATCTGACCGCGCTCTACCCGCTCAAGCGGGCTTACTTTGATCCCGGACAACGCGGCGGTACTGGTGGTGGAGGGAGCGGAGGCGGAGGAGGCCACGGCGGAACTGGTGGCGGCGGAGGTGGTGGCGGCGGAGGTGGTGGCCATGGCGGCACCGGCGGTGGAACCGGGGGTCGGACGAGTGGTGGCGGTTCTCGCAGCGGCGGAGGCACTGGTGGGAGTGCGATCACCTCGAACCAAATGTACGGAAATCCGCAATACCAACAACCCCGGCTGATCGTTCCCGAAATTCAGAACGTTTCGGACAAACAGCAAATCCTCTATCAGCTGGCCGAAGGGACCGGGGGATTTGTCATCGTTAATTCCAATGATCTGGTTGGCGGCCTGCAAAGGATCGCGAATGACCAATCGCAATACTACGTGCTCAGCTATACACCTCCGCAGTCGCCTGAGGGCAGCTGTCACACGCTGAAGGTGAAAGTCGACCGCGGTGGAACCATCGTCCGCGCCCGCAGTGGATACTGCAACGAAAGGCCCAAGGACCTGCTGGCAGGAAACCCGATCGAAAAAACGATGGAAACGCGCGTAACTGGTGAGATGGCCGGAAATGTCACCGGCACCATGCAAGCCCCGTTCTTCTACACTTCGCCGAACACGGCCCGAGTGAACCTGGCCATTGGCATCCCGTCGAACGCGCTGAAGTTTGAAAAGGTGAAGGGAAAGCAGCATTCGTCGGTCAACGTGCTCGGCATCGCCTACAAGCCGGACGGCACGATCGCAGCCCGGTTCAGTGACACGGTCGACCTCGATTTCGAGGGTAAGAAGGAGGTGGAAGAGTTCCAGAAGCAGCCCTTCCACTATGAGAACCAGTTCGATGTTGCCTCCGGTCAGTACAATCTCAAAGTAGTCTTCAGCTCGGGAAATGAAAGTTTTGGCAAGCTGCAACTGCCCCTGGTCATCGACCCCTACGATGGCAAGCAGTTCAGCATGAGCGGCGTGGCGCTGAGCAACGCGGTGCAACGAGTATCCGATATGTCGACCGGGCTCGATTCAGAATTGCTCGCCGACCGGACACCGCTGGTGGTGCAAGGCATTCAAGTCGTTCCCTCCGACTCCAATCGGTTCAAGAAAACGGACAATGCGGCGGTCTACGTGGAAATCTATGCGCCGCTCCTGACCGGACCGAATCCTCCGCAGGTCGGAGTTGAGCTGGTGGTGGTCGATCGCAAGACAGGAGAGAAAAAAGTGGACGTCGCGTCCCGGGCCACCACCCAACCCGGGAGCGCGGTCGTTCCCATGGGTCTGAAGCTGCCAGTAGCTACGCTTGCTTCGGGCTCTTACCGAGTCGAGTTACGCGCGGTGGACTCCGTGAACAATACCGCCAAGCCACGCAGCGTCGACTTCGAGGTGGAGTAGGCCATCAAGATCACTGCGAGCGAGGTGATACCATCTTGCAGGGCGCGTCGATGCAGATACGCGGGCTTCATCGCCCGTGCAGTTGTGGCTCAAACGCGTCCGTGATTCGATCTCTCACCTCAAGATGAAGAAGCTCTTTGGAAATAGTGCGCTGGTTTGTGTCTTAGCGATCTTTCTGAAACCTGCTCTAAACGGGTCTCCTGCGGGTGACGCGGGAAAGAACGATGTCCTGATCGCCGCTATGCAGCAGGAACTGCACCGGGCCCAGAATGATTTGGGGAAACTCGATCCCGCTCCTTACTTCATTAGCTATTCCGTCTACGATCAGGATTCGGCGATGGTCGTCGGAAGCCAGGGCAGCTTGGTCAATTCCATCCACACCCGCAGGCGATCGGCCGATGTGATCGTGCGCGTAGGCACTGCCGCGCTGGACAATACTCACGAAGAGAATCGCGGCTCTGCGCTGACTTCCGGATCGCTCCCGCTCGATGACGATAGTGACGCCATTGCGCATGTTCTTTGGCAACTCACCTACGGGGAATATCGTAAGGCGTCACAGGCCTACTTGAACGTCAAGACCACGACCCAGGTCCACGCTAAGGAAGAAGACACTTCTCCGGACTTTTCCCATGAAACTCTGCAAAGCCATGCGGACTACCAGGATCTCTCCCCGGCACCGGATCACGCGATACTGGATGAGATAGCTCGCCGTTACTCCGGATATTTCCGTAAGTATCCCTACATTTATTCCTCGAACGTGGTGCTCGCGGCGCAGACGATGCGGTCTCGCTTCGTTTCTACCGAGGGCAGTCACGTGGTCAACACCAGCGCCTGGGTGCGGCTTGCGATTGAGGCGGAAACCCGTGCCGACGACGGCATGGAATTGATGAGAGTCGAAACCTTCCAGGCCGAGAATCCATCGCACTTGCCCGCAGAGCCGGAAATCACCGCGCGCATGGAGAAAATGGCCTCCGACTTGAAAGCTCTCCGGGCCGCGCCCGTTGCCGAGCCATTCGATGGACCAGCGTTACTCTCAGGGCGTGCGGCAGCGGTATTTTTCCACGAGGTGCTCGGGCACCGGCTGGAGGGCCATCGCCAACGCGGCGAGCAAGAGGGACAGACCCTCACCAAGAAGGTTAACCAGCAGGTTCTGCCCGAGTTCCTCAGTGTCACGGACGATCCCACCGCGCGCACCCTGAACGGCATGGACCTGGGTGGCTGGTATGAGTATGACGAAGAGGGCATGCCCGCTGTCCGCGTGGAGGTCATCAAGGACGGAATTCTGAAGAGCTTCCTGATGTCGCGCATGCCCATCAAGGACTTCGACAAGTCGAATGGCCACGGACGCGCGCAGGCGGGCCTGATGGTGACCGGGCGCCAGGGCAATCTGATTGTTACCTCATCGCGCACAACCAGGGATTCAGAACTCCGGCAGAAACTGATCGACGAGATCAAGAAGCAAGGAAAGCCTTACGGACTGTACTTCGAAGACATCCAGGGAGGCTTCACATTAACCCAGCGGGCGATGCCGCAATCTTTTCAGGTGCTGCCCGTCCTGGTGTGGCGTGTCTATCCCGACGGCCGCCCCGATGAACTGGTGCGCGGCGTCGATATCGTAGGCACGCCCCTGGCAGCCATGAACCGCATTGTGCTCACCGGAGAGAAAGTCGAAGTCTTCAATGGCATGTGCGGCGCGGAGTCGGGCAGTGTACCCGTGTCGGCTGCGGCACCCGCCATGCTTTTCTCCGAGATTGAAGTGCAGAAGCGAGCCCACTCCCTGAATCGCCCACCCATTCTCCCGCCGCCAGGCTTCAACGCGACCGAGACGAAAGCCGGAGGCCGTCCGTGAGCACTATTCAATGGAGCGACGGGCGTCCCCGCACGTCCGCCAGAATGCAAAAGTTGGCTTCCGTCCTGGCGTTACTGATCGCGTTGTTATTTGCTTCAACCTGCGTGCAAGCGAAAGACACGCAAACACCCGCGGACGACGACCCAGTCCTCCAAGCCATGCGAGCCGAACTCGAACGCTCGAAATCCGCGCTCAAGCTGGAAGGAATGGCCGCACCCTACTACATCGACTATCACGTCACAGACATGGATACGCACGCGGCCGAAGCGGCATTTGGAGCCTTGCGCACGAATGTGCGATTGCGCTTTCGATTCCTTCGTGTTGGCGTCCGCGTCGGTGACTACAAGCAGGACAGCTTTTTCGGCCAGGGCCAGGGCGGGCTGGACTTTATGCCGCTGGATAACGATATCGTCGCCTTGCGCCACGAGATCTGGCTCGCCACCGACAGCGCCTACAAGGCGGCAACCGAGGCTCTGACCGCGAAACAAGCAAAGCTGAAGCAGTTTGCCGTCGATCAACCGGTAGATGATTTTGCCCACGCCGAACCGGTGGTCTTGATTGGTCCCGTGGCTAAGCTGGATTTCGATTCCCAACCCTGGCTCAAGATGCTGCAGGATTCATCCGCCCTGTACAAAACCGATCCTCAGATCGAGTCTTTCGACTCGGCCCTGAATTTCGCCGCCGTCACCCGCTATTTTGTGAGTTCGGAAGGGGCGGTGGTTCGCAGTGGCCAGAACGTCTACGATCTGCGCATCGCGGGAACCACGCAGGCTTCCGATGGCATGCGGCTTGACCGCTCGCACGGATACGCGGTCACTGATATCAAAGAACTCCCGTCAGAAGAAAAGCTGCTGGCAGATGCCACCAAAATGCTCGCGACCTTGAAGGAATTGCGCGATGCCCCGATCGCCGACGAAGAATATCGTGGCCCTGTGTTGTTTTCCGCCGACGCCGCTTCGACGGTCTTCTCCGATCTGGTGGGTGAAAACGTGCTCGGTCTCAAACCCGACTTGGGCCAGCCAGCCCGCACCAAAGGAGCGTTCGCCACCAGCTACAAATCCCGCGTCCTCCCGGATTTTCTGTCGGTGGTGGACGATCCCACGCTCGCCTCGTTGAGTGGACGAAGCCTCATGGGCAAGTATGACGTGGACGACGAAGGCGTGAAGGCCGTGTCCGTCTCCGTCATCGAGAACGGCAAGCTCGTGAACTATCTGATGGGGAGAGAGCCGATTCGAGATTTCTCCGCGTCCAACGGCCACGGCCGCGCGCGCATACCGCAGAATAATCCCGGACCCAGTCTCGGGAACATGATTGTGCGATCGTCCGAAACTTCGTCGCCCGAGGAATTGAAGAAGAAACTCATCGAAATCTGCCAACAGCGCGACCTTCCTTATGGATACTACGTCGAGACCATGGGCCCGCAACGCGTCCCGCGCTTGCTGTACAAAGTCTGGGTAAAAGATGGCCACGAAGAGCTGGTACGTGGAGCAATCTTCGGCGACTTGGACACACGCACATTGCGAAACGACTTAATTGCGGTTGGGAATGACGTGAACGTCGAGAACCATCCGCTGAACATCCCGCACAGCGTCATCAATCCGTCCATCCTGTTCGATGAACTGGAAGTAAAGCGCGCCAACGCCAACAAAGACAAATTGCCGGACTACCCAGCGCCAGCGGTACCCTCGAAGTAGCCAATGTAGCCGCGGGCGGCATCGCCCGCGGCTCTATCCGCCCTAACTCCAAGAAGCGGGAGGACGCTTTAGCCTTTTGTGCATATTGTTTTGTACCAACACTATTGTCATGTTCCACGTGGAACGCTTCTGAACTTTACCCACCGCTTGCCGCGTCTCACTCACGGCTGTAGCATAGAGAGAGTCATTCGTTCCCAGCATTCATCCCAGGAGGCTTCATGGCAACCGATCTCTTAACCGGGCCGACCATCATGGGCACGGCTACCCGGACCAAGGTGTACAAGAATTTTATCGATGGCGAATGGGTCGAGGCTTCGACCGGACAGACTTTTGAGAACCGCAATCCCGCCGAT
>Ga0210402_10002888_pt1 | contig 16389 bp, 11 predicted proteins | sample IncBWC7MmetaG_FD_161055 | JGI IMG/M metagenome (GOLD analysis project Ga0210402, IMG submission 161055) | Forest soil microbial communities from Barre Woods Harvard Forest LTER site, Petersham, Massachusetts, United States - Inc-BW-C-7-M | ecosystem: Environmental > Terrestrial > Soil >... | reverse complement strand
GGTAGGTGCGAACGTCGGCTTTTACTCCACCTGGCATAACTTCCTCCTGCGATCAGTCGAGCTTCACTCGACCGGACAGCTCCTTCCGCTTCGCTCAGGGCAGGCTCGAGCGGCTGTCCCCATGTGTTTAATGTGCTAAGTTCGCTCGCCTGCTCCAACCGGAACGGTTACCGGCGTTTTCAGTCGGCCGTATCCGAAAAAGAAAAATACTGCTAGCGCTATAAAGCCCAGGGTGATGCCAAACATGCTTACTTCGTATCTCCACAAGGAGGTGATTTGCTTGGCCGGAAAAAAAGCGACAACGATCGCCAGCGTGGTTGTGACTATCCCAGCGACACCGGCAAACAAGAGTGTTCCCTTTCCATAACGCCCTTGAAGCGAGCCGCGCAGGGCAAACTTGATCAAGGCTGCGAAGACGTAGAGAAATGGAACAAGTTGGAGCACAACTGCCGCGGATAACATTTTTTGAAAGGCTTCCTGCACGCCGCCGGAAAGCGTGAAGTTGAGCACGATCAGGACGAGAGAGACCAGGCCCTGCACGATCAGAGCTACATGTGGAGTCGCATACTTAGGATGAACCTTTCCCATCGCCGCGGGCATGTAGGAATCGAGGCCAGCAACGAATGGGATGCGGGCTGAGCCGCCCATCCACGCTGAGCCGATACCGGCAATCGACAGACTGAGCATGATAGCGAATGGCGCAATGATCCAGGCAACACCGACTTTGGCGGCCATATGGCTCACTGCCTGGACAATTCCTTGCAGCACGTTGATATCGTTTTTCCCAATGGCGACCAGAAGCGTGAGAGTTGCGCCTACGTAAAGAGCGCCGGAGATCACGCCTCCCCAGGCGACGGCTCCGGGTAGAGTTTTCTGAGGGTCACGGATTTCATCGCCCATCACCGAAGCGAGTTCCAGTCCAACCAGGCCGAAACAAATCACGCCGAAGGAGTTCAAAACAAACTTGGGGTCTGCGGGAATTCGGAAGTTGGCCGATGTGACTGGGGTTCCGAAACGCGACCATACCGTGATGCCCAAGCCAATGAGCACGGCAGCGGCGACAAAGGTGCCGATCGCACCCAGGTTGTTCAGCCATTTGCCTACGCTCAAGCCGACGATATTGAGCACGGTGAGAAGGGCGAGCAGAGCCACCGACGCCACCATGGCGAAAGTCTTGTCGTCCCCAAGGGCGGCGTGGCCGGGGCCGAGGGCGAACACGGAAACGCCCACGAAATATAGCATCACCGTGGGGACGTAAAGCATGTTATTCGTCCAATAACACCAGCCCGAGAGGAAGCCGTGGAAATCGCCGAAGACTTCTTTGGCCCAGAGGTATACGCCGCCTTCTCCGGGATAGCGGTGGGCGAGTTCGATTACGGCGATGCCTTGCGGCCAGAAAAACAGCAGCAAGGCGATGATCCAGAGCCAGACGGTGACGCCGCCGTTGGCGGCGATCGAAGGCACAACGTTGAGGTTAAAGACGGCGACTACAAAGAGCAGAACCAGGTCCCCGCGGCCGAGGACGCGCTTGAGGTGCGGCTGGTTGGCGTCTTGGGTATCGGATGACAAAAGCGCGGTCCTCGTTCTTTGTCCTCTCCCGTATCTCTCTGTCATTCCGAGCGAAGCGAGGAATCTGGTGTGTGCCGGCGGAACAGCAGATTCCTCGCTTCGCTCGGAATGACAAAATCGTAAACGGGGGTGTCGCCTCGCGAGTTCCCCGCTGTTGCCACATGCTCTCAGTGCGCTACTACTTCGGCTGTTCGTTCTTGCTGGGCCTTGGCCAGAGCGGGTGCTACGTCTTCAAAAGCCGCAAGATGCTTATCGATATCGGCGTCGGTGTGCTGTACCGAGATCGTCCATTGCTCGTCCCACCAGTAAGGTTGCGGCATCACGCCCCGATTCACCATGGCGAACCAGTAGTGGCGCCAGAGATCGATGTCGACTGCGGTCCAATCGCGGTAGTTACGAATCTCTTTGGCATAGAGCATGAGAGCGCCGTTCACGCCCGCGCTCGCAATGTAGGCTTGCAGGCCCACCTTAGCGATAATCTTGCGATAGCCAGCGGCGAGTTTGTTGCTGAGATTGTCCACGTGTGCGTAGTTGTCGCGAGTGAGAACCTCACGGAACGTGGCGAGGCCTGCGGCCATGGAGACCGGATTCGTGTTGTATGTGCCGCCGTGAAAAACTTTGTGCTCCGAGATCAGGTTCATGACGGACTTGTGGGTGCCGAAAGCGGCGAGGGGCAATCCGCCGCCAATTGACTTGGCGAGGCAGATCATGTCGGGCTTTACGCCGAAGTATTCGGAGGCTCCGCCCCAGCCGAGCTTTGCTCCGGTCTTTACTTCGTCGAAGATCAGCAGCGCGCCGTTCTTGGTCGCGATTTCGCGCAAACCTTCGAGAAATCCGGGCTGTGGCATGCAGAGGCCGACATTCATCATGATCGGTTCAAGGATGATGGCAGCAATTTCGCCGGGGTTCTGCTTGAAGCGAAGCTCGACGCTGGCGAGATCGTTGAAGGTGGCTACAGGAACATTGGCGATGCTTGCCTTGGGCACACCCAGACCGCCGGGAACTGAAGTCGGGGCATTCATGTCGCCAAACTCCGGTGCGTGCGGTTTGACGCTGACCAGGGCGGCGTCGTGCAGGCCGTGGTATCCGCCTTCGAACTTGAGAACTTTGTCACGGCCGGTTGCAGCGCGTGCCAGGCGGACGGCATGCATAGTGGCTTCGGTGCCGCTGCTGCCGAAGCGTACCATCTCGACCGGAAAGCGGTTACAGATCTCTTCGGCCAGTTCCCATTCCATGTCGTGAGGCATGCCGAACATGGTTCCGGTGCTCAGACGCTTTTCGACAGCCTTCATCACCGCGGGATGACAATGTCCGGCCATGAGCGCGCCGAAACATAAGTTGTGATCGATGTAGTCGTTGCCGTCGAGGTCGCGAAAATGCGAGCCGCTGCCTTCCTTCACGAAAATCGGGTAAGGATCGTAGGCGCGGTAGTTACTGGCCACGCCCAGCGGAATGCGCTTCAGGTTCTTCTTGTGGGATGCGGCAGACTTGGGGGTGCGACGCTCGAAGGTATCGAGCTCCTTCTGCAATTCGGGGTACATCGGGGTCTCCAGGAATCTCAAGCCGCTTGTGCGGCCATTAGAATGTGCCCGGGCGCGAGGGCCGCCCGGGGCTTTAGGTTAGAAGAACAATTTTAGCGCAAATTGCACCAGGCGCGGGTCACGCGCCGAAGTAATCTTACCGAACTGAGCGCCGTCACCGAGATTGCCGTCCGGATTCACGAACTGGGTGTGATTGGCAATGTTGAATATTTCTCCGCGGAACTGGAAATACTTGGTTTCGGTAATCGCGATCTGCTTGTGGACCGCAAAGTCGGTGTTGTTGAGTCCCGGGCCGCAGCAGATTGTGCGCTGAGTGCCGGTATTGAACTGACCTAGCGGTGGCGACACAAAGTCGGTGCCATTGAACCAATAGCCGCCGGTCTTTCTAGGGTTCAGAGTCTGGAACGGCGCGACCCGCTGCGGCGCCTCAGTTCCTACGAAGAAGAAGCTGTTGATCAACTCTGTGTCAGTGGAAGAGTTGATCGAGTCGTTCGACAAGCGGATGGGAAACCCACTTTGGAATGATGTGATGCCGGAGACCGCCCAATCATCGATGACCTTACCCACCCAACCTGAGTGTTTGGGAATCGGCAGAGCCCAGAAATAACTGATGACGAAACGTTGCGCAGAGTTGAACAGAGAGAGCGCGCGACTGGCACCGAAACTATAGGGATCCAGCGTTTCTTCAAAGCTCGATGCCTGGTCGATGGATCTGCTGAAGGTGTATGCTGCCTGGAACTGCAAGCCCTTTGAAAAGCGCTTTTCGAGCATGGCCTCGAAGGCGTTGTAGTTGGAGTTGGCGATCGTGTCCTCGGCAAAGATGTCAGTGAAGACCGGAATACCGTCCGCCGGGCAGTTGACGCCGCTGAACGGATTGCAGGTCGGAGAAGAATATGGACGCAGGCCGACGAGGTTAAGGCCATTCGGCGCGACGGAGCCAATCGAGGTGCCGGCTGGAATTACGGTCGGGCCGGTCGGGCCGTAGGGAACATGGAATCCTCCGGCTGGGGCTACTGCCGATGGCGAGATTATATATTGGGTATCTTCCAGGGCTGGACCGCACGTCGCGGGCGTTCCAAACGAACTCACGTTTGCTGGATTCGTATTTGCCAAGCTGATGATATCGAGGCAGGTCTGGGGATTCGATGGATTGATATCGTGCGAAGCCAGCAACCGGTGACCTTGAGATCCCACGTAGCCAAGTTGCAACATCAAGTCCTTGGCCAGTTCTCGCTGAATGTTGAAATTGTATTGGGCACTGTACTGCGTCCGCATGTGGGGCTGGAATTCACCAAAAAGTTCGATGGACCGGAACTTTTGCCAATCCTGCGGCTGACCCGGGACGGGATTGAGAATTCCGTTGTAGGGATTCGGATTCACGGTCCCACTCTGGCTGACAAAGGGCGTATTGAGGAAGGAAGGAGGCAGGAAGGTGCTGCCGCCGAAGGGAGGCTCGGCGCCGAACTGCTCCATCACCAACTGCTCCATGGGATTGTAAAACAGCCCCCAGCCGGCACGAATGCTGGTCTTTCCACTGCTTCCGGGACTGTAGGCGAGTCCGATGCGGGGCGCGAAGGCCTTGTAATAGGTCTGGGTCAGGGCGTCAGGAACTCCTTTGTCACCGGGAAAAACGAGGCCGGTAGGAAGCACGCCCGCAGCCAGGCAAGTCGGCTGGCCGAAGCTGGCTTGCTCTGCTGGAGTCAGCGTACACGGATACACGGTTGTGTTCTGGCCCGGCCGGAAGGTTTGGACGTGATGGCTGATGTCAGTGAGCGGGGTATCGAGTTCCCAGCGGAGGCCGTAGTTGAGAGTGATGTTGGGTCTGATCTTCCAGCTATCCTGAGCAAAAGGGTAGACCGAAGTGCTGCGGATGGCCTCACTCTGAGCTGCACCCTGGGTGTAGGAATCGAGCAGACCCAGAAGATATCCGGCATAGTTGTCGCCATCGGCGGTGAGCACAGCGTTCGAACTGGAACTATCGACCACGGGCGCCCCGTTAACATTGAAGTACAGGGTTTGATTGAAACTCGACCGCCGGACGTCAATGCCAAACTTCATGGTGTGGTTGCCCTTGACCCAAGTCAGACTGTCCGACCCTTGATAGGTGTTTCCAATCTGAGGCAACTGCCCCTCGAAATTGTTTCCGATGACGGCACCACCAGAAACGGTGATAAACGGCACTCCTTCGTGCGTGGCCCCCAATCCCGGAGTGATACCGAACGCCGGATTACCACTCGCGCTGCCAGCCAGCGCATTGATAGCTGAGGAATCCGAAAGGCCGGTGAAGCAGAACTTTTGCGCAGCCGAAGTGCACGACGCGGTTAGCAGGTTGTTGGTTTGCGGAGCTTGAAAGCCGAGCTGACCCTCGCGCATGTAGGTGAAGCGCGCCTCATTGACCACGGCGTTGTTGACGGTCCAGGTGTGACTCACGTTCACCTGCTGATAGCGCGAATCGTTGTTGCTCCCGAAACCCGGGATATTGGCCCCGGCCGCTTGAAAGAACGAAAAGGGCTGAAAGTTTGCGTCGTCGGTGTAGTAGTAATAACCCGTGAGGCTCTGGTGTTCGGTCAGCTTGTGGTCGATGCGGATGGTGAACTGATCCTGGAAGTCGCCGCCCACAGGCACGGCTTGAAAGATGTCGCCTCCGACGTTCGCAGCCGGAATGAATCTCTGGAGCAAGTTCGCCGCAACGGGATCCTGGCACGGAGCGGGAATAACACCATTAGGAAAGATCGAGTTCCACCCTACTCCCGCAGCAGGAGTGACGGCACCTGGAACCGCGAGGATTGCGTTTGTGCATCCCGGCCGGCCATTCAAAGCCTGTGCGACGAACGGGTCGCTGATACCTCCCGTGAATTGCTGACCTGCTGAAGCGAGGCCTGAAAAGTCTCCTGTTCTCTGCGGTCCCGTGGGCACAAGCACTTGCGAGCCTGATTGGCCCTGCCGGATGCGTCGGCCTTCATACGACAAGAAGAAGAAGGTCCTATCCTTCTTGATCGGCCCCCCGAAAGTCCCGCCGAATTGGTTCTGGTTGAACTGCGGTTTCACGGTGTTGAAGTATCCTTGCGCATTCAGAACCGTGTTGCGGAAGTATTCGTAGAGATTGCCGTGGAAGTTGTTCGTCCCGGACTTTGTGATCACATTGACGACCGCTCCGGAGTTACGGCCATACTCGGCGTCGAAAGTATTGGTAATGACGCGGAACTCCTCGATGCTGTCGGGAGTGGGTTGGATCGTGGGAAGGTTGACGAACTGGTCGTTAGCGTCACCGCCGTTCACGCTGAAGTTGTTCGAGCGGCCGCGGCCGCCGTTTACGGAAACGGAACCCGCAGAATCTGAACCGTAGAAAAGGCTGCCGCTACTGCCCAGCTGCGACTGCACGCCGGGTTGGAGTTGCAGGAACTGGTACGTATCACGGGTGTTCAGTGGCAGCTCGTTGACCGAGCGGTCGTTGATCACGGCGCCAAGCTGCGTGCTGCTCGTGTCTACTTGCGGGGCTTCAGACGTTACTTCGACAGTCTCCTGTGTCGCGCCGATTGCCAAGGTCTGATTGAGCGTGACCACCTGGTTGACGTCGACGGTGACGCTTTTTTGCACGCTCTTTTTAAATCCGGTCAGTTCATATTCGACTCGATAGCTACCGGGCACAACTTCCACAAAGGTGTAGTCGCCGTTGGTATTCGTTTGAGTATCGCGAGCGGCCCCGGTAGCCTCGTTTGTCAACGTTACCTTTACGCCTGCTAACACCGCGGCTGTAGGGTCGGCGACACGACCGAGAATCCGGCCACCAGTGCTCTGTGAGAACGCAGGAACGGACATGAGCAAACCGAGCATTGCCAGCAACAAAGTTGCTGCGCGACGAGCCAGAGACGGATCCATTGGTCACCTCCCGATTCGGGGTGGAACATTACCTACAACAACTCTTGCGTGAAAACCAAACCTTGCTATAATCGCGCAAGGTTAGAGAACCCGCGGCACGCTGTCAAGTAAAAAAATGGGCTGTGATTGAGCTTAAACGAGAGATGGGGACCACGACTTTAGAAATGAAGCCCGCCAACCCAAAACCCTACTTGAAAATCGGCGACGTAGCTCGCCTGGTTGGTGTTTCGCCGTCAGTGATTCGCTCGTGGGAAAGTCTTGGTCTCACCCGACCCCATCGCACTACCAGCAAATACCGGCTCTACACGCCCGAAGACGTCAAACTGCTGAAGCGCGCGCGATTCCTGCGCAAGGTGCGCGGACTGAATGCCCCAGCGATCGCGCAAGTGCTGAAGCGCGATGGACTGGTACGTCCAACCACGAATGGCACGGGCGCCATCGGCGTGCACTTGCGTCAAATGCGTCTGCGGCGCGGTTTATCTTTGGCGCAAGTTGCCAAACGTGTCGGCATCTCCGTGGGGTTCCTCAGTGCTTTGGAACGTTCCCACATGAGCGCATCGGTAAGCACTCTACGGAAGCTGGCGCGATTCTACAAGACCAACATTCTCGATTTTTTCGACGCGGCGGAGTCGAATAGCCGGTTGGTACCGTCGGGCAAACGCAAGATCCTCGAAGCCGGGCCCGGGGTCCGCATGGAGTTGCTGGCGTGGGGAAACACGGTAATGGAGCCGCACCTGTTTCGAATTGCTCCGCGCGCTGGTAGCGGCGAGTCCTACACTCACGAAGGGGAGGAGTTTCTGCACGTCTTGCGGGGACAATTACATATTTCAGTGGCGGAAGTGGAGTACCGGCTGAAGCCTGGAGACAGTTTTTATTTTGCGAGTGACACGCCACATCGCTGGTTCAACCCGGGCCTGACGGAAACCCGGGTGTTGTGGGTGAACACTCCGCCGACTTTTTAGAACCAACGCAGCGCGAACCACAATTCGTACCATCGCAGAGGAACATTCATGACTCGACGCCTCCTGGCCGCGCTTTTAGCGACGTGCGTGCTGCTGCTTGGTTCCTGCGCCAAGAAGACTCCCACGCTCAACTTGCTGGTGTGGGAAGGCTACGCTGATCCATCGTTCGTGCGGGGCTTTGAGGAACAGAACCACTGCAAAGTTACGGTTTCTTACATGGGTTCGAGCGATGAACTGGTAGCAAAGCTGCGCGGCGGGAGCGCTGGCAACTATGACGTGATTTCGCCTTCGAGCGATGTTGCCACTTCGATTGCCGCAGCAGGATTGGCTGCACCACTCGACGTTTCGAGGTTTCCGAGCTACAGTCAACTCTCGCCCCAGCTCACTTCCCTGCCTTTGGTGCGCGTCAAAGGGCGAGTGTTCGGTGTGCCGTTCATGTGGGGGCCGAACCCGATCCTTTATGACACCACGGCTTTTCCGCAACCGCCGGATAGTTGGAGTGTGTTTTGGGATCCGAAATACCGTGGCAAGGTTTCGGTTTGGGACGAACTATCCACGGTTTACATGGCTGCCCAGGTTCTCGGCTTCGATAAGCCTGACCCCACTCAGCTTTACCACCTCACCGATGCACAATTGGACGCGGTCAAAAAGAAGCTGCTGGAGTTAAAGCCGAACATTCGGAAGATGTGGTCGACGGGCGGCGAACTCACAAATCTGTTTCAAAATCACGAAGTGGTCTTGGCCATGGGATGGCCGCTTATGACCAATCAGCTTCGCAAGATCAACTTTCCGATCGGCGAAACCATTCCGAAAGAAAATACTACCGGCTGGATCGATCATTTGATGGTGACCGCTGGCAGTGAGAACAAAGATCTGGCCTACAAGTTTCTGGAGTACATGATCGAGGCGCAGACACAGAAGAAAGTCGCGGATGTAACCGGCTACACGCCGGCAAATCCGCAGGCGGCGCAGTACATGACTTCGGAGCAGATCAAGAGCCTGCATCTGGATGACGTGGACAACTATCAGAAGCACATCTACTTTTGGCAGGACGTGCCTCGCCGGGCGAAGTACGTTGAAATTTGGAATGAAGTAAAGGCAGCGCAATAGGTTCAAAACGTAGCGCCGGCATCTTGCCGCCACGACAGCCGAGACGGCAGCGCTACTAATACAACATGGCTACCACGACCGAACCCGCGATCGCTCGTTCCGCCAAACCCGGCACTGAGCCACTGCTCACAATCCGCAACGTTGCCAAGTCTTTCGGGAAGAATCCCGTGCTTCGAGACATCTCTCTGGAAATTGCGGAAGGCGAGTTTCTGACTATTCTCGGGGAAAGCGGTTCGGGCAAGACGACGCTGTTGCGCATCATTGCGGGCTTCGAGAGCGCTAACTCAGGCGAGATTTTGATGGAAGGCGAACGCCTCGACCTCTTGCCTCCCTACCGTCGTCGCGTGAATACAGTGTTTCAACACTACGCGCTCTTCCCTCATTTGACCGTGGAAGAAAACGTAGGCTACGGGCTGCGCGTCGCCAAAGCGTCGAAGGATGAAATCGCAACTCGCGTCTCGGAAGCTCTAGCTATGGTTAAGATGACTGCCTTCGCCAGTTCGAAGCCTGCCAAAATCAGCGGTGGGCAACAGCAACGAGTTGCGCTGGCACGCGCCCTGGTAAACCGCCCCCGGCTTTTATTGCTGGACGAACCGTTGTCGGCCCTCGACGCGAATCTTCGCCGGCAAATGCAAGTCGAGTTGAAGTCTTTGCAACGCGAAGTTGGTATTTCCTTTGTCTTCGTGACTCATGACCAGGAAGAAGCCATGGTGATGTCGGACCGCATTGCGCTTTTGCGCATGGGCGAACTGGAGCAAGTGGCGTCACCGCGCGAAATCTATAGCCATCCGGCAACCGCTTATACAGCACAGTTTATCGGCCACACCAATCTGCTTCGCGGCGAAATCAAAGCGGGAATTGCTCGCTGCAAGTCGCTCTCATGGAGGGTTGGCCTGCCGGAGGGTCAGGCTCTATTCTCCCTGCGCCCAGAGAATATTCGAATCGTAAACTCGGAAAGAGCCCCTGACGTCAACGCCGTCAGCTTCCCCGGCAGGATTCAGCATCAGGCGTTTCATGGCGCTACCGAATTATTGCAGATCATCTGTGACGATCAACTCGCGTTATCAGTGAGAACAGCGACTCGCGAAAACTGGCAGGGAGAATTGCGTCTGGAATTCTTGCCTTCGGATGCGGTGCTAGTTCGCGAATCCCCAGAAAGAGGCTGAGCGAAAGATGTTTTCCCGCGCATACCGAACGGCGATCACGTTGCCACCGATGCTGTGGGTCGTAGTATTTCTGCTCGTTCCCTATGCGTTGCTTTTTTGTTATAGCTTCTGGTCCGTTTCGCCGGCACAAACCATCGCCCACTCCTGGACTCTCGACAACTATCGCGAACTCCTCCGGGTGAATGTTTACCTGCAAACTTTGTTTCGATCGATGTGGATTGCGGCGCGCGTCATGATTTTTTCTCTCCTACTGGGCTATCCGCTCGCCTACTATCTCTCGTTTCATGCGGGCAAGAGAAAAGACCTCTTCTATCAGCTGGTGATTATTCCGTTGTGGGTGAGCTACCTGGTTCGCGCTTATGCATGGAAGACGATCCTCGGTAGCGACGGCGTGCTGAACACTTTGCTCCAATATCTGCACCTCACAAAACATCCTCTGGAATTTCTGCTTTATAGTCCGTTCGCGGTGGTGCTGACACTCACCCACATTTACACGCCTTTTGCAGTGTTGCCGATCTATGCGGCACTTGAACACATTCCCCGCAATCTGGTCGAGGCATCGCATGATCTTGGGGCACCACCACTGCAGACGTTCTGGCGGGTGATTCTTCCACTTTCGATTCCTGGGGTGCTGGCAGGCGCAACTTTTGCGTTCGTGTTGAGCCTGGGCGATTTTCTCGCGCCGCTGCTGCTTGGCGGTCCGAGTGGGATCATGATTTCAAATATCGTGGTCAGCTTGTTCGGCGCCGCTTACAACTGGCCTTTAGGCGCGGCGATTTCGCTGTGCATGCTCTTCCTCGTCGTCGGTTTGCTCTTTCTCTCCGAGAGCGTGGAGAAGAAATGGAGCTTCCGATGAGCGACGCCCGGAGCACCTCACGCTGGCTGCCGGGTCACGCAGTCGCCGTATTCACATTCCTTTATCTGCCGATCGTGACCTTGATCGTGTACTCGTTCAACGGGCCGGGGGTCGGGGGATTCCCTCCGCGCAACCTGACCCTGGACTGGTATCGCATGCTTTTTGCCGATGATGCCATTTGGGAATCGGTTTTGAATAGTCTGACCGTCGCATTCGCCGCGATGGCGATTTCGCTGACGTTTGGTATTCCTGCGGCACTGGCTCTCGATCGAGCGAACTTTCCTGGTAAGGCACTTTTTCGACGATTGGTTCTGCTGCCGCTGATCCTTCCCGGAATTATCACGGGTCTTTCGCTGTCAATGCTATTCCATGAAGCGAACGTGAAGTTGAGCTTGCTGACGATTGTGCTCGGTCACGGCACGGCTCTGATCTCAGTTGCCACTACGGAAGTGTTCGCCGGCCTGCAGAAACTCGATCGCACGCAGGAAGAGGCCTCTCTCGATCTTGGAGCAAACTACTGGCAGACTTTCTGGCGCGTCACGATTCCGAACCTGCGCTTGTCAATAATCGGCGCAGCGCTGTTGATTTTTACGCTGTCCATGGATGAGATCGCGGTTAGCTTCTTCTTAATCGGGCGGGACAACACGCTGCCTCTTGAAATCTGGGGAAGATTGCGGCGCGGAATCACGCCGGAAATCAATGCGATTTCCACCATCATTTTTGTTTTTTCTCTGGTTGCGATTGTCAGCTGGTACCGGCTGCGGATGAATGCAGCGAAGAGAGGAATTGCCGCATAAGAGTTGGACGGGCGTCGGACCAGTCCAAACAGCGAGGGATACGCGGCTTCCATTCGCCAGCGCATCCGTTTTAGGAGCCAAAGTGAATATGTCCACGAATCGTAGAAACTTTATTAAGTTCGTCGTTGCTGGATCGGTGGCTGCCGGCTGTCCCGTCGACCTTTCTCTCTTAGCCGCCGAGACGCCGCAAGTTTCGGTAGAAGGCGAAGACAATCGTATCTGTCATCAAGTGCGCGATGGCAAAGTCTTCTCCAGGCCTCCGGTCTCGGCGCGTCATGACGTAGTGATCGTCGGCGGCGGGATGAGCGGAATGACTGCCGCCTACCTGATGCGCAGCCGCGATGTCCTGCTGCTGGAAAAAGAGCCACATTGGGGTGGCAATGCTTATTTGATGGAGTATCAGGGAAACGCTTATGCCACCGGGTCAGCGTTTTTGGAGAAGAGTGAGTACGCGTACAGTTTCGCCAAAGAAATCGGCCTTGAGCCTCTGCCGATCAATGATCGAGACAGTACCGTCATTAAGGGAGAATGGATTGCCAGTACCTGGGCGGAAGGACTCGATAAGTTGCCATACCCCGCGTCTGTCCGCGAAGGATTCAAGAAGTTCAAGAAGGAGATGCTGGCGATCGACGTAGAAAAGCGCGGCAGCGAACTCTACAACGTTCCCTTTTCCGATTTCATGAAAGGCTACCCGGCCGAGGTAAAGCAATGGTGGGATAATTACGGCCCTTCCAACTGGGGAGCCGCGACCGAGGAGACAGCCGCCGCAGTGGGCATTGGCGAAATTCAGGAGATCGGCGGAGACACCGTTCCCGACTTCTACACCTGGCCCGGCGGCTTGGGCGCGATTACCAAGAAACTCGCTGAGATCATGCAACCGAAATTCCCGGACCGGATGCAGCTGGGAGCAACCACAGTCGCCGTCGTTCCGGACGGCAACGAGGTACAAGTCACATACCTCCAGGGCGCGGAACTGAAGACCGTCGGGGCAAAAACGGTCATCATGGCCAGTCCAAAGTTCATTACCCGTCGGATCGTGCAGGGCCTTTCGGATAAACAAAGCGATGCCATGCACCAGATCCGCTATATTCCCTACGCTGTCGTAAACCTGATTTTCGACAAGCCGGTATTCAACAAGAGCTACGACACGTGGTGTCCGGGAAACACGTTTACTGATTTCATTGTGGCGGATTGGACTATTCGCAACCAGCCCGGGTACAAGCAGAAATACAACATCCTCACCTGCTACACGCCCTTGAGCGAAGACGATCGTGGCTACCTGCTCACGGAATCTGGAACGCGGAAAAAAGCACTTAGCGTGTTAACGGACTTCCAAAAACTCTTTGCCGGTTCTAATGTCGATCCGATCGAGGTGCACGTTTATCGCCGAGGACATCCTCTATATATGTCTACTCCTGGTCTGTTCACCAAGGTGCAGCCGGTGGTGCGAGAACCGATGGACCGCATTTTCTTTGCAAATACAGATTCCGAAGGTGCCGAATCAACCACCAGCAGCGCGATCCTGGCGGCCCGACGCGCGGTGAAAGAGGCCGAGAGCCGCCTGGCGGGAAAAACCTCTCCCCACCCCAAGACCGTGTCAGGCTGAGCCCTCTTTTCAACACGGAGACACAGAGCCACGGAGAAAATCCCGGATTTTCTTGTCTGCAACTCTGTGTCTCTGTGGTGGATAGACTCGTGCAGTATCCAGCCGTCTCGCGAACTCCCCGATTCCAGCCCGCACATAGTAAAGTGATAGTAGGTAGTCAACAGGAAGGAAGTCTCATTTGAGTTCCAGCATTCGCAACATTGCCATTATTGCCCACGTCGACCATGGCAAGACCACTCTCGTCGACGCCATGCTGCAGCAAAGCGGCACATTTCGCTCTAACGAACACATCATTGAGCGGGTGATGGATTCGAACGATCTGGAGCGCGAGCGCGGCATAACGATCCTGGCTAAAAATACGGCCATCTTTTACCACGACGTGAAAGTAAACATCGTGGACACGCCCGGCCACAGCGACTTCGGCGGAGAAGTAGAACGGGCACTGAAGATGGTCGACGGAGTAATGCTGCTGGTCGATGCCAGTGAAGGCCCCTTGCCGCAAACGCGGTACGTTCTCAGTAAGGCGCTTGAAGCTCACCTTGCGCCCATCCTCGTGATTAATAAGATCGACCGCTCTGACGCCCGTCCGCAGGAAGTCCTGAACGAAGTTTACGACCTCTTCATCGATCTCGACGCCAAGGAAGAGCAACTCGACTTTCCTGTGTTGTATACGAATGCAAAAGCAGGGACTGCCTCGCGAGATATTAAGGGAGGCGGTGTGAATTTGCAGCCTCTTTTCGAGACCATCGTCGAAACGATTCCCGAACCCAAGGGTGACTCGGCAGGTCCGCTGCAGATCCTGGTAGCAAATCTCGATTACAGCGACTATCTGGGCCGCCTGGCCATTGCGCGTGTGTTCAACGGAACGATGTTTACCGGTGAGGACGTCGCTATCGCCAAGCTCGACGGTTCACTCCACAAAACCAAAATTACCAAACTGTTTTCATTCTCTGGCCTGAAGCGGACCGACATCACTGAGACCACCCTTGGCGACATCATCGCGGTGGCTGGCGTCGAAGGCATCACCATCGGCGAGACCATTACCGACGCGGAGAACCCGGCGCCGCTACCTCACATCACCATTGATGAGCCTACGATCGCCATGCTGTTCACGGTGAATACCTCGCCGTTTGCCGGACGCGAGGGCACGTATGTGACCTCACGCAATCTGCGGGAACGCCTACAGAAAGAGCTGCTGACCAATGTTTCCCTGCGCGTGGAGGATACGGCGAGTACGGATTCATTCACTGTGATGGGCAGAGGCGAGCTGCAGCTTTCGATTCTCATAGAGATGATGCGCCGCGAAGGTTTCGAACTTATGGTGGGTAAACCAGAGATCGTCACCAAGCGCGTAGACGGTAAGCTCATGGAGCCCATCGAGAAACTGACCGTGGACGTGCCGGAAGGGTTCGTCGGCGTGGTGATGGAGCAACTGGGCGCGCGCAAGGGCGAAGTGCTCAACATGCACAATCACGGATACGGCCGCGTCCGGATCGAATTCCGTGTCCCCAGCCGTGGACTGATCGGCCTCCGTAGCCAGTTGCTGACCGACACCCGCGGAACCATCGTGATGAATTCTCTCTTTGACGGCTACATCGAATGGCAGGGCGAGATTCCCCATCGTCTGACGGGCGCGCTGGTCTCCGACCGCGCCGGAGTGACAACGCCGTATTCTCTTTACAGCTTGCAGGAGCGTGGCGAGCTTTTTGTCGGCCCCACAATCGATGTTTACGAAGGAATGATTATTGGTGAAAACGCCAAGGATAACGACCTCGATGTGAATGTCGTGCGCGAAAAGAAGCTGACCAATATGCGCTCTTCCACTTCGGACATTGCAGTTCGACTAGTGCCATTTCGCAATCTGAATCTCGAACAAGCGATTGAATTTATCGCAGATGACGAGTTCGTGGAAGTCACTCCCAAATCGCTGCGCTTGCGCAAGAAAGTCTTGCAAGCCAACAAGCGCAAGAGAAACACCATGGCCATGGCGGAAGAAGAGCGCTGATGGTCCGCCGCGACGGGTCGGGTTCCGAGACGGATTCAGACCTCAAGCTGTATCTCGTGCCCTGCAGTTGCGGCAGGACCTTCGCAGTCGCGGAAAACTACGACCGTCAGGGAAACGCGTGGGGCCGGTATCTGAAATGTCCCAGCTGCGGCAAGCGTCACGACCCAAAGAACCGTCTGCTGCAACTCGGCTTTCAGCGGACCGGGTACTGGAAGGTAGACGGATGTTAGGAAAAATGAATTACCTGTCATCTTGAGCGCAGCATACTTCGTGCGCTTGCCCGGACTATGCGAAGTCGAAAGATCCGTCTAGGCCGCGGTCGTCCAAGCTGACTTCGAGCGTTATCGCTGTGAACCAATCTACCGAGATTTATCGTGAGAATTCCTTGATTCTGTATGGCACCACTCGGCAGCAGTGATTCTTCGACTCCAAGCTGATTCGCTTCACGAATCATCTACTACGCTCAGAATGACCGAGCACGGGAAAGATCGATTTGATGCCTGAACTCCGCGCCCATCCCCGGCCTACACGAGTCGCCGTCGTTGGCGTGGGTAACGTCGGCGCGACCTTTGCCTACGCTCTGCTGCTGAGCGGCCTAGCGGCGGAGATCGTACTCATCGATGCCAACCGCGCCAAGGCCGAGGGTGAGGCTATGGACCTCAACCACACGGTGCCCTTTGCTTATCCCACACGGGTATGGGCTGGCGATTATTCGGATTGTGCGGGCGCAACCGTCACCGTGCTGGCAGCGGGAAGTAATCAGAAGCAGGGAGAGACTCGGCTGGACTTAATTAAGAGGAACGTTTCGATCTGGCGCGACATCGTCTCCGAAGTGGCTAAGCATAATCCCGAGGGCATTCTTCTGGTCGCAACCAATCCAGTCGACATCCTTACTTAT
>Ga0210402_10002887_pt1 | contig 16404 bp, 17 predicted proteins | sample IncBWC7MmetaG_FD_161055 | JGI IMG/M metagenome (GOLD analysis project Ga0210402, IMG submission 161055) | Forest soil microbial communities from Barre Woods Harvard Forest LTER site, Petersham, Massachusetts, United States - Inc-BW-C-7-M | ecosystem: Environmental > Terrestrial > Soil >... | reverse complement strand
CATCGAACGAATCGAGAAGTCGAACATTACGGAAATTGTTGCGACCGACTCCGTGCCGCTCAGCGATGCGGCCAGGAAGATGGGAAAGATCAAAGTGCTCAGCGTAGCGGATTTGCTGGCGCGCGGCATTCGCTCGATTCACGAAGAGACTTCGATCAGCGAGCTCTTTATTTGATTTTTCGAGGACAGATACTCTTGTCTGTCCTCTCCAGGAATTGCAGTAAAGGCAAGCGGACAGGCAAGAATGCCCGTCCCGCCTGGAATTCAAGAAGGGAAGAAGGACATGGCAGAGAAGATTGTAGTCGAAGGTGCGCCGCGCAGCACTCGCGGCAAGAATGAAGCGCGGCGGCTCCGGCAGTCGGGGAAATTGCCCGCGGTGCTGTACGGCGGCAAGGGCGAAGCGATCACGCTTTCGGTAAACGCCAAGCAGGTCGGCGCGATACTGCGTTCGGAGAGCGGGCACAACACTCTTTTTCAAGTGGATCTTGGCGGCAAACACGAACCCGCCATCCTGAAGGATTGGCTGGTCGATCCCGTTACCGGCAACCTGCTGCACGTGGATCTTCTGCGCGTGGCCATGGACGTTCGCATGAAGGTGAAAGTTCCGGTGCACACGTTCGGCGAACCTTCCGGCGTAAAGGTCCAGGGCGGCGTCTTCGAAGTCGTCACCCGCGAAGTGGAAATCGAATGCTTGCCGGCGGACATCCCGACGGAATTCCGCGCCGACGTGAGCGGCCTGGCGCTGAACGCCCAGTTGCGCGCCAGCGATTTGCCGATAGACAAAACCAAGATGAAGTTGCTCACCGAACCCGAACGCGTACTGGCGCACGTCGTAACTTTGAAGGTCGAAGAAGAAAAGCCCGCCGAGGTTGTGGCTACGGATGCGGCAGTGCCGGCTGAACCGGAAGTCATCAAGAAGGGCAAGAAAGAAGTGGAAGGCGAAGAAGGCGCCGAGGCGGAAGCCAAGCCCAAAGCGGAGAAGACCGAAAAGGGCGAGAAGGGCGAGAAGAAAAAGTAACGTTCCTTTGCTGGAGAAACGGCCCGCGTTTCGCTTGCGGCTGGAAAAAGGTCTATGCGGCTCATTGTCGGACTTGGGAATCCCGATCCGGAGTATCAGTGGACGCCGCATAACCTGGGTTTCATGGCGGTGGATGAACTCGCGAATCGCAGCGGGATTCGCGTGGAACGGCCCGAGGGCAAGGCGCTGGTGGGCCGCGGAAAAATCGCCGGGGAAGAAGTGCTCCTGGCGAAACCGCAGACGTACATGAATCTCAGCGGCATTTCAGTAAGGGAGCTGCTGGGGAAGTACGAACTGAATGTCAGTGACTTGCTGGTGATGTGGGACGAAGCGCAATTGCCGATGGGCACGATTCGGATTCATCCCGACGGCAGCGCGGGAAGCCACAACGGCGCGAAGTCGGTGATCAGCTCGATCGGGACGCAGAAACTTGCAAGGCTGCGATTGGGCTGCGGACCGGATCACCCTTTGAGCAGCCTCAAAGAATATGTGCTGCGGCCGATGAAGAAAGCGGATCTGGAAGTCGCCGCGGAAATGATCGGCGAAGCAGGCGACGCCGTGGAAATGATCCTCAGTCAAGGTCTCGACGCGGCGATGACGAAGTACAACCGGCGGAAACCAGCGGAACCGGAAGCGCCGGAGGAAAAGTAGGCAAGAAGTAAGAACGATCTTGCCGGGCCGCGGGCCCGGAACAGATTTGAAGCGATGCCGGCTCGTTCGGCGTCAAAAAGAAAAAGAGGTCATCATGGAAGAGCGTTATTACGATTTGGTTTTTATCGTGCGGCCGGCGACTCCGGAAGACGAGATCAAGAAAGTGCTTACGGTCATCGAGCACACCGTCGCGGAAAAAGGCGGCAAGATCGAAAAGACCGAGCACTGGGGCACGCGCAAGCTGGCTTATCGCGTGGCAAAGCACCGCGAGGGTATCTACGTTCACCAGGAAATCCGCACCACGCACGGCGAATTGATCGCCGAGCTGGAACGCCGCCTGCGCGTGCTGGACAACGTGATCAAGTATCAGACCGTGCGCCTGGATGAAGATTTGAAGCGTCAGAAAAAACTTTCGGGGAAGCGTGAGAAGCGCGCCGCACGGCGTCCGCGTCGCACACCGGCTCCCGCTCCAGTGGCGGCTGCGCCGGAGCAAGCCGCGGCGACCAGCTAGTTCCGTACGCAGCAGGAATCTTTGAATTCAGAAAACGTGATTCCGGCTTGGCCGGGTTCGCAAGCAAATTGATCCCGACTCGATCGGGGCGATGAGTGAAAGGGTGGCAGTTATGGCAGAGGAACAAAAACAAGCATCAGCGCCCAGCGGAGCACCGCGGCGTGAAGGTGGCGGTGGCCATGGCGGCCACGGACCAGGCGGCGGGCACGGGGGCCCGCGGCGCGAAGGCGGACCGGGTGGTGGTGGACCGGGCGGCCCTGGCGGTCCCGGTGGACGGCCACGCGGCAAGCGCCAGTATTTCCGCAAGAAGAAGGTTTGCAAGTTCTGCGTCGAGAAGATGGACTTCATCGACTACAAGCGCGCGGACATCCTGTCGCAGTTCGTACAGGAGCGCGGAAAGATTCTGCCTCGCCGGATGACGGGCGTTTGCGCGCGCCACCAGCGTTGGCTTGGCGTGGCCATCAAGCGGGCGCGCAACATCGCCTTGCTGCCGTTTGCAGGCAGCGCGGCGGGCACGCAGGCGCCGCGCGTGGTCGTGCCGGGTGCGCCGATTCATGCCGCGCCGGCGCATGCGACACCAACACCGGCCCCGGTTACAACTGCGCCAGCCGCGGTGACAGCAGCGCCAGCGGCCGAAGCACCCAAGGCTTAAGCCCTTACAGGACAAGGAAACAGGAGCTTAGAGAGAAGACATGCAAATTATTCTTCAGGAAGACGTAGAAAAGCTAGGCCACCGCGGCGACGTTGTCACCGTGAAGCCGGGTTACGCGCGCAATTTTCTTTTGCCGCAAAAGCTGGCCGTCGAAGCAACCGCCGGCAACTTGAAAGCCATCGAACGCATTCGCACTTCGCTGGCCAAGAAAACGGCTACGGAATTGGAAGCCGCGCAAAAGCAGGCCGAACTTCTCAATGGCGTTTCGCTGAAATTCACGCGCAAGACCGGCGAGAACGATCAGATGTTCGGATCGGTTACCACCGCGGATATCGCGGAAGGGCTGGCAGGGCAAGGCTTCAAGATCGACAAGCGCCAGGCCCAGCTCGCTGAGCCGCTCAAGACCATCGGCGAATTCCCAGTGACCATCAAAGTGTTCCGCGACGTGACCGCCCAAATCAAGGTAAGCGTCGAAAAAGAAGCCTAGTACCTCAACCGATTAGAAACTTCCTCAACAGGGGCGCAGCATGCTGCCCCCCTACATTTTTTCTTGTTCGCCGCACCTAGGCCAGGATCTTGTCTCCCATACCGCCGTACATGATGGCGCGGACGAACTCCTTGGCATACATGCTGTAGGGGAACCCCAATTCAATCCGGCTTGCCTCGTCGAGCAATTTCAATTGTTCCGTTGAGAGCGTCAGATCAAAGCTCGCGAGATTGTCCTGCAACTGAGAAAGCTTTCGCGCGCCGATGATGGGGATGACCGGAACGGTGCGGTAGCGCAGCCAGGCCAGAGCGACCTGAGCCATGCTGCGACCGACCTGATCGGAAACGGTTTTGACGGCCGCAACAACGCGCTCCGTTCGTTGTTGCTCCGGCATGAACCCCTTCATCATGTCGGTGCTCATACGGCCCGGTGTGGACGAGCCATGCCCATGGTATTTACCGGAGAGCACGCCGCCAGACAGGGGCGACCAGGCGGTCAAGCCGAGGTTCAACGCCTTGGCCATGGGGACCAGCTCGCGCTCGACGGTTCGCTCGATGAGGCTGTATTCGATCTGCAATCCGACGAACGGCGACCAGCCTCGAAGCTGGGCGAGCGTGTTCGCTTGCGCGATCCACCAAGCCGCGGCATCCGAGATGCCGACGTAGAGCACCTTGCCTTGGCGAACCAAATCGTCCAGTCCGCGCATCACCTCTTCAACGGGCGTGATCTGATCCCAGATATGGACCCAGTAGAGATCAATATAGTCAGTCTTCAGCCGTTTGAGGCTCGCTTCCACGGCCTGCATCATGCTCTTTCGGTGGTTGCCAGCCGCGTTGGGGTCGGTACCCGGAGCAGCATTGCTGTATTTGGTGGCCATTACCACGCTCTGACGGTGCTCCTTCATAAATTCGCCGAGGAACGATTCGCTCGTCCCGTTGGTGTAGAAGTTAGCCGTGTCAATGAAATTGCCACCCGCCTCGCGGAAAGCGTCGTACACCTTTCGTGACTCGTCCTTTGCCGTGCCCCAACCCCACTCCTCGCCAAAGGTCATGGTGCCTAGCGCTGCCTCCGAAACTCGAAGTCCGCTGTTGCCCAAGAGCCGGTATCGCATGGGAGTCTCCTTTTTTCAGTATCCTCTGGGGGTTTGCTTTTGGCTCCGGCCCGCCGCCTCCAGGTGATTACCGCCGTGCGGTGCAATTTCCGAAGCGAAAGAGCGTTACATCGTCAGGACGACCCGGAATTCGGCTTTGCCGCTCATCATGCGGGCGTAGGCTTCGGCGGCTTTTTCCAGGGGGAATTTTTCGATCATGGGGCGCACGCCGGCCATTTCGGCGAAGCGCAGCGTGTCTTCGGAATCGGTGGGAATGCCGCCGGGCCAGCCCTGGACTCTCCTTCGCCCCACGATAAGTTGAAGTGGCGAAGCTTCAATCGGGCCTTGGCCCGCGCCGACAACCAGCAGCGTTCCGTTCAAGCCGAGACCGCCGACCAGGTCGGACATGGATTTTGAATCCGTGGCCGTGGCCAGAATCACGCGGGCGCCGCCGAGTTTCTGGAGTTCTTCCGCGGCATTGGTGGCCTTGCTGTCAATGTACACGTGTGCACCGAGTTTCTTGGCGAGAGCGGCCTTCTGGGAACCACGGCCGACGGCGGCGACTCGATATCCAAATTTGTTCGCAAACTGAATTCCGAGATGGCCGAGGCCGCCGATGCCCTGTACGGCAACGAGGTCGGAAGGCAAGGCGCCGCTGTGGCGCAGAGCGTTGAAGGTGGTGACTCCCGCGCAGAGCAGTGGGCCGGCTTCGGCGGCGTCGAGGCTCTCGGGCATTGCGGCGAGCGCTTCCACGGGAGCGATCATGTATTCCTGGTAGCCGCCATCGAAACTGATTCCGCAAATTTTCATGTTGCGGCAATTGGCGAAATCTCCGCGGCGGCACGGGAGGCAAGTGCCGTCCTGGCCCCCGTGCCAGCCGACGCCGACACGCTGGCCTTTCTTCCAGCCAGTGACGGCGGAGCCGACGTCGTCGATCACGCCGGCGACTTCGTGGCCGGGGGCGCGGGGATATTGAATTCCCGGCCAAATTCCTTCCTTTACGAGGACGTCGCTGTGGCAAATGCCGCAAGCTTGCACGCGAATGCGCACGTGCCCGGCGCCAGGAATCGGAATTTCGCGTTCGACGATTTCAAAATCCGCTCCGGGTTTCGGCACCAATGCCACTTTCATCTTGGCCATCGAGACTCTCCGTTTTTATTCTGGATTTGCGCCCTGCAGTTGGATGCAGCCCTCGGGAAATCCGGCACATTTTTAGAGCGCGACAGCGACGGCAACGCGGATGAATAGATTGGGTGAGAAAGTCAAAAAGTTTTGCAACGATTTCCGAAGCGATGCACAGGCACCTGGATTGACGAGCACGGGACTTCCCCGCACAATGCGGCATCGCTTTAAAGATTGTATTGCCGTATCTAGAAAAAAAATTTCCGCGCTTGCCCTCAGACGCGGATCGTGGTACAAAAGCGAAGAAAAGGCGAATAGTAGGCTGACCTCTCATGCCTGTTGATACGACACTCGAGAAGCCCTTACCGAATAATCTGGATGCGGAACGCTCGGTTCTTGGCGCGATTTTGTTGGACAACAACGCGCTGAACCCGGCGATCGAACATTTGCGGGCGGAAGATTTTTTTCTGGACCAGCACCGGCGCGTATTCACACAGATGATCGCTCTGGGAGAGAGCCAGCAGGCCATCGATCTGGTGACACTGACCGAAGAACTGAACCGCAAGGGTGAACTGGAAGCGTCCGGAGGCGCGCCGTACCTGGCCGCGCTCGCGGATGGCATGCCCAAGGTTTCCAACATCGAGCACTACGCGCGCATCGTCAAGGAAAAGGCGATCCTGCGCAACCTGATTCACGCCACGCACAATATTCAGCAGCGCGCGTTCGAGGGCGAAGATGGGGCGGACGCCATTCTGGATGGCGCGGAGTCCGACATTTTTGCGCTGGCGGAAGACCGCGTACGAGCTGGGTTGCTGCCGATCAAAGACATCGTCCGCGACAATTTTGAGCGCCTGGAAAGAATCTTCAAGGAAGGGAAGAGCATCACCGGAATTCCGACGGGCTACGTGGAGTTGGATAAGCTGACGTCCGGGTTGCAGCCTTCCGAGTTGCTGATTCTGGCGGCGCGGCCCTCGCAGGGGAAAACGGCGCTGGCGCTGAACCTGATGGAGAACATTGCGATTCGCGGCGGGCACCCCGTGGCCATGTTCAGCCTGGAAATGTCCAAGGAGTCCCTCCTGCAGCGCTTGGTGGCGTCGGTGGCCCAGATTGACGCGCACAAATTCCGCACCGGCCACCTGAGCAAGGAAGACTGGCGGCGGATGACCGAATCTCTGGGCGTCATCTCGTCCGCGCCACTGTGGATCGACGACGCGGGGTCGATCAGCGTGCTGGAAATCGGGGCCAAGGCGCGGCGGCTGAAGCGCGACAAGGGATTGTCCATGCTGGTGGTGGATTATCTCCAGCTCATTACGGCGCGGGGACGCTTTGGGAACCGTCAGGAAGAGGTCTCCAGCATCTCGCGAGGATTGAAGGGCCTGGCGAAGGAACTGCAGATTCCTGTGCTGGTGTTGAGCCAGTTGACACGCGCGCCGGAGCGCGACGAACGCGGGCCGCAGCTATCGGATTTGCGCGAGTCGGGCGCCATTGAACAGGACGCCGACGTGGTGATGTTTATCTACCGGCCGCATTTCTTCAAAGCTGGTGCGACTCCGGAAGAAAGAGAAGAAACGGAGCTGCGCATCGCCAAACAACGAAACGGACCAACCGACTTGGTGAAATTCGTGTTCCGCAGCCGGTTCACGCGGTTTGAGGAGGCGGCGCCGGACGCGTTCTCACAGTTTGCCCCGGATGAGATGTAGCTGCTACCTGCCTGAGGTGGACAGGCCACAGCGCGGCAATTCAGCCACACTGCGAGGCGTGTAAAGGGCGTGCTTGGCGGCGGCGTCTGGTTAACAATAACTGCTACCCCCTTCCCCTTTTTCCATGAATGTTGATTCAAAACGGACTAGGATGCGTAAAGATCGCACGAGTTTCGGGCTCTACGCAAAATGTTGATTCTAAAAAAGTTCTCCAACAAAGGTGGAAAAAGCGGCACTTTTTCGCGCCATTCACACAGTCGTGGACTGGTATGAGCTTCTCATGATCATCTTGGTAAGCCCCTACAGGCCCACGCCGGGAATTGGACAGAGGCGTGCTTCGTTTCTTCGCAGGTAAATCTGTTGAAACCCTTCTGGAGGCCTCATAGGCCCCGCCTGGCGCTTACCCCGACCGAAGGTCCCGAGCCTCTCGGGAGCCGGAGGGTGTTGTCATTCAGGCGGCAGCCAAAGTGGCTGGCGGCGAGCCGAGGCCGGGTGAATGGCGTAAACTAAATTTTTCGGAAGGCATATGGCAGGCACACAGAAGAATTCTCGGAAAGAGGTGCGGCGCCCGGTATGGGCGGAAGTTTCGCTGGGCGCGCTGGCGTTTAATCTGGACGCGATCCGCAAGCATGTGAATCCGCCGGAAGAGAAGCGCAAGACGCCCCGCAAGGTTCTATCGATTGTGAAGGGCAATGGCTATGGGCACGGCGGGCCGCAAGTAGCGAAGGCGTTGGAAAAGGCTGGGTCGGATTGGTTTGGCGTGACCTGCACGGACGAAGGGATTGCGGTGCGCAAGAACGGGGTGCGCAAGCCGATCCTGATCCTGACGAGCTTCGTGCCTGGAGAAGAAGCACGGCTGGTGGAGCACGACCTGACGGCGGTGATCCATCGCTGCGAGCAGCTGGCACTGCTGGATCGCGCGGCAACGCGCCGTAGTGGCAAGAAGCGGGTACCGTTTCACTTGAAAATTGATACGGGGATGAACCGGCTGGGGATTGCTTCGGGCGATGTGGAGTGCTTTGCGCGGCAGCTGGGGAAGTGCAAGAACATTGAGCTCACGGGAATTTTTTCGCATTTTGCTTCCTCGGGCGTTTTCACGGACACCGCGGTTGGCCAGCAGACGCACGAACAAGAGGAGCGTTTTTATGCGGCGCTGGAGAGGCTGCGCGCACTGGGAATCGATCCGGGCATCGTGCACCTGGCGAACAGCGCGGCGATTGTGTCGAGGCCGGAAACCTGGGCGGACATGGTGAGGCCCGGGGCGATTCTCTATGGCTACCATCCGGGCTACGACCCGATCGAAAAGCGCGAGGAGGCGGAAGCGCGGCTGCCGCTGAAGCCGGTAATGAGCCTGCGCTCGAGGATCATCAGCTTGCGCAATGTGCCGCAGGGCGCCGGAGTGGGATACGACGCGGCGTTTGTGCCGCAGCGGCCTTCGCGGATCGGCGTGCTGGCCGCGGGGTATGGAGATGGAATCCACCGGTCGCTGGGAAATCGCGGAAATGTGCTGGTGCGCGGGAAGCTCGCGCCAATCGTGGGAATCATCTCCATGGATGTGACCATGATCGATGTAACGGACATCGAGGGTGCCGGGATCGGCGATGTCGCGACGGTCCACGGGACCGACGGCAAGCACGTGCTGGCGGCGAATCGCGTGGCGCGCAGCATTGGGACGGTGACCTCGGATTTGCTTTGCGCGGTGAGCCAGCGCGTGCCGCGCCTGTACGTTCGATAATTGGAAAATTCTATCCGCTGCATTCGGTGTTTCCGCTTTTGCCGATCCGACATCCGCTTGACGCCAAACTATTGAGAGAGTATATAGACGACGGTAACGCGAGGCGGCGTTGCACATCCCGCATCGGCCCTTTCCCCTCCGCTCCTGCGGGCTGGCTGTACTGATTTTGCAGTGAAAGCTCGATACTGTGAGGTCGTATGAGCCGGATCACTCCCGAGGCACAGCGGCGTCTGCCCTCCCCGGAATCCAAAGTTCTTTCGCAGAGTGAAGAACGTGATGTTCGCGTGCGCGCTGCCCGGCTAGCGCGAGGGAGCTGGGATTTCTGGGCGGTGCGCGTGCTTCTGGTCGCGTGCACCGGGGCGGTGAGTTATACGTTGGGACCATTTGGGCTGCGGGGAGTTCCGGCTGCGGGCGCGGGATTTCTGATGGCACTGGTGGTGCTACTGGCGGAACTACGGCTGCGGCGGGCGGCGTTGAGTGGGCTGCTGGGCGGGGCGATGGGAGCGGTCCTCGGCGTCTTCACAGCCCTGCTAGTGACCCTGGTGATCTCCCGCACGAACGAATCGGAACCCACCAAGTCGTTCCTCGAATTTGCCGCGCTGTTGGCGCTCGGTTATCTCGGGCTGATGCTTGGGTCGTCCCGTGCCGGGGAAATGCGTGTCGACGCCTTGGGCGGTTTGTTCGGCAAGAAAGCGGCGCCAACGGAATCAATGAAGCTGCTGGACACCAGCGTGTTGATTGACGGCCGAATCGCAGATATCTGCGACGCGCAGTTTATGGAAGGAGTGCTTGGCGTGCCGCAATTCGTGCTGCACGAATTGCAGATGGTGGCGGATTCATCGGACCCACTGAAGCGGCAGCGCGGGCGGCGGGGGTTGGAAGTGCTACAAAGGATTCAGAAGATGCCACAAGTGGAAGTGAGAATACTGGATGCGGATTTCCCGCAAGCCGGGGACGTGGATCACAAACTGGTGGAGCTGGCGCGGCAGACCGGGGCAAAAATTGTGACCAACGATTTTAATTTGAACAAAGTGGCGACGGTGCAGGGTTTTTCGGTGATGAACGTCAATCAACTTGCGCATGCACTGAAACCTGCAGTGCTTCCCGGCGAGCCGATGCGCGTTTTGATTTTGCGCGAAGGCAAAGAGCCGAATCAGGGCGTGGCGTACCTGGATGACGGCACGATGGTGGTGGTGGATGGCGCGCGGCGGCTGATCAACAAGAGCGTGGACATTATTGTGACGTCGGTTCATCAGACCACGGCGGGGAAGATGATTTTTGGGCGGCTGGAGGAACGGACCGAGCATGCGGCACCTCCCTTGCGGCAAGCTGCTGCCGCAGGCCGGGGGGACGCCAATGGCGGCGTGCGTTCCGATTCCCCGGGACGAGCGGAAACATCCGCGCGCCTTCCGGAACAGGGCCCGCTGGACCGTCAGGCACGTCCCACTTTTCCTGAATCCGACGTCAGTTAGCCGGTAGAGCCCCGGCCCATTTCACCCCCTACCCCTGCTTGAGGTACACTCTGAAGTTTGCGAATGCCTGCCTTGACGCGCCCGGGCGGAATCGCTCCAAATATGAGCCGCATTGCTGCCATTCTTCCTGCTGCCGGTATGGGAACGCGCATGGGCGCGGAAACGCCCAAGCAGTTTCTGGAACTGGACGGGACGCCGATCGTGATCCTGAGCTTGCGGCGGATTGCGGCTTGCACGCAGGTGACGGACATTATTGTGGCGACGCGAGCGGATGAGGTGGGGCGGCTGGAAGAACGGATCAAGAAGGAAAAATTTGCGCAGACCGTGCGCGTGGTGAAGGGCGGGGACTCACGGCAGGATTCGGTGGCGGCGGCGCTGCGCGAAGTGGCGAACGACACGGAGATCGTGCTGGTGCATGATGCAGTGCGGCCGTTTGTGACGCCGGAGCAGGTCGCACGGGTGATTGAGGAGGCCCGGCGGTGCGAGGCGGCGATTCTGGGCATTCCGGCGATGGATACGGTGAAGGAAGTGAAGCGCGCGAGCTTGCCGGAGGATGTGGCGCTGATTACGGGAACGGTGCCGCGGGAACGCGTGGTGCTGGCGCAGACCCCGCAAGCGTTTTCGACGAAACTCTTGAAGGAAGCGTTTGCGAGGGCACAGGCTGATGGAGTGAATGCTTCGGATGAGGCGGGGCTGGTCGAGCGCATGGGGCACGATGTGCATGTGGTGCTGGGCTCCGAGCGGAACATGAAGATTACCAAGCCGGCGGATATGGAATTGGCGCGGTTCTATGTGGAACGCGAGCGGCAGAAGGCTTGAGGATGAATCCCGGCTCAACGGCAAGGGCCATCCTGTTTTGGATTTCCATTGTATTTCTTGGAACCATGTTGTGGAAATTGGTTTCCACGAACGGCGCCTCCTCGCGAGATTCTGAACCTAGCTATAACCAGTTCATGTCAAAGGTAGACGCTGGCGAGGTAAGCGAGGTGACGCTCTACCTCTCAGCGAATAGCTACGATCTGCAGGGAATCTACAGAAGCCCGGCGAACGGCAGGTTTCACATAACGGTACCCAGGGAATCCGAGCCTGCGCTGCTGGAACGACTTCGTGAACAAAACGTCTCCGTCAAAGTGAAGGAAGCTCGCCGTGGAGATTGGACCTTAGTACTTCTAAATGCCGCCCCGTTGATTCTGCTGGTTGGGTTTTGTCTTTTCTTGATGCGGCAGGTGCGAGGCAACTCAACGCAGAGACTCTTATTGCGGGCCGCAACTGCGCGAACTGGCATTGGATATGATTTACACCGGCTGGAAGAGGGGCGGCCGCTTATTGTTGGCGGGATTGAGCTGCCGTTTGATAAGGGGCCGGTCGGGCATTCGGACGGGGATGTGCTGGCGCATGCGATGTGCGATGCGCTGCTGGGGGCGGCGGGACTGGGGGATATCGGGACGCATTTCCCGGATACGGATCCGAAGTGGAAGGGCGCGAACAGCATGATTTTTCTGGAGCACGCGAAAAAACTGCTAGATGAAAAACGGTTCGCGATCGAGCATGTGGATGCGGTGGTGATTACGGAGAAGCCTAAGCTGGGGCCGCATTTCCCGAAGATGCGGGAGGCTCTGGCGAAGGCCCTGAGTGTCAGCACAGAGAAGATTCATCTCAAGGCGAAGACTAATGAGGGCGTGGACGCGATCGGGCGCGGGGAAGCGATTGCGGCGCATGTGGTGGCGACGCTGACTTCCCGCTGATTGTCCCGAGTGCCTTTGATTGGCAGAAAAGCAGATCCCTCGCTGCGCTCGGGATGACAACCAAGGAACGCTATCAGCAATCTCTAGGCTACAATCCCGTTAATGCTTCCTGCTGAACATTCTGAGACATCCGTTGCTGCGGTAAATCCTTTCACGGGAGGCGATGTTGTTGCCATTCTGCGGAAGCGCGGGTGGTTGCCGGCGGAGCCTATGGTTGAGCAACTGGCGTGGTGTGAACGGGCGGCTTTGCTGCTGGGGGGGCATGTTGCTGATCGTGATGGGCTGGCTGAATTGATTGGCTTGGTCTTTCAATACGATGCGCGGGAAATTCTCGGTCGGGTGGAAAGCCATGCGGTGCTGTCGCGATATGCGGCGCGGGAGGTACTGCGGCAGGTGGCGTTGCTGCTATTGGATGGGGCGGCACTGACGTCGGATCGATTCAAGGAGATTGTTACGGCGTTGAAAGAGGGCATGGAATTGCGTGGGCGGGAGTTGTTTCATCCGATTCGGCTGGCGCTGGCGGGGAGGGCGGGGGAAGGGGAACTGGACCGGGTGATTTTGCTGCTGGATGAAGCGGCGCGGATTTCGTTTGCGGTGCCGGTGAAATCGGCGCGGGAGAGGATTCTCGAGTTTTGCTCGGCGTTGGATTGAGTTTGTTGCCGAGGAGGCGCAGCAGGCTGTTGCCACTACAAAGAAAGCAGCGACACGGTAAACTCACTACTTCATGGACAAACTGACGGGAATACATGCGGTGAAAGAGGCGCTGGAGGCGCGACGGCCGATCGATCGCATTGCGATTGCGAAGGGGAGGCAGGACACGCGGGTCGAGGAGATTGTGCAACTGGCGCGCAAGCAGGGAGTCCCACTACGGTTCGAAGATCGCGGGCAGCTTGACCGGCTGGCCAATTCGAAAGACCACCAGGGAGTAGTAGCGCTGGCGGCGGCGCGCGCGGCGGCGAGTTTGGAAGACATTCTGGCGCATGCCAATGCCGCTGCTCCCGGACAGTTGGGGCTGATCGTGCTGCTAGATGGAGTCGAAGACCCGCACAATCTGGGGGCGATTATTCGAACGGCGCTGGCGGCGGGGGCTCATGGCGTGGTGATTCCCGAGCGGCGCGCCGCCGGGCTGACCGATACGGTCGCGCGGGCGTCGGCGGGAGCACTGGCGCATCTGCCGGTCGCAAAGGTGACCAACCTGGTGCGCACGATGGAGGAGTTGAAGGAAGCCGGCTATTGGCTTGTGGGTCTCGATGAGCAGGGAGAGAAGAACTACACCGAGGTGGACTACACTTCACCGGTGGGGATGGTGCTCGGCAGCGAAGGACAGGGGTTGCATGAGTTGACGCGCAAACGGTGCGACTTCGTTGTTTCGCTGCCAACGACTGGACCTGTGAAATCCCTGAACGTTTCAGTGGCTGCTGGAGTTGTACTTTTCGAGGCCATTCGCCAAAGGAACGCACGCACGCGAGTGAAATAAGTGGTTTGCTGAGCGGCTCGAAATCGCTGCGCTGGCCTATTTGTCGTACTGGATCAGGGAGAAGACATCGAGGCCGGTGAGTTTCTTGCGGCCGTTGAGGAAGGTGAGCTCGACCGCGAAGGCCGCGCCTTCGACGGTGCCACCGAGTTGCTGGATGAGCTTGGCGGTGGCGCCGGCAGTGCCCCCGGTGGCGAGCAGGTCATCACAGATGATTACGCGCTGGCCGGGCTTGATGGCATCTTCGTGGATTTCAAGGGAGTCTGTGCCGTATTCCAACGCGTAGGAGATGCTGGTCGTTTTGGCAGGGAGTTTCTTGGGCTTTCGGACGGGAACGAAACCGGCGTTGAGCCGGTAGGCCAGAGCGGGAGCGAAAATGAAGCCGCGGGCTTCGATGCCCGCAACCACATCGATGGTGTGGCCAACATAGTGCTCACAGAGCCGGTCGATCAGCATGTGAAAGCCGAGCTTGTCCTTTAGCAGGGTGGTCAAGTCGTAAAAAAGAATGCCCGGCTTCGGGTAGTCCGGGACTTCGCGGATCAGCTTCTTCAAATCGTTCATTCGGACGACTCCCCTTCACACCGATTTTCTCTACCAAGTTTCGTTCAAGCGTTGGGATTGATGACGAATCCGCCGTCGTACTGCGGATCCGGCGCGGCAACCTCTTCTTGAACCGCGCTTATGCTGGAAAAGCGCGGGCCGCGCTCCAGCATAGACCGAAATTCCGCGTGCTGCTGCGGCGCGCCCATGGCGAATACTTCCACGCGGCCGTCATGAAGATTTCGAACGAAGCCGCTGACGCGGAGTCGCTCCGCGGCGGCCTGGGTGAAATAACGAAAGCCCACGCCCTGGACCATTCCGGACACGAAATACCGTTTGGCTAGTTTAGTGTCGCTCACGAATCTTCGAAATTGTAACAGAGAGACGAGGATTCTTCCTCGGCGGCTTGAGCCGGCTCGCCCTGCTAGGGCGGCGTGCTCGGAGTGCGCTAAACTCTTATTCTGACGGTGCGTGCCGGGCTGCCCAAAGACGCACTCCACGCATCCAATTTCCCATGAGCAAGGCGAGAATCTTTCGGGGCGGAGGAAAGTCTACCTTGGTATTGCCGGCTGTTGTCCTTCTGGTGGTGTGCGCAACGCATGGACCACTTCTGAAGGCGCAGGCGGGGCAGCAGGGGCCGATCGCGCCGCCGCCGGAGCACCACGTCACGCGGATGGGGAATGAAACTCAGCCGGAGGCGCCGCCCGCGCTCCCCGAGGTGGAAATCACCAAGCGGGTCTCGTTGAAGGAAGACGAGTACATTCTCTCGCGCACGGGCTACACGTACCGGAAGACGATTCGAATCCAGGAATTCGGCCCGGATGGGCAACCCGCCGGGGAGTTTGTGCTGGTGACTCAACCAGGCCGGGATGTGGATGGAAAGCTTTTCGAGAAAGTGATCGAAAAGCCGCAATCGACGCTACAACATCTCTTTCTTCGGTCCGAAGATCTCGAGGGGTTACAGCGCATCCCCGCGTTTCCGCTCCTTTCGAGCCAGCTTGCGAAATACGACCTGAAATACGTGGGCAAGGAGCAGGTAGACGAGATTGATTGCTACCTGTTTCAAGTAAAACCGAAAATGGTCGAACGCGCAAAAGCCTATTTCGATGGTATCGTGTGGGTGGATGCGAAATACCTGGAGGTGGTGAAGACCTACGGGAAGTGGGTCAATGATCAGGGCACGGTGCAGACGATGAAGGATCTGCCCTTCAGCCTGTTCGAAACTTATCGTGAATATGTGGATGGAAAGTATTGGTTTCCGAATTACTCGCGGTCGGATGCCACGCTGAATTTGAAGGGGGAGGAGATTCCCGTTCGCATCGTCATCAAGTGGACGGACTTCAAATCGATCCCGGGCGCGGCGCCTGCGGGTGCGAAGCCGGCCCCGAAAATCTCTCCGAATCCTGGCGGCGGTTTGCACTGAGGACCGGCAAGAAGGACCGTACTACCACGGCGCTTTCCAGAAAGAACAATTCATCCGCGGGACAATTTCTTCAGTAAATCGGGCAGCTCTTCCAGCGAGTCCATCAGAAACTCCGGCTTCGCGGCGCGCAAGCGTTTTTCCGTGGGGAAGGGACCGAGCACGCCGATGGCACGAACGCCGGCGCGGCGGGCCATCTCCACATCCTGCGGCGAGTCTCCGACATAGACACAGGCCTCGGGATCCAGTTCCATTTGCCGCAATGCCAAGCGCAGCGGCTCGGGGTGCGGCTTCATGCGCGCAGTATCTCCGCTGCAGACGCGGGCGGCGAATAGCGTTGTTAAGCGAAAGTCACGCAATTGACGGGTGACGCGGTCGCGGTCGCCGCTGGTGACAAGGCCCAGAGGATGGGCGCTTGCTACTCTGGCCAGGACCCGGCGGGCACCGGCGATCAGGTGCGGTTTGTGATTTGCATAATGGCTGCGCCACGCGCGGTCTGCATCATCCCATTGTTTCTTCGGCAATTCCACGGCGCGATAAACCTCATACCAGTTCGGGGAGTAGTGCTTCTCGAGTTCCTCGATTCCCCAGGCAATGCCCATCTCCTTGAACATGGCTAAATAGGCGGAGGTGTCGGCGTGATAGGAATTGAGGAGCGTGCCGTCCCAGTCGAAAAGAACTCCATCAATGGTGTGATTCCGGTTCGCGGGCATGCTTTGAGAGGGTAGCAGAAAGGTGGCGAAGCAGAGTAATGAGCGTGGCAGCGGGAGACGGTGAAAAAAAAGGC
>Ga0210402_10002886_pt1 | contig 16408 bp, 14 predicted proteins | sample IncBWC7MmetaG_FD_161055 | JGI IMG/M metagenome (GOLD analysis project Ga0210402, IMG submission 161055) | Forest soil microbial communities from Barre Woods Harvard Forest LTER site, Petersham, Massachusetts, United States - Inc-BW-C-7-M | ecosystem: Environmental > Terrestrial > Soil >... | reverse complement strand
AAATCCGCTTGTCCGGTTCGACGAGGGGAGAGTGGGTCGCACCGCAAGTTGTCGCCCTCTCTCCTACTCTACCGGCTTGGCGTGAAATCCTGGTTTTCTGGAGGTCTGCGCTACTTGGTTATGAACTTGATCTCCCGGTCCACCAGGCGGGTCACGACCGCAAACAAAAAGCTCGCGGAGAGTCCGCACATCAGCACGCCGGTGACACTTTCCACTGGGCCCAGGTCCCGCCACATCCGCGGCAGAACCAGATCTCCGTAGCCCACCGTCGAGTAACTGGTAGTTGAGAAGTAGAATGCAGACTCCCACGAGGGAAAACAATTCCAGCGGTAAAAGCCGGCCCACAGCAGGATCTGCACGATATGCAAGCCGATCATCAGGCTGGTAAGCCGCACCATGTGCACGGCGGAACGCACCAGGCCGAGCCTGTACGTTTCGCGCAAATGATTGATCCCACAATTGATGAGCACCGCCATTCCAGCGCTCTGGACTGCCAGGGTCAGCGTGATCAGAATGGCCGCGGCGCCGGTCTGGTGGAGAAAGCCCATGGCTCTGGTAGCTTCGCGGTAAACCGTTAGGGCTCGATAATCGGCGTTTCCGAGGCCAACTGCAAATCTACGACCAGCGCCAGACGCCAATCCAGTTGAAAGAAGAACGCCGTGGCTTTGCCGGACATGACCTTGCGGAAAATCGGAAAGTATTTCAGCCGAAGTTGCGCGATGGACTGTTCGACCTCTCCCCGCCCGTGGATGTAACTCTCCGCCTGCTCATCCGTAAGCGCGTCGAAATTCCGCGCGTAGTCTTTGAGCAACGCGAACTTCTTATCGTAAATCGCGGCTAGTTCCGCGGTGTACCGCTCGAAGATCGGCCAGAACTGCTGCGCCTCGGCGTCGGTCAGGTCCATATTGGCAGCGATGAACTGCTTCCTGATGGATCTGACGTCTTTCCGGAACAACTTAATATCTTCGTCGGAGACCGCCGCATCGGGTGTTGCACCCTTTGACGGCAGCGACACGGGCTCCTGCGCGAGCACCCGGTTGCCGCCCATCCACGAAACCCCCACCAGCACTGCTGTCACAATCGTTGTCTTGTTCATTCATCCTCCTGTGGGGAGTAGCGCCCAGCCTCCAGGCCTGCCTTTTCCCCGGCGCGCGCAGGCCCCGGAGGGTCACTAGGACTGGAGGCCCGCGCTACATAGATTAGGAGTTCCGGACCCTTCCATTTGTTGGCGCCTTCACAGGCGGACGGCGTTCTCAAGGACGAAGGTCAACCGGGTTTCGGATGGGATTTTCACGCGTTGGCCCTTGGTCAGGATTTCCGCCCCGGCTCCCACCGCGGCCCCCGATCCCAGGCCGATAGCAGCCCCTTTGCCGCCGCCCGCGATGGCCCCGATAATCGTGCCGAGCACCGCCGTGCCGCCGGCTACTTTGGCCGTCCGCGAACCGCGCGAGGAGCTTTCCTCCGTGACCGTTTCCGTGTTGACGTCCACCATCCGGCCATCCACCTTCAGGGACATCAGGTCAAGGGTGAGAGTCGTTCGTCCCGCCAGTTTGCCGGATTCTTTCGCATCCACCAGCTTCACCACCACGTCGGCCCCGCGTGGAATCATCGTACGGCCATCGATTACGACTGGTTCATCCAGGCTGGCGGCGAATGTCTGGCCGACGGAGTTCCGTTCCGAATCCACCCCGTCGATCATGCGAATGACCAGGTTCGTGCCGGCGGGGAGCCGGAGCCGGTCTGTGGCGGGGAGCCGGGCCCGGTCTCCGGCGGCCGATTCCCGGCGGGTGTGAAAGTCGATCCGCACGATGTCCTCGACATCCACGGTCTGGACCTGATCGCCGACCACGAACTTCATCTCGGTTGGCGAGCCTCCCACATAATTGCCAGCGATCACGCGGCCGTCTTTGAGCGTTACGGTTTCGGCTGCCATGGCAGCCATTGCTAAAGTCAAACTGATTCCAAAAAGTAGCAGTCGCATAATGGTTCCCCCATGTGATGAGCCGTATGCGAGCGTGTTTGTTGGGAGGCGGACAGGCGACCCTAACGGTCGTGGCTCCGATGGACTCGTTGACAACACGAGACTTCGCATCGGAGCCGCGACCGTTAGGGAGTGGTGTTACGTGCGGTAACCGACTTTCGCGCCGGAAACTAACTAGCCATCGGAAGACTGCGACTGTCGCGATGCGTTCGGCTTCAAATATGCAAAAGCGGCGGGAATGGTCAGCTCCACTTCCGTACCGGAACCGGGCCTGCTGAAAACGGCCAGCTTGCCTCCCGCCAGCGTGGCGCGTTCCCGCATGCCGGGCATTCCGTGATGCCCGGAACGGCCGCCGGCATCCAGGATCTGCAAGTCGATGCCCTTGCCGTTGTCCCGCACACACAGCCGGAACTGGCGTGGGCCATACTCGATTTCCACTTCGATCCGGGTGGCCTGTCCGTGTCGAAAGGCATTGCGCACCGCTTCGCTGGCTATGCGGTAGACCTCGTCCCGGACGATCGGCGCGAGATCCCTGGTCGCGCCCTCCACGTACACCTGGAACTCGGGACCGTGCGGGCTCTTGGGATCGGCGGCGAGCTCTTCTCCAAGCGTCCGGATCGCCTGCGCCAGTTCGTTGGTGGTCACGGTGGAAGAGCGCAATCCCTGCACCGCGTCGCGGCCCTCGGTGACCGCCTCCCGCGCCTGCTCGACGATCGTCTCCAATTGTTCCCGGGCTTCCGGTGGATCCTTGATTCGGTACGCCACCACGGAAAGCTTCAGCAACACCGCTTGAAAGCTCTGCAGCATGGTATCGTGCAGGTCGCGCGCGATCCGGGTCCGCTCGGCAACGCGCTCTTCCATCCGCATGTTGAACTGTCGCGCGACGTGTCGCAGCCGAAGCTGGTACAGCCCCGCGAGCAATCCGGCAAATGCGGCCACGCACGACGCCTGGAACCAGGCAGACTGGTAGTAGGCCGGCGCGACGGAAAAATCCAGCGATGCGCCGGCCTCGTTCCACACGCCGCTGTTATTGCAGGCGATCACGCGGAAGCGGTAGTTGCGCGGCGGCAGATCGCTATAAAACGCCTGGCGGCGCGTGCCGGCGTCTTGCCAATCGGTATCGCGGCCTTCCAGCGTGAAGCGAAACTGCACCTTTTCCGGCGCGGCGAAGCTGAGCGCGGTGTAGTCGATCTGCAGGTCGCGGATCAGCGGAGGCAAGCGCAAGCCGCTGTTCGCATCATAGGGCTTGCGGTCCGCGACGATCTGTTCGATGTGAACCGGCGGGGCCAGGTTGTTGACGGTAAGGTGGCTGGGATCGATCACGCCGACGCCATCGGTACGCTGAAACCATATTTTTCCATCCGGAGACTTGGCGACACGGGGGGCGAGGAAGGAATTAATGGCAACAACCCTGACGCCGTCGAAAGGGTCGAAGAGGACGGTGTGGAGTGCGCGGCCGGCCCCGGACGCCAAAGCCTCCAACTCAGACCGCGCAACCCGCAACAGGCCGCAGGACGTGTACAGCCAGAACGAGTGGCCATCGTCTTCCATGGCCCAATGCACTGCAGCGCAGGGCAAACCGTTCTCACGCGTCAACGTGGCGAGGCGGCCGTCTTTCAAGCGGCTGAGCCCGCCCTCGGTAGAGATCCAGAGTGCGCCCTCGCGATCGTACCAAAGGTCGTTGACATAGCCACCAGCCAGCCCATTGGAGGCGGCGTAGCTGGCGCGGACCCGGCCGTCCTTCCAGTAAGCGATGCCGCTTTGAAAAAACCCGAGCCATAAGCCTCCCCCCACGGGATCGGCTGCAACCGCCTCGGCAAAACTGCTGCTTCCCAGGGTGGTCCACGGGATTTGTTGCACACCGCCATCCGGCGCCAAACCAATCAGGAGATTCACGTGGGCGAACCACAGATTTCCGGCAGTGTCTTCCACGATGGACTGCACATTTCCGGTGGGGATGGCGCGTAGGGGAACAAGCCGGTCATTCTCCAGATAGCCCACGCCGCCCGGCGTGGCGACCCAGATTCGTCCGCGATGGTCCTGAAAGAGAGCCGTGACCGTTCGATCCGCCAATCCACTGCCAACCACCTCCTTGACCACGCGCCGATCCGCTGGTTGCGGCGCGCGGCGCTCCCGGTAGGCCCAGACTTCCCCATGATTCCAGCGCTTCAGCCCCTCCGCAGTGCCGATCCAAACGCTGCCATCCCTGGCCGGTAGGGCGACGCTGACACCGGCAGTGGTTGACATTTGATTGCCGGAAATCATGGGAACGGCGAAGTCGCGAAAACGATCGAGGCCTTTAGCCGTCGATACCCAAACATTGCCCTCCCGATCTTCGAAGATAGCGATCACGGAATCGGCGGACAGGCCTTCGGACTCCGCAAATCTGTCCGTTCTGCCCAGGCCTACATGCGTCAAGCCTCGATTCGCCGCTGCTATCCACAGGCCGCCATCGCGATCGCGGAGCAGGCTTGTGACATAGGAGGGCTGGGATTGGCCTGGGAGCGAGTACTCCTCGGCCTTTCCGCCAACCAGGCGCCGGAGGCGCCGGTACGTGCCGATCAAGGGTTCGGCGTCATCGGCTCCGCCAACAGCCATGACTCCGTTCGGCTCGGGAATCGGATAGAGTTGCGGAGGCCCCGGTTTCCATCGCCACAACCCGCGCTCCGATCCTGCCCAGAGATTGCCCGTCTTGTCTTCATAGAAACCATTCACCCAGGCGCCAAACCGGCCGCCCGCCTCATCGCAGTGGACGCTGCCCTTCCGGATGGCACAGAGCTTGCCGTTGGGCTGGGCGTACCCGCCCGCCCATATCGAGCCTTCCCGATCCTCAAACAGGCCGGCTGGCTCAATAATCACGCCGGCAAGCTCCGCGTACGTGGAAAGCTTACCGTCCTTCCAACTGGCCAGCCCCTTCCTCGTGCCGATCCAAAGCGTACCATCGCGCCCGGCCAGCAGACACGTAATGAGGTCGCTGGGAAGATGCTGGTTCGGCGGCGGCTCCCATCCAGTGGTGCGCACGCCGTCGAATCGAAGCAAGCCGAACTCGGTGCCGAGCCAGATATAACCGTCGGCGGTCTGGGCGATGGACCTGACCCGGCCTTTTAGGAAGCCCTCGCCGATCGGCCACGACTTGTGCGCGTACTGGCTGACCTCGAGCGCCGGATTCAATGCGAACGCGCACTGCCCGGCAGCCAGCAGGCCGGCGAACCAGAAAGCTCCCCTCATGACAATGAAGTCATTATCCCGTACTCGGCTGTGGGGCAGGTTGTTAACCTGCGGCGGATTGGCAATCCGCCTGCCGGCAGCACACATAACCCCGGCAGGCGGGTTGCCAACCCGCCGCAGGATACCATCCTGCCCCACAAAAACTCGTCAAACAAAAGCGCGATCCTCACGATCTCCACTGTGAGGAGGGCCGGAGATTGCCAGCTACAAGAACCGCCATGCCCACAACTGTGAGTCCACTCACCGCAACCTCCACGTGGTCCAGTGACCCCGCACACTCGTCGGTCGACTTCAAGGTCCGTCACATGATGATCTCTTATGTTCGAGGTGAATTCCGGGTGGTTCGCGGCGCGCTTAAGCTGACTATCGAGGACATCACCCAAGCCAGCGTCGGCGCGGATTTCCTCGATGCCGAGCGGTATCCGGTAATTACCTTCCGTTCGGCCAAGATCCACGAATTGCTGGGTGAAGCCCTCCGTGTGGATGGCGATCTGACGATTCACGGGGTCACGCGCAACGTCACCCTCCATGTCGATAACGTTTCGCCGGAGACGAAGGACCCATGGGGGAACTTCCGCCTCGGGGCATCGGCGAGCACGGTCATCCGGCGCAAGGACTTCGGCCTGAACTGGAACTCGGTGCTGGAAACGGGTGGAGTTCTCGTGGGTGACGACATCGCGATCGAGTTCGACCTCGAATTCGTGAAATCGCAGCAGTGAGACGCCGGCCAGCCGGCTTCCGCTGGCCAACAAATCGGCGCCGGCGATGCTCCTCAATGCTGAGCCGGTGTTCATCTGGGGAGAAATCGTTGAAGGAACCTCAAATCATCTACCTGGCCCGGCATGGCGAGACCGCGTGGTCGCTCAGCGGACAACACACCGGGCTCACCGATCTGCCACTGACACCGCGCGGCGAATGTAACGCTCGCCGCCTGGGAGAACGGCTTGCGGGCCTGGAATTCGCCAAGGTGTTTACCAGCCCGCTGCAACGCGCGTCGCGGACTTGCGAGTTGGCCGGTTTCGGGCCAAGGGCGGAAGTCGACCGGGACCTGACAGAATGGCATTACGGCGAATATGAGGGTCTCCGGACGGCGGACATTCACGTGAAGCGCCCGGGCTGGGAGCCATTCCGCGATGGATTCCCCGGAGGCGAATCATTCGACCAGGTTGGAACGCGAGCGGACCGCATGGTCGAGAGGGTCCGATCGGTCGATGGCGCCGTACTGCTCTTCTCCAGCGGGCACTTCCTGCGAATCCTGGCCGCGCGCTGGCTTGGCCTTAAGCCGGAGGGCGGCCGCTACTTCCTATTGGGGACGGCGAGCCTGAGCACGCTGACCTATGAGCACAATTCATCGGAGCCGGCGATCGGTATGTGGAATGACACTCGTCATATAAGCGCGCAATGCATGGAGGAATCCAAGTGAGCACAAACAGCATCGTGGAAACTATGATCGCGAACGAGAACCCGAAATCTCCGGATCAAAACGGTTCCGGTCCGGTACAACTCTTCGGTTCGCACAACGGCCTGTATGAGCGCCATCTTTTATTCGACAACGTGATTGAGCGGGCCTGCGCCGACTCCCGCGATCGCTTTGAAGCCTTTGCTCGCGCAGTGAGGGATATCCTTTCGCAACGCTGGGTGGCGACCGACAGCACCTATCGACGCCAGAACCCCAAGCGGGTCTACTACCTCTCGATGGAGTTTCTCATCGGCCGTTCGCTGGCCAACAATGTAACCAATCTCTTTCTCGATCCAGTGATTCAAGAAGCCGTGAAGAATCAGGGCATCGATTGGCCCGAACTGCTGGACGAGGAACCGGACGCGGCGCTGGGGAATGGCGGGCTCGGCCGCCTGGCGGCCTGCTTCCTGGACTCGATGGCCACCATGCAACTGCCCGCCATGGGCTACGGTCTGCGATACGAATACGGAATGTTCAAGCAAGCCTTCCAGGATGGCTGGCAGCGGGAGCAACCGGATAACTGGCTGCGCCGCTCCGATCCTTGGGAGGTTGCCCGTCCGCACGAGAAGGTCGAAGTCAAGCTCAACTGCTCGTTCGAACCGCGAGAGGGTGATCTGCGAGTCATCACGGGCCGGCCGTCCAGCCTGATTGGCATCCCGTACGATCGGCCCGTGGTGGGCTACGGGGGCAATACGATCAATACCCTTCGCCTCTGGGAGGCGGCGGCGCCGGACTACTTCGACTTTCAAGCCTTCAGTCACGGCGAATTCTTTAGCGCCGTGGCGGAGACTCTTGGCGCCGAGTCGCTTACCCGCGTACTGTATCCGGACGACTCCACGAGCAGGGGCCAAGGCCTGCGGTTCGTGCAGGAATACTTTCTGGTGGCCTGCTCGCTGGCCGACATCGTACGCCGTTTTCGGCGGAGCAACGCCGATTGGAACACGTTTCCAGAGCAGGTGGCGATCCAACTCAACGATACCCACCCAACGATGGCGGTTCCCGAGTTGATGCGCATCCTGTTGGACGAAGCGCACCTGGGATGGGCCCAGGCTTGGGATCTGACGCAGAAGACGTTGGCGTACACGAACCACACGCTGCTTCCGGAAGCGCTCGAAAAATGGCCCCTCGAGTGGTTCCAGACGATGCTGCCGCGGCATCTCGAAATCATTTTGGAGATTAACCGGCGCCTGCTGATTTCGGTTCGCGACAATTTTCCGGGCGACGAGGGCCGCGCTCAGCGCGTCAGCCTGGTGGAGGAGACGCCCCAGCGCAAAATCCGGATGGCGAACCTGGCGATTGTGGGCTCGCACAGCACCAACGGAGTGGCCGCCATTCATTCGGGTTTGCTCCGCACCATGACCGTCAAAGACCTCGCCGAGGTGTTCCCCGAACGGTTTAACAACAAGACCAACGGGGTGACGCCGCGCCGCTGGCTGCATTTGTCGAACCCCCCACTCTCCCGCACGATTACCGAAGCCATCGGGGAGGACTGGATCAAAGACCTCAGCCAGTTGCGCAACCTGGAGCCGTTCGCCGGGGACGCGGGCTTCTCGGATTCGTTTCGAGCGGCCAAGCGGCAGGCCAAGTCCGAGTTTGCCGATTGGCTGCGACAGGACGCCGGAGTAACCGTCGATCCGGACAGCATTTTCGATTGCCAGATCAAGCGCATCCACGAATACAAACGGCAACTGCTGAACGCTCTGCGCGTGGTCGTGTTGTACAACCGGCTGCGGGAGAATCCCCGGCTCGATATGCATCCGCGGACGTTCTTCTTCGCAGGCAAGGCCGCGCCGGCCTACCACCTGGCAAAGTTGATCATCAAGTTCATCAACAATCTGGCCGGCACCATCGATGGCGACCCGGCGGTTCGGGACCGGATCAAGGTCCTGTTCCTGCCCGAATACGATGTCACGCTCGCGGAGCGGCTGATCCCGGCAAGCGATGTATCCAACCAGATCTCGACGGCGGGCTATGAAGCCAGCGGGACCAGCAATATGAAATTCATGATGAATGGCGCGCTGACAGTGGGAACACGGGACGGCGCCACTATTGAAATGGCGGAAGAGGCCGGCGAAGAAAACTTCTTCCTCTTCGGCCTGACCGCGGAACAGGTGGCAAGCAGCCGCGGCTGGTACAACCCCCACTGGCACTACGAAAACGAGCCGGAAACGCGGGCCGCGCTCGATCTGATCTTCTCCGACCACTTCAGCAGCAATGAGCCCGGTATCTTTGAGCCGCTGCGCGACACGCTGTTGACGCACGGCGACTACTATATGCACCTGGCTGACCTGACCTCTTATATGGAAGCGCAGGGGCGATTGGGTGAACTCTACGCCAATCCGAAGGCCTGGGCGCGCAAGGCCATCCTGAACGTGGCGGGATCGGGGAAATTTTCCAGCGACCGTACCATCGCCGAATACGCATCCGGCATCTGGGGGGTGAAGCCGTGCCCAGTCCAGTGAAGACACATGCCGGCGCGAATGTCTCGCCCTTAGCCGGCCGCCCGGCGCCACGCGAGATGCTGATCGACCCGGCGCGGCTTGAGCGCGAGTACTTCGAACGCCGTCCGGATTTGAGCGATGCCGAGCAGATGGTGAAGTTTGGAACCAGCGGGCACCGGGGTTCCCCGTTGCGGGGCAGCTTCACCGAAGCTCACATTCTGGCGATCACGCAGGCGATCTGCGACTACCGCGCCGCTCATGGCACGGATGGTCCGCTCTACACGGGGATGGACACGCACGCCATTTCCCCGGCGGCGCAAAGAACGGCGCTCGAAGTCCTGGCGGCCAACGGAGTGGAGACGATCATCCAGCGCGACGACGGCGTTACCCCAACGCCGGTGATCTCGCGCGCCATCCTGGTCTACAACCGCGGCCGCAACGCGCACTTCGCCGATGGCATCGTGATCACGCCATCCCACAATCCTCCGCGGGATGGAGGCTTCAAGTACAATCCGCCGAACGGCGGCCCGGCCGACACAGACGCTACGCGATGGATCGAGGACCGGGCGAACGAACTGCTCCGCGGTGGTAACGCCGCGGTGAAACGGATGCCGTACACGTCCGCGATGAAGGCCGGGACCACTCACCAGGAAGAGTTCGTCATTCCGTACGTGGAGGACCTTCGGAATGTGGTGGACATGGAGGCAATCCGCGATGCCGGCCTGAAGCTTGGCGTCGATCCGTTAGGTGGCGCCGCCAGGCCTTACTGGGAGCCGATCAACTCCATTTACAAACTGGACGTCAAAGTTGTGAATCCGGTGATCGACCCGACGTTCTCATTCATGACGCTGGATCATGACGGCGAGATCCGCATGGACTGTTCCAGCCCGTATGCGATGGCCCGGCTGGTCGGACTAAAGGATCAGTATCAGGTCGCCTTCGCCAATGACCCGGACTCGGACCGCCACGGCATTGTCACGCCGTCCGCCGGTTTGATGAACCCGAACCACTACCTGGCGGTAGCGATCCGGTACCTGCTCAGGAACCGGCCGCTGTGGCGGACGGATGCGGCGGTAGGCAAGACCGTGGTCAGCAGCGGCATGATCGACAACGTCGTGCGAAAGGCCGGCCGCCGGCTGAACGAGGTCCCCGTCGGATTCAAGTGGTTTGTGGACGGCCTCTTTGACGGATCGTGCTGTTTCGGCGGCGAGGAGAGCGCCGGCGCCAGCTTCCTCCGCTTCGACGGCACCGTTTGGACCACCGATAAAGACGGGCCGATCATGGACCTGCTCGCCGCGGAGATTACGGCGCGCACCGGCAGGGACCCCGGCGAACATTACCGCCGGATGACCGCCGAGTTTGGAACGCCACTTTATACGCGGCTCGACGCACCGGCAACTCCCGAGCAGAAGGCAAGGCTGCAGAAACTGTCACCCGATAGCGTGAAGGACTCGCACCTTGCCGGTGAGAAGATCACCGCGAAATTGACTCGCGCGCCAGGGAACAACGCGCCCATCGGCGGATTGAAGGTGGTGACTGCCAGCGGATGGTTCGCGGCCCGGCCCTCCGGCACGGAGAACATCTACAAGATTTATGCCGAGAGTTTCCAGGGCGAAGGGCACCTCGACTCGATCGTAAGCGAGGCTCAGGAAATCGTCGACCGCGCCCTCAATGCGCCGGAGCAACGAGGATGAGCGCCAGCAATCCCGGCCCCGCGCCGTTTTCGCTGGACTACCGCGCTTCGGGTTTGCTCCTGCATGTGACGTCTCTTCCTTCGAAATACGGCATAGGCGACGTGGGGCCGGCGGCCCTGGCCTGGATCGATCGGCTCCGGGAGGCTGGCCAAAGCTGGTGGCAAGCGCTGCCGCTGGGTCCCACTGGGTATGGGAACTCGCCTTATCAGCCCATGTCTTCCTTCGCGGGCAACGAACTTCTGGTCAGCCCGGATTGGCTGGTGGAGGACGGACTGTTGCAGGAAGACGAGTGCGATGGCGGTCATTTCTCGCGCCTGGAGATCGACTACGACGCCGTGATCGCCTGCAAGCGGCGCCTGATCCAGACAGCCTGGGCCAATTTTTCCGATGCGGCGCACTCCAGTCTTCGCACGGATTATGAGCAGTTTCGCAACGATCAGGCACACTGGCTGGATGACTATGCGCTTTTCCGGGCCTTGAAAGCCAAATATAACGGCGCCTACTTTCTGCGCTGGCCGCGTGAACTGGTGGAGCGAGTGCCCGCCAAGCTTGCGGAGGCGCGCGAGGAGCTATCGGATGCTTTCGACCAGGCATGCTTCGCCCAGTTCCTCATATTCCGGCAGGGGGAACGGCTGAAAGCGTACGCCCACGCCAACGGTGTGCGGCTGATCGGCGATCTGCCGTTCTTCGTGTCGCCCGATTCGAGCGATATCTGGGCGAACCCCGAAATATTCCTGTTGGCGGAAACGCGCCGGCCGCGATTCGTTGCCGGTGTGCCGCCCGATTACTTCAGCGCCGACGGACAGCTATGGGGCAATCCCGTTTATGACTGGGAGGCGCTTCGCCGCTCTGATTATCGCTGGTGCATCGACCGCCTGCGGGCACTGCTTTCTCATGTCGACGTAGTTCGGCTGGATCATTTCCGTGGCTTCGCGGCAGCCTGGCACGTGCCAATGGGGGCGTCCAGCGCGCGGCACGGGCAGTGGGTTCCCGGTCCGGGGTCCGATTTCTTTCTGAAGGCAAAGATGGAATTGGGCAACTTGCCGTTCATCGCCGAAGACCTTGGGCTGATCACGCCCGACGTGATTGAACTACGCGACTCTCAGAATCTGCCGGGCACGCGCGTTCTTCAGTTTGGGTTTGACGGTAATCCCGAGAATCCGCATTTGCCGCAAAATTACGTTCACAACGCCGTGGCATACACCGGCACGCATGACAACAACACGACCCGCGGCTGGTTTGAAGCGTTGCCGGAACAGCAAAAGCAAACGCTGTGGGCGTACCTTCGGCGAGAGCCCGGCCGAAGCCGGGAGGCTGCTCCCGAGCTAATGCGATTGGCATGGCGGTCGCCCGCCGCCCTGGCTATCGCTCCTTTGCAGGATCTGCTCAATCTGGGAGGCGACGCCCGCATGAATGTGCCTGGCCAGGCCGGCGGCAACTGGCGATGGCGTGTGACTGACGATATGCTATCCCCGGCGGCTTTCGCCTGGCTGGGAGAGTTAACTGAAAAATCAAACCGCTCGGCGACCGATTCAGCGGCTGCGGAATCGCCCGAACTCCAAGAAACACACGAACTCCAGGAAACAGAGGTGACACGATGAAAGCGACGCAATTGCTCCACAACCTGGGCCAGAGCATCTGGCTCGACAATATCACGCGCGACCTGCTGGACAGCGGCACGTTGAAGCGCTACATCGACGATCTGTCGGTGACGGGACTTACTTCGAATCCGACTATCTTCGATCACGCCATTAAGAACAGTTCCGCGTATGACACGGCGATCGGCGAGAATCTGCGAAAAGGCAGGACGGGCGAGGAGCTCTTTTTCGAGTTGGCCCTGAGCGACATTACTCGAGCCGCCGGAGAGTTCCGGCCGACCTACGACCGCACCAACGGAGTGGATGGATGGGTATCGCTGGAAGTATCGCCGCTGCTGGCCCACGACACGGCCAGCACGCTCCGCGAAGCCAAAGACCTGTACGCCCGTGCGGCGCGGCCGAACTTGTTCATCAAAATACCCGGCACCAAGGAAGGCCTGCCGGCCGTCGAAGAGGCGATCTTCGCCGGGATTCCGGTGAACGTGACGCTTTTGTTTTCGCGAGAGCAATACGTTGCGACCGCCGAGGCTTTCCTGCGAGGTGTGGAGCGGCGCATGGATGCGGGGCTCAATCCCAATGTCGGCTCGGTGGCTTCGGTTTTCGTGAGCCGCTGGGACACCGCGGTCGCCGGCAAAGTACCCGAGGCTCTGCGCAACCAGCTTGGCATCGCCGTCGCCGGACGCACTTACCAGGCATATCGCCAGTTACTAAGTTCGCCCCGGTGGCAGCGCGCTTTCAACGCCGGCGCCAGGCCGCAGAGGCTGCTTTGGGCCAGCACCGGCACCAAGGACCCCAAAGCCTCGGACATTCTGTATGTCAAGGCTCTGGCCGCGCCGTTCACGGTCAACACCATGCCGGAGGCTACGCTCAAGGCACTCGCCGGACACACCGATCTTGGGACGATTCTGCCGGCCGATGGCGGCGATTGCGAACAGGTGCTCGGGAAGTTTGCCAAAGCGGGGATCGATATCGATGCCCTGGCCGCTCAGCTTCAGGATGAGGGCGCGAAGTCGTTCGTCCAATCGTGGAACGAGCTGATGGGCGTGATCGCGAGCAAGAGCGCGGCGATTCAGGAGCCCGCCAGAAGTGCGAAGGGCTAGGTTCGAAGGACTGGGGCTTTCATCCCGCGGGAAAAGCGATGAGGCTCGAACAGCTATGGGGTATGCTCTCCGAGCCGCGGCCGGGACCGTGCGGGAGGACCATCTCGACGAAAATCGCCGGCTTTTGGTCCAAGTGGCGTGCCTGATCGTTCCAAAATGACGTGAGCGGCGTTTACCGGGAGGAATCCCGCCAATTGTAAGGCCGTGGACTTGGGACCCCCGGCGGGTCACTTTCCGATAACGCCACATAACCGGGATGTTGCCACCTATGTGGCAATGGGTGAGGCGAGTCGGCCCTATGATTCGGAGGGCTTCGGATGTCGATCTGATTTCCATCATGCAGGCAAAGGCGCGCCGTTTCCTCGCCAAACAATCCGCTTAGCATGGACCCAGGTTTACGTGAGTTTGTCCGAAGGCGTGCTGGCAACGCGTGTGAGTACTGCCGCACGCCGCAGGAGGCGATGCCTCTTATGCGTTTCCATGTGGAACACATCGTATCGAGGCAGCACGGCGGCACCGACGATCCGAGCGGCCCCGCGCTTGCCTGCGACCGCTGCAACGCCTACAAGGGGCCGAACCTCACGAGCATCGATCCCGACACAAACACTGGGCGGCATTGTTCAATCCGCGTGGAGACGCCTGGAGCGATCACTTTGACTCCGCAAAGAAGGCATACGGATGCTGGAGGTGGCGAACGCGGGTAACGATGCGGGGCCGTCATACGACCACCAGCGGCAGCTCCGGAGCGATCTGCCTGAGATCGTTCGGATCGCTCGTGACAACGGCCTGCGAGGCCCTCTGGGCGCACACGACGACGTGGGCGTCGACCACATCGGCCGTCGAGGTTCGGGCCAGTAACAAACCGACCGCCGTCGCGTCCGGTCCGTTGAGTGCAATGAGGTCCGTACCAGCCTGCCGGATCAGCCGCGAGAGTCGCGCCTGCCTTGCAGGGTTGCGAATGGCCTGCGCCAGAGCGGTCGCTGGTATGGTGATCCGCATCCCGAGCTCCATCGCGCGCGCTACCAGTGCGAGCACCCGGCGATCGTTCCGGTCCAACGCGATCAGACCACCAGCATCAAAAGTGATCCCGCTCATGCCGCCTTCCCTTTCTTGCCGCTTCTCTTCCGCTGCGCAGAGGAGAGTACCGCGTCGGCCCAGGCGCGCTCCTTCTTAGTTAAGGCGCCGCCTGTTTGCTGCAAAGCGTCCTTCAACATCTCCCTCCATCCTGCCGCATCCGAAAGAGCAACTCCCACGGCATGCTGGACGAAGGCGGAAACGCTCGCCGCCTGTCCGGCCTCTACCAAAGCGCGAATCTCCTTGACCTGATCGTCATGAAGGGTGATGGTGATCTTGCGGGCCGCCATACCAAACACCATACCACGCAATCGGCGTGGCCTCGACCGGATCCCGGCATAGAAACGATCCGGATATGGCCCGAACTTCACCGAATAAACGCATACGCAACGCGCTTCGGCCCATCATCGGCACTTGCCGGTTGACGATAAACTGACAGTATGGATTGGAGCTTTTGCAGCGCTGTCGACCGGAACCCCGGAAAGATGGGGGGGACATGGTGCTTCCGAGGTACGCGCCTGCCAGTTGCCACACTTTTCGAACACCTGGACCAAGGCGCGACGATAGACGAGTTTTTGGAGTGGTTCCCATCTGTCAGTCGAGAGCAGGTGCATGATGTTCTTGCCTTCGCCAAGCGTTCCTTAGACCAGCCCACGGCAGTGGCATGAGGATCCTGTTCGACGCCAACACCCCGGCCCCACTTGCCCGGTCTTTGCGAGGACATCAGGTGGTGCGCGCGGATCAACTGGGATGGCAGGGTCTGGAGAACGGCGCGTTGCTTGATGCAGCCGAGCAAGAAGGGTTCGATCTGCTGCTCACCTGCGATCAGAATGTTCCGTATCAGCAGAATTTTACGAACCGCAAACTGGCAGTCGTCATCCTGTCCTCGAATCACTGGCCGACTCTCCGCCAAATCGCGGCCCAAATCGCCACCGCCGTCGATTTCGTGCAAACGGGGCAGATCGTGCGGATCGATGTTGCGCTGCTATAGACCCGTTCAATCTGATCGGTCCCCGACGAAGCACAAGGATTGGCGACAAGCCGTCCACATGGATTTGTCAAACGCTACGGCCTGGTTCGTGACGAGCGCCATGAGGCTCCGCCGGTTATGGTGCCCTTTCGGAGAAGTCCAGCAAGACCTTTTGCTGTCCTGCCTCACCATCGGCCAGGCGTACTGCCTCTTGGAAGTCCTTAAATGAAAACCGCCCAATCGCTGGCGGCGTAAGTGCTCCGTTCGACAACATGGTGAGGAGATCGCTCGTCGCTGCCCGCACTTCGGCGAGCGGCTGGGAACCCACCCAACGCGGAAGCCACCACCCGCGAACCGTCGCTGTCGAATAAATCAAACGCGGAGCGAAGAGCGGCATGGTGAATTTCGCGGGGTCCGTCTGCCGATGACTGGAAAGGGCTCCATACACAAGCATGGTTCCAGCGGGAGCGAGGTTGCGGGCAATCTCGGCGCCCAGTTCCCCGGCAACGCAGTCAATCGCTCGTTCAACGCCCTTGCCCGCGGTAAATTCCTGCAGGCGTGCCCTGAGATCCTCGTCGGCTGTGCAGATTACCTCATTGCCTCCGAGGTTGCGGATGATTGTTTCCTGCTCGCGCCGCCGGATGACGTTGATTGTCTTGAACCGATACTGCTGCGCCAATTGAAGCACCAACTTCCCGACGCTGGATGCAGCCGCCGTCTGCAGGAGCCAGTCGCCCTCCTTAAGGTTGTGACTTGATCTCGTCAATGCCCATGCAGTCAAAGGATTCGTGTAGGAAGTGGCGGCGGCCGGATCGTCCAGGCCGTCTGGAACGGGCACGAGTCTGTCCACTGGGCACACGATC
>Ga0210402_10002885_pt1 | contig 16409 bp, 15 predicted proteins | sample IncBWC7MmetaG_FD_161055 | JGI IMG/M metagenome (GOLD analysis project Ga0210402, IMG submission 161055) | Forest soil microbial communities from Barre Woods Harvard Forest LTER site, Petersham, Massachusetts, United States - Inc-BW-C-7-M | ecosystem: Environmental > Terrestrial > Soil >... | reverse complement strand
TTGCGATGAAATGTCGCTCATCTTCAGCCAGCTTGGGTATGCTCCGGCGTTTACCTATGAGAAGTGGCGCACCGAATATGCCGATGCCACCGGCCATTGCGTGATTGACGAAACACCGATCGGCCTTTTCGCGGAACTTGAAGGCCCACCAGATTGGATTGACGCGACCAGCCAGCGCCTCGGGCTTGATCCCGCCGAGCTCATCACGCTCAGCTATGGCCGGTTGTTTGACGATTGGCGCGCCGCAACCGGCAGCTCGGCCACCGACCTGACCTTCGCGGCGATTCCGCGGCACGGCTGATCCAGAAACCCTTCAGATACCCTCAGCAAAGTTCCATTCAAGCCTTTCCGGATTTCTGCCGATAAGCCTCTCAAACAGCGGTGTCCCCGCACTCCACCCGAGAGGTCTTCATGAACATTGCAAAATTTCGTCAATCTGCCTTTGCCGCCGGTTTTCAGCATACAGCTCTCGTTTTACTGGTCGCGCTTGTCTGCCTGCTCTTTTCCGTGCCCGGCCACGCCGATGACCGCCGCGTGGAAAAGCGTGTTCCTCCGATTTACCCGGAGATTGCCAAGCGCATGCGCATCTCCGGCGTTGTACATGTGGAAGCGACCGTTGCGCCCGATGGCAGCGTGACCGCAGCCAAAGCCACGAACGGCAACAAAATGCTCAGCCCAGCTGCTGAAGACGCTGTGAAGCGCTGGAAGTTTATGCCTGGCGATGGCCAGTCCACCGTTGGCATTGACGTCAACTTCGAAGCGAACTAAATCTAACCGGGAAATCCCCAAGGACAAAACAGCCATGTCATTCACGCAGTCGCGCCTGACCAACAAACTACGCCTCAGCACCGGAGTGCTGGTGCTGAGCATTCTGCTCGGCTCCTTTGCCGCTTATCTCAAAATGCGCCAGGCGAGCCAGCTTTCTGAGAGTGTCGCTACGGATCAGATTCCGGCGCTTTCGGCAGTGCGGGATCTGCGTGTTGCCCTGCTCGACTCCTCAAACGCGCTCAAGGCATACATGCTCTTCGGCGTGGATCCGACCATGGCCAACCGTTACCGCGAAACGCTCGAAAAAAACACCGCCGCGGCGAATCATGCAATTGTGCAGATACAGGCCAAGCGTCAGGTGATTGACGGCATGGCGGGTGCGGCACAGGTCGACACCATGCTCAATGAGTTTCACGCTTTCTCGCAGAGCCAGGAACGTGTCGAGGCCATGGCCATCGGCCAGGGGAGTGACGCCACCAGCAAGGCGTACGACCTGCTGCAGGGCGAAGTTGCCGACCACGAGAATACCTGCCGCAAGTCGGCGCAGGCAGTAGTCGCCGCAGTGACCGAGGGCGCAAATTCCAGCCTGCACGAAACCGTGCACTCCATGCATCTTCAGGCGATCTATCTTTGGCTGGCGATTATCTTCGGAGGTGTCGTCGGTTCGGTCCTCGCTGAGTTCTCCATCCGCCGTGTCGTCCGCTCTGTGGTGCTGGTGGCAACGCGCGCGCAGCACATCGCTGAAGGCGACCTGACGGGTGAAGCTCTGCACATCGACTCGAACGATGAAGTTGGCAGCCTGGCCACCTCGATCAACCGCATGCAGGACAATTTGCGCGAGATGATTCGCACGATGATGGAAATCGCCAACACGGTCAATGGCGACTCGGCAAAACTGGCCCACTCATCCGCAGAAAGCTTCCGCCGCACCAAGGAACAGAGCCTGCAGACGCAGCAGGCGGCAACAGCAATGCAGGAGATGTCCATCAGCATCGCTGAAGTTTCCAAGCACGCGCAAAACGCAGCCGAGAATGCCAAGGAGGCGTCAAAGACCGCACGCCACGGCGGCTCGACTGTCGAGCAGATGCTTATCAGCATGCAGTCCATCGCCGACTCCGTCCGCAACACCGCCGCGACCGTGCAGCGCCTGGGCAAAGAGTCCGAGCAGATCATCCGCATCGTCAACGTGATCGAAGAGATCGCGCAAAAAACCAACCTGCTGGCGCTGAACGCTGCGATTGAAGCAGCGCGCGCCGGCGAGCAGGGACGCGGCTTCGCGGTAGTCGCTGGCGAGGTTCGCCGCCTGGCGGAGAGCACGCGCAACGCCACCAGTGAAATCGGACAGATGATCGAGGGTATCCGTGCGCACACGCTTTCGGCAGTCGAAGCGATGGAAAGCGGTACGGCAACTGTCAACGAGGGCGTCGAGACGACGACGCGCGCCGGTGAGGCCCTGCAACGTATCATCCACATGGCCGATCAGGTTGACAGCATGATTGCGCAGATCGCCGCCGCCGCCATGCAGCAGTCTGAAGCTGCTCGCCAGTCGAGCGCGAACGTTGACATCATCAACCGCATCGGAGAAGAAAACGCTGCAGCGATTCCGGAGAGCAACGCAATCGTTACTTCGGTGCAAACCGGAGCAAGACGCCTCCAGGAACATATTGCCAACTTCCGGCTGGAAGAAAGCCGCACATCAGCCCGCAAGAATTATTCAGCGCAAGGGCTTTCCATTCAGCCCGCGCCTGCATACGGCGACTGAAGATTCCACACGCTTCAAATAAAAAAGCAGGGCAAACCAGCCCTGCTTTTTTTATCTTGTTCAACATGCGTTATTACGCCTTATTGTTCAGCTTTCTCGCCTCATTGCCCGTTCACGCGTTTCTTTCAGCTCAGGATGCACCCTCATCCGTCACGCAACTATTGCGGACAAAAGACCAGGCTCTCCTCGACGCGATCGCTCCGGGCAATGTGACAGTCTGGGACGACGCTCTTGCTGTGGGCGCCGTCTATGTCGATGAAAACGGAGTCATTATGGATCGAGCCGCCTTTCTCAAGCAGCTCACACCCTTGCCCGCCGGAGCCTCAGGAACTCTTGTGATCGCTTCCTATCAGGCCACCCAGCATGGAGGTGTTGCCACCGTTATTCACACCGACGACGAGACTGAAAATTACCACGGGCAGACTCTGAAAGCCCGCTACCTGACGACCGAGACCTGGCAGAAAACAGGCAACGACTGGAAGCTCCTTCAGATCCATACGTATGCAATTCTGCAGGATCCACCCGCACAGAAACTGAGCGAAAAGGAATTGGACGCCTATGTTGGCCGCTACACGGCAGGCGACCTCGTCTACGTGTTGCATCGCGATGGCGACCATCTCATGGGCCAGCGCGAGGGGGGATCGTCTGTCGAGTGGAATGCCGAGTTACGTGACATCTTCTTCGTTGCGGGCCAGCCTCGCATTCGCCGAATTTTTCAGCGCGATGCAAATGGAAACATCATCGGCTTTGTCGATCGTCGCGAAAGCTGGGACCTTGTTTGGAAAAAAGCGCCTTGAGACAACTCCTCTCCGGTTCGGAATCTAGTCGGTGCACGACATTCCCGCCCAAAGTTAATGCGCCACCGGCTGATAGTTGGAGTTTGTCGTCGTGACCTGGAGCTTCTTGGCCGTCGCGTCAAGCACACTCTGCTGAACGTAGTTGGTTCCATCCGGCAGGCTGGCAAACTGAACAGCCAGCGTGACCACGTCCTTCGGTTCATCCATGTAAGTGTTTACGTTCAGTGAACTGATCTTTTTGGCGGCGGTGCTGAAAGAGATGGTCATCTGGTCACCGGGCTGCGCATAGTCTTTGAATACAATCGATGCTTCACCAGAAGCTGGAGCTGGATTCAACGAGACTTTGCCAGCCTGGAAGGCTTGTTGCATTTTCTGCCCGTCAGGGGGCACATACATGGCGAGCAGGGTCTTCACCTGTCCCATGTAGTCCTTCATCTCTTCCTTCTTTTTCGCGATGATCTTCTGCTTCATCCTCCCGCCGCTGGGCGGTGGTGGCGGTGCGGTTAGCGGAGTCTTCTGCACCTTCCCGTCAGGACCATACTGGCACAGGGATTGTGAGGCAGGCTTAGCATCACCGTTCAGCGTAAGCTGCGTGGTCTCCGTCCATTGATACTGATGCAATTTCTGCTGGTTCTCAGCAGTCGATTCCTTCAGTGCTGCCAGCTTCTGCTGAAGCTCTCCACCTGCCTGCCCGATAGCAGGAACAACACCGATGAGCGAGGCTGCGAGGATGAAGAAGGCGCATCGATTGCGGGTGAGAGACATGCTGAAGCCAGACTGCGTCGTTTGGATACTCTTTCGATTCATTTGTAACTCTCCTGTGACTCCATGGCCCGTGTGAGATATTTGTTGGCCAGCGTTCGCGGTGACGCCGTCTAAGATGCCGAATGCAATTTATCGCGACATGTAAAAGAGCCTGCTCAACCAAAATGCTTGCAGAAATATCGGAGAACTACATGTGCAGCAGCGGAAACAGGGAACGCAGCACTTCAAAATGCTGACGCCGGTGATCTTCTCATAGAAACGCCACTCGCGGGAACGTCAAAATGCGCCGAAATGGATTATGCTCTACGCGGCGTTTCCAAAGACCCGCCCAATGTATCCATTCGTTCTCTACAATTACGCTGAAGACGAGATTAATGATGCCTACCGATTTCCGCACCGCCCTCATGGACTTTATCCGCAGCGAAGCCAGGCCTGTTGAGAAATATGGCCACCAACCACGTCTCTATGCGTTGACGCGTCAGATCGCCTGGGATCTTAACTACGACGATGATGTGGTCTTTGCCGCGGCGTGGCTGCACGATCTAGGAGTTTTCGTCGGACACCGTCCGGAAGATCCAGCTGAACTAGCTAACTGGGATCACGTTCGTTATGCCTGCGAGCGAGCCCCGCGGATTCTGAATGACGCCGGATTTCCTGCTGAAAAAGTCCCTGCGGTGCTGGCTGCTATCCGCGAGCATCAGCCGCAGGACAATCCAACGAGCATCGAAGCCACAATTTTGCGCGACGCTGACATTCTCGAACAGCTGGGCGCAATCGGCGCTCTGCGTACTGCCGCTAAAGTTGGTCGCGATACGCGTTATGCGACATTTACCGGCGCAGTAAAAACACTGCGGAAGAGCCTGGAGACGTTGCCGGAAAAAATTCGCCTGCAAAATGCAAAGCACCTGGCAGAACCCAGAATCGCCGCGCTCAGAAGTTTTCTGGACGCAGTCGAATCGGAATCCGCAGGCGCTTTGTTTTAACTGAAACTAAGCCTCGTTCGCTCCGTGGCACTTTTTGTACTTCTTGCCGGAGCCACATGGGCAGGGATCGTTCCGTCCAACCTTGTCGCCGGTTCTGCGCTGTGCCGGAGCTTCCGCACTGCCGCTGCCGGCCATGCGCGCCTGCTCGAGTTCACGCTTCTTCTTACGCTGGAAGTCGCGCTCAATCTCGTCGATTGTGGTTGAAGGCTGACGCATAGGAATCGGAACCGCCGGTGGCTCATGCACGGGAGCCGCAGGATGATGACCGTTGCCGTCCGCCGACGGCACAGGAGGAGCAAGAGGAATTGCAGGCCGCGGGCGCGACGGAATCTGCAACGGCTGCCCATCGGGACCGACGATCTGCATGAGGAAGAGGAAGCGCACCGTATCTTCCTGGAAACGTCCCATCATGTCCTCGAACATCTCGAAGGATTCCTTCTTATAGGCCACCAGCGGGTCCTGCTGGGCGTAGCCGCGCAGCCCGATGCCTTCCTTCAGGTGGTCCATGTTGAGAAGATGGTCTTTCCACAAGCCGTCGAGCACGCTGAGCATGATCATGCGCTCGTGGAAGCGCATGGCCCTCTCGGTGACGACCTGCTCCTTGGCTTCGTAGCGGCCCTTCAGCCGATCGAAGAGAGTTTCGCCAAGTTCGTGGCGCGTCATCTCCGCGACGTTGATGCCCTCGGCATCAACATCCAATCCAAACTGCGAGACCAGCTTCTCCTTCAACGCTTTCAAGTCCCACTGGTCGGGATGCATTTTCTCCGGCGCAACTTCATCGAGGATTGCGCTGAGAAGATTCGCGACGTAGTCCTCAACAATCAACTCTTTCTGATCGAGTCCTTCAAGCAACTGGCGACGCAGTCCGTAGACGGCCTCGCGCTGCTTGTTCATCACGTCGTCGTATTCGAGCAGGTGTTTGCGGGCCTCAAAGTTCTGCGACTCAACCGCCTTCTGTGCGGCCTCGATGCGCTTCGAAATCATGCGCGATTCGATCGGCACGCCCTCTTCCATGCCAAGGCGCTGCAGCAGCGTGCCCACCCACTCCTTGGCGAAGATGCGCATCAGATCGTCTTCGAGGGACAGATAGAAACGCGATGCGCCCGGATCGCCCTGGCGTCCGGCGCGTCCGCGAAGCTGGTTGTCGATACGCCGCGATTCATGCCGCTCAGTGCCGAGGATGTGCAGGCCGCCCGCAGCGATGACCGCTTCGTGCTCTTCCGCAGCCTTCGCAGCGTAGGTAGCGTATGTCTTGTCCCAGGTCTCCTGCGTTGTCTCGAATTCCTGCCCCTGGTAGTAGAAGCGGAACATGCCTGGCGCTGCCATCGGATTGAGCGCGCCCTCAGCCACGCTGATCGCACGCGCCGCGCTCTTCTTCACCAGATCCTGCTTGGCGACGAACTCGGCGTTACCACCGAGAAGAATGTCGGTGCCGCGGCCTGCCATGTTGGTGGCAATCGTCACCATGCCAAGACGGCCCGCCTGCGCTACGATCTCGGCTTCGCGCTCATGGAATTTCGCATTCAGCACGACGTGCTTCACGCCTTTGCGCTGCAGAATCTGCGAGAGCAGCTCCGACTTCTCAATGGACGTTGTACCTACCAGCGCGGGCTGCCCTTTTTCGTGCAGGTTTGCGATCTCGTCTGCTACGGCAAAATATTTTTCCTTGGCGGTGCGGAAGACCACATCGGGGTTCTCAAGGCGCAGCATCGGCTTGTTCGTCGGAATCACGACGATCTCAAGCTTGTAAATCTTGTCAAACTCGGCGGCCTCCGTCTCGGCCGTTCCGGTCATGCCGGCGAGTTTGTTGTAGAGGCGGAAATAATTCTGGAAGGTGATCGTCGCCAGCGTCTGGTCTTCGCGGCGGATGTTCACGCCTTCCTTGGCTTCCACAGCCTGATGAAGACCATCGGACCAGCGGCGCCCCGGCATCAGGCGGCCCGTGAACTCATCGACGATGATGACCTCGCCGTCTTTCACCACGTACTGCACGTCGCGCTTGTAAAGCGAATGCGCCTTGATGGCGACTTCAACGTGATGCTTCAGGTCCCAGTTTTCCGGGTCGGCGATGTTGCCGATGCCCAGCAGCTTCTCGATCTTCTCCCAGCCCTCATCGGTCACGCTGATGGTCTTGTGCTTTTCATCGACCACGTAATCGCCGGTAAGAATTTTTTCCTCGCCCTTCTCGATCTCCTCGCCCTGCTCCAGCCCCGGAATGATGCGGTTTACGCGCGCATACTTGTCGGTTGTCTGGTCAGTCGGGCCGGAGATGATGAGCGGCGTACGCGCTTCGTCAATCAGGATTGAATCGACTTCGTCGACGATGGCGAAGTAGTGACCGCGCTGCACGCACTCAGCCAGCTCAAACTTCATGTTGTCGCGCAGGTAGTCGAAGCCGAACTCGTTGTTCGTCCCGTAAGTGATGTCGGCGCCATATGCCGCACGGCGCTGGCTGTCGTCGAGATCGTGGACGATGACGCCAACCGTCAGCCCAAGGAACTCATAAATCTTACCCATCCACTCGGCGTCGCGCTTGGCCAGGTAATCGTTGACCGTAACAACGTGTACGCCACGCCCGGCGAGGGCATTCAGATAGCAAGGCAGCGTAGCAACGAGCGTCTTGCCTTCGCCCGTTTTCATCTCTGAGATTTTGCCCTGGTGCAGCACCATGCCGCCGATCAGCTGCACGTCGAAGTGGCGCATGTTCACAGCACGGCGGCCCGCCTCGCGAACAACGGCAAAGGCCTCTGGCAGAATCTCGTCAAGGACCTGTTTCTCCGCAGCCTTGCGTTCGTCGGCGTCAGTGATGCCTTCCACGGCCGCGGCGACGCGCGCCTTGAACTCCTGCGTCTTGGAGCGAAGCTCGTCGTCCGAGAGCCGCTGCACCTCCGGCTCGAAAGCGTTAATCGTCTGGACGACAGGCGTCAGACGCTTCACCGCGCGTTCATTGCTGGTCCCAAAAACCTTAGTAAGAGCACTACCGATCAAAGCAGAAATTCCTCAAGATATAGTGTAAATGGTTTGTGTGGCCGGTGCGTTAAACCCTGAAAGCAAAGAGCTTTCGTCCCAAAACCTGGCGGATGTTCTCAAGGTTCGACGATCTTCAGACCCTTCACTTGAGCAAAATGCCGCTTGTTGAAGGTCACTACGGCACAGTCCCGCTCCAAAGCTGTTGCCGCCACGATCACATCGTAGAATCCGATGATTTTGCCAGTGGCCTCCAACTCAGCCCAGAGGCGCGCATGTTCATAAGCGGTCTGCTCGGTATAAGGAATAATGGGTATGACTGCTACAAGGGCCTCGATATATGCGCGACGGCGAGCTTTGTGAGCTCCTTTGGCTCGTTCCACTCCATGCCAAAGTTCGGCCACGGTGATCGCGGCAATTTCGAACGAATCCTCAGGCCGGGCAGCTACCCAACTCTGCAGATCGAAGACACCCTTCTCGTCACTAATAATGACATCGGCATCAAGAATCAACGCCATTTATCAGCCGGAGCCTTGACGCTTTTGCGAGCTGCAGCGAGGTCACTGCGCCAGGATTTCGCCTCTTCTTCTGACAAGCGAGTCGAGGCCAAAGCCTGAGCCAATTCGCGTCCTGAACAAACTTTTTCTCTTCCCGGAACGAGTTGCGCAACAGGTGCACCGCTCTTAAGCAGCACAAACGTGGTGTCCTGGTAATAAGCGCGGTTCACGCAATCCGCAAAATTACGCGCCGCGTCGGTCACGCTAATCACTGCCTTTTTCATAAAATCAGATTATCAGATTATATGTGCTCTTGAATTAAATCACGGATCTCGCTACTTCATCTTGCTGCAGTCGATTGCGAAAACGGCCGAGCATCCTGCCCAGTGGCCCACGTTTTATTCGGAGTAGAACTCATTACGAAGTGAATCTCGCCTCCGGCCATGATTTCTTCATGACGTAGATAGCTGCGATCGAGCCGCTTGTCATTCAGCGTTACTTTGCCAACATAACGGTTAGTATCTGAAAGATTGTCTGCCACGATGTGGAACTGCTTGCCATTCGGCAGGTGGAGCGTTGCGTCTTCAACGAAGGGCCTGCCGATCACATACTCATTGGTTCCGGGCGCCACCGGATAGAACCCGAACGCCGTGAACAGCAGCCACGCCGACATTTGCCCAAGGTCGTCGTTGCCGACGAGTCCATCAGGCGCGGGTCGGTATTGCGAATCGACAATCTGCTTCAGCCGCTCCTGCGTGCGCCACGGCTGTCCGGCATAGTCATACAGATACGCAAGGTGATGACTTGGCTCGTTGCCGTGGATGTATTGCCCGATCATCCCGGCAATGTCTTCGACGTCGGCGTAGCGTTTCGGATCGACCTTCGCGTCGAACATCGCATCGAGCTTATCCACCAGTTTTTGATCGCCGCCCAGCAGCTTGATCAAACCAACTTCATCCTGCGGCTGGTACCACGAATATTGCCACGAGTTCCCTTCCGTGAATCCGCTCTGCGCGCCTGCCTGCGCCGGATCGAAAGGCTCGCGAAAAGTTCCGTCAGCCATCTTCGGCCTCACAAAACCCGTCCGCGTATCGAAGACATTGCGCCAGTTCTCCGCGCGTTTCTCAAATGTAGCGGCGACATCGTTACGCCCGAGCTTGCGAGCCATGCGCGCAATCGTCCAGTCGTCATAGGCGTACTCCATCGTCTTCGATGCGGCCTCGCCATCGTTGTCAACCGGCACATAGCCAAGCTTCATGTACTCGCCGAGATGACCATACGGAGCATAGGTCGCGCTTGCCACCATCGCGTCCAGCGCTTCGTTCGCATCGAAACTGCCGACGTTCTTGAGGTACGCGTCGGCAATTTCGGGCACGGCGTGGTAGCCGATCATGCACCAAGTCTCCAGCCCCTGAAACTGCCAGATGGGCAAAATGCCGAATGGGCTTTCTTTCTGCGAAACCAGCAGCGATCGCACAACATCCGTTGTCCGACTTGACGGCGCGAGGATCGTCATCAGAGGCTGCTCGGCGCGATACGTATCCCACAGCGAGAACGTCGAAACGAAGCTAAAGCCCTCGGCTTTATGTACCTGATAGCCCGGCCCGCGATACCCGCCGTCCACATCCATGGCAACCGAGGGCGCCATCAGCGCGTGATACAGAGCCGTATACAAGCTCTTGCGCATTGCAGGATCGGCCTTGATCTCGACAACCGAAAGCTCTTTCTCCCACGCCTGTCGCGCCTGCGCGTGCACTGCGTCGAAATCAAATCCAGCAACCTCAGCATCGAGATTCGCAATCGCGCTGTCTTCGCTTACCGGCGAGATCGCAACCTTCACCACCAGCGGCTGCTTCACTTCACCAAAATCGAAGACGCCGATGAGCCCGCGCCCCATGATGGCCTGTGTATCGGACGGTGATGTGCCGGGAGTGGCGAAGCCCTTGTATTCCTGTGGAAGCGGTTCGCGATCATACAACTCATGCCCCGCAAGAGGCTGTGAAAAGCGCATCGCAAAATAAAGCTGCCGCGCCGGAGCCCAGCCGCGCGTCTCGCGCATGCCAGTTACGGTGCCGTCCGCGCGCAAACGCAGACTCGCCCAAAGAACTTTGCCCGTATAGTTGTAAATGGACGAGCGCATGTCGAGGAGCAAATGCGCAGGCTTGTCTGACGGAAAAGTGTAGCGATGAACGCCGACGCGTGTCGTCGCTGTAAGCTCAGCGCGCACGCCATAGTCGTCGAGCGTAACCGCGTAATAACCAGGCTCAGCTTTTTCCGTTTCGTGGTGAAAGCGCGAGCGGTATCCCGAACCCGGTGCACCGATCTCGCCCGGCTCGAGTTTTACTTCACCTGCAATCGGCTGCACGAGAAAGTCGCCGAGGTCCGAGTGTCCTGCCCCGGAAAAATGCGTATGCGAAAAGCCGAGGATCGTCGTGTCTTCGTAGCGATAGCCCGCCGCCCACTTGTAGCTCTGCTTGAAAGGACGAACCTGCGTGTCAGGACTGAGCTGCACCATGCCGAAAGGCACCGTCGCTCCGGGAAACGTGTGACCTTCAGGCCCCGTGCCAATCATGGGATCGACAGATTGAAACGCACTCGGCGATTGAGCGTGAAGTAAGAACGAAAGCCCAATCAGTAAAGCGGAAGCAACCGCACGACCTGGAGCGAAGCGCACTTTGATCTGCACCTTGACCTCGTACTTTTATCGATAAACGTCTTCAACAGGATATACAGAGTGAGGTTTTCGAAGAGCGCACAGGTTCACTTCGCGCGCGGATGCGTGCGGTCGTACACCTCGGCCACCTGCCCGACCGTAAGCTGGGTGTAACGCTGGGTCGTCGACAGCCGCTCGTGGCCGAGCAGTTCCTGAATCGCGCGCAGGTCCGCACCTTCCTCAAGCATGTGCGTGCCGAAAGCATGCCTCAACGTGTGCGGATGCACCTCGGCAGGCAGCCCATTCGCAATCGCCAGCGTCTTGACGATGCGCCCCACGCTGCGCGTCGTAAGGCGACCGTTGCCGCACACTTTCGCATTCAGCACCAGCGCCTCAGACTGCTTCGCTGCCGCCTGCAATCGTATCTCGCGCTGCGGCAGATATGAGCGCAAAGCCTGCGCCGCCGCGTCGCCGAGGGGGACATAGCGTTCCTTGCGTCCCTTACCGCGCACAAGAATCGCTTCATTCGCCCAATGAATATCTTTGAGGTCGATCCCGACCAACTCGGCATTCCGAATGCCGCATCCATACAGCAGCTCGAAGATGAGCCGATCCCGCTCCGGCCAGGCGGCAAAGTCTTCCGATACGCCATCGACAGCGCGATTCATCTGCTCGATCGTCGGCACGCGCGGCAGATGCTTCGGCAGCTTCGGCGTTGCCACCAGCGCAGCCGGGCTTTGCTCAACATGCCCCGCGCGCGCCAGCCATTTGAACCACGAGCGAATTGCCGCGAGAGCCCGCGCCGCCGATGCCTTCGACAAACCCTTCTCATAAAGCGTGCCCAGATAAGCCCGGATATGCTGATGCTCAATCCGCTTGATCTTTACTCCGGGGCCAAACGCCTCCACCAGATATGCCGTGAAATTCTGCAGCTCACGTTCGTAGGCGCGCATGGTGTGCGGCGACGATCCACGCTCGTTCTGCAACGTAGAAAGAAACTGATCGGCAAGCAGCGCGATTTCCGGCTTTGCAGTCTCAGCCATGGCTTCCTCGTCTCGCCAGCAGTGCGTCGAGCGTCCACTTGTCAGGCGTGCTGCACGATGCCAGAAAAAGAGCTGCGGCCGAATAGACAAAAACACCGTAGTTGAGCGGGGCATGCACGCCAAGTACAGCCGTCATCGCCAGCAGAAATGCAAGCGTCAGAAGTCCGCAAAACAATGCTGCGGTACGCGTCATCAGGCCGACGATCAGCAGAATTCCCAGCGTCGCTTCAGCAAGCGTCACGATCCACGCGAGAGCCGGAACCATCGCAGCCGGGCTCCAGGGATTGAGCTTGGCCGTGTACACAACGAAGTTTTGAAAGTTCCCCCACGCGACGGAAGGCGTCCCCGCCGGTCCCCAGACCCCAAATCGATCAGCCACGGCAGAGAGGAATCCCACCCCCAGCGCGAGCCGCACTAGGAGCGGCGCAAGATGAGACTGCACTCGGATTGCCGGCGGCATTCCCTTCTTATCCATCAAGACTCCTGCAAACTGCGCTTTGCCCTGGGATGATGCTTACGGTGCACGGCCTTCAACCGCCCGAGCGCAAGATGCGTATACACCTGCGTCGTAGCAATATCGGCATGGCCGAGAAAAGTCTGCACCGTACGCAGATCCGCGCCATGCTCCACCATGTGCGTCGCGCAGCTGTGCCGCAGTTTGTGCGGACTGGCCTGGCTGTCGCTCGATTTCACCAGCCGCCACACCCACTCCCGCGAAAGCGGCTTGCCACGCGATGAAAGAAAAAGCTGATTCGCACGACTATGCCCAACCAGCCCCGGGCGCCCGCGTTCGAGATACTCTTCAAGAGCCTTCACGCATAGCGCGCCGATCGGCACGATCCGCTCCTTGTCGCCCTTGCCGCGCACCAGCACGCGCCCCCCATCGAGCGAAAGATCGGCCACACACAGCCCGGTCAATTCAGAAACGCGCAGCCCGCCCGCATACAGCAACTCCAGAATCGCGCGGTCACGCAGCGGAATAGCATCAGCTTCAGGGTGATCGGCCACCGCCGCAGCGCGCGCCAGCATCGAATTCACTTCAGAAGGCGCAAGCGACTTGGGCAACACCTTCCACGCGTCGGGCGATTCGAGATTCACTGTCGGGTCGTGCTGAATGCGCTTGTCGAGCAGCAGCCATTTGTAGAAGCCGCGCAGACACGAGAGCTTGCGTGCGATCGACCGCGATTCGACGCTATGCGTTCGTAAATGTTCCAGGAACCCGGCCACTTCCCGCTGACGCGCCGTCATCAGCAGCTTATTCTCCCGCTCCAGATGCTCGGCAAACTGCAGCAGATCGCGCTCATACGCCTCGCATGTCAGCGGCCGCAGCCCTTTTTCCACGCGCAGATAGATCACATACTCGCGAATCAGCTCTGTATTGCGGCCCGTACTCACACATTGATTATCTGCGCCAAGCCATTGATACGGCAGCCGCAGGAACCTTCCCGAACCAAGTTCACCAACGCTTCACATTCCCCTTGGTGCAAAATCCTCGCCAATCGCTGACAATAAAGAGTTGAGGAGTAACTTTTGACTACGCTGCATACCGCACCCGCCGAACAATATACCCGCGAGGAATTTCACCAGGCCGTCGTCGCGGCGAATCCGCGAACAGCCGTCTTCGACTGCGACGGCACGCTCTGGACCGGCGACGCAGGATACGGCTTCATGATCTGGTCGATCGAGTCCGGCCTCGTTTCGCGCAATACCGCCGACTGGGTCGACACCCAGTACCGCCTCTATCGCGCCGGCAAGGTTTCAGAAGTCGAGATGTGCGCAGAGATGGTCCAGATGTACTCCGGACTGGAAGAGGACGAGCTGCGCAGGGCCGCTGCAACCTATTTCCGCACGCATATTGAAGCCAACATCTTCCCTGAGCTGCGCGAACTCATCGGCGATCTGCAAGCCGCCGGAACCGAACTCTGGGCCGTAAGCTCCACTAATAACTGGGTCATTGAAGAAGGCGTCGCGCACTTCGGCATTCTGGCATCGCGCGTGCTGGCGGCGGAAGTCAAAATCGTCAACGGACATGTCACCAGCGACCTCGTCGACGTGCCCACTGATGAAGCGAAGGCAACAGCGCTCGTCCGCGCAGGCGTGCCGCACCCCGACTGCGTCTTCGGCAACTCCATTCACGATGAAGCGATGCTGAAGATTGCAATGCGCGCTTTTCCAGTAAATCCATCGCCCGCGTTGCTGCAGTCGTCGGCAGAGAACGGCTGGACGGTCTTCTATCCCGCATCTGTGCTGAAGGACAGCAAGGTCTAATATCACGCGACGATGACAACCTTTTATCGTCCGGATGACAACTCTTACGCAGGGACAGGTTAATCTGGCACCCAGCATGCGCATCGTCTCGCTACAGCCCAGCGTTTCCGTCATTCTCGAGCGCCTTGGTAAGCTCGACACGCTCGTAGCCTGCACACGCTACTGTCTTGACGTCGTCCCCGAGTTGCGCAGCCGCAATCTTCCGCTCGTCCACGACGCATGGACGACGACCACCGACGAACTGGCAGCGCTCAGGCCCGACTTGGTCATCGCCTCTGTTCCCTACCGGCACGAATCGCTCGCCGCTATCCTGAAAGCAGGCTTCCCGGTGCTCGCGCTCGCGCCTCATTCGCTTGCAGACATCTACAGCGACATCCGTCTCATCGGCTCCGTCGTGCACGAGACGGAAAACGCAGAAGCCGTCATCGCATCGATGCAATCCGCCATCGCTGAAACCAGAAGCCGCGCGGCCTTCGCCGACAAACGGCCCCGCGTTTACTGCGAAGAATGGGGCAAACCACTCATCCACTCTCAATTCTGGGTCAAGGAACTAGTGGAGGCGGCCGGAGGAGAATTTGTCGGCACTCCCGGCGCGGTAACCGAAGCCGAGGTCATCGCCGCCGCCAATCCGGATGCAATCGTCATGGCGTGGTGCGGCGCGGGCATGCGCGTGCCGCTCGAACGCACTGTGGAAAAGCGAGGCTGGCACCAGCTTCGCGCCGTCAGCGAGCACTGCGTCTTCTGTATCACTGAGGAACTCCTCAATACGCCCGCCCCTACGCTGATCGGCGGTTTGCGTGCACTTGCATCGGCCATTCATCCTGGAATTTTTGGTGCCACGCAAAGCTCACAAATGCGTTGCATCGATTTTGAGGCTGAACCGTCTAAACTGGTGTGAGCGTGGAGGATATCGAATCCCAAAAAGTCGGCGCTGCGGAATCCAAAACCGTGCGCTATGTTGCTGCGGCGCTTATCCTCCGCGGCGACGAAGTTCTTATTTGCCAGCGCCGCCCCGATCAGGCCATGGCCCTCAAGTGGGAGTTCCCCGGCGGCAAAATGGAGCCGGGCGAAAGCCCCGAAGAAGCGCTCATCCGCGAGCTTGAAGAAGAACTTGGCATCCGGGCAACGATTGGCACGCTCGTAGCCCATGTACGTCACGCCTATCGCAATGGCAGCTCGGTTGACCTGCAGTTCTTCGCCGTTCACCACTTCGAAGGCGAAATCACCAAACACATTTTCAATGATCTGCGCTGGTGCAACCTGCGTGACCTGCCCGGCTACGACTTCCTCGCCGCCGACCGTGGCCTCGTCCGCGACCTCGCCGCGGGCAAGCTACTCTAGCAAATCCGACTACTGCACCCCGAAGTCGTAAATACCCACCATCGGCGGACCGCCCAGCACATACTGCCCGGCAGGCAGCGGCGTTTTTGGCGTGATCACAACAAGGGTGTCGGAGACCCGCTTTACGTCAACGGGCTGAACCCGTTTTGGAGGCAGCCAGCTATCGCGTGAGCTTACCGCCTCCTCGATCTCGCGATGGTCTTTCTTTACATCCACCGTTCCAATCATGATCTGGCTCGGGTTGAAGTTGGCGGGAATCGTAATGCAGAATGATGGGCTTGTTCCCAGCGTCACCGGCGCTGCCGGATCCTTATAGCGGTAGATGATCGTCTCGCCCGCTCGCGGATTCAATGGATTCTTGCCGAGGTCTTTGAAGCCGGCAGAAAGAGACACGCTCTTCTCCCTGGGCATCTGGACAGCCAGCATCATCGTTTTCCATGCTGACCCCTCAAAGTAGCTCACGCCGTAGGTCGTGGGACACGGAACAGATGGCTCAGCGCCGCCGGTGGAAGTCGCCGGAGAAGCCGCAGAGCCGCCAGAGGCCGATCCTGCGCTGTGACTGCGG
>Ga0210402_10002884_pt1 | contig 16413 bp, 9 predicted proteins | sample IncBWC7MmetaG_FD_161055 | JGI IMG/M metagenome (GOLD analysis project Ga0210402, IMG submission 161055) | Forest soil microbial communities from Barre Woods Harvard Forest LTER site, Petersham, Massachusetts, United States - Inc-BW-C-7-M | ecosystem: Environmental > Terrestrial > Soil >... | reverse complement strand
CGCGGCAACCGTCGATATTCCGATTGGAAAGAAGATATTGCCCCTCAGGTGATGGATGCGCGCGAGTTCGGCCACCATGTCGTGGCGTTCCGCCGTGCGCTGCGCGTCCGTGATCAAATCGAGCGCTTCATCGAGGCCTTCGCTCACCCGAAGGCCCTCTGCCAATCCGAGCTGCGCCTGGCACATGGCAGCTTCGCTGGGCGATGCGGTTATCGCCAGCCGATAGGTCGCGACGGACGACGCGACGTCTCCGAGATCGCGCTGCAGTTCCCCCTTGAGGCAGATCAGGCCGTGGCGGTCGGCATCGGCCTGCGCGACCTCCAGACCGCGATTGGCCAGCCGGAGTGCAGCATCAACATGAAAGGCCGCGCGCTGGGCGCCGGCCGCTCGGAGGTACGCGTCAGCGGCGCGAGCGTCCTCGGCACGGTCGAGGTGTTGTGCGTGCAGCGTCAGATCCTGGTCCGCGAACCACTTGGCAGCCTGAAGGTGCAGTTCCCGGCGACGCGACCGAAGCAGCGAGGAGTAGGCTCCCTCCTGGATCAGCGCATGAGCGAACAGGAAATCATCGCCCTCAGGCAGGACCAGGGCATTGCTGATGAGGCCGTCACAGGCGTAGTCCGGACTGCCGACGAGATGCCGCAGCAGCGCAAGGTCAAAACGCTGGCCGATAACCGCCGCAGCCTGGAACGCCTGCCGGTCGCGCTGCGCCAACCGGTCCATGCGCGCGAGGACCAGGCTCTGGATCGATGCAGGGACGGCATCTTCGCTGCCTTCTTCCGCGTTGTGCAGCAGCTGTTCCAGAAAGAGCGGATTGCCGCCCGCGCGCGCGATGCAAGCCAGCGCGACGGAATGAGTGGCGTCAATGAAACTTCGAGCCAGGCTCAATGCCTCGTCGCCTCGCAGCGGACCGAGATCGATGGTCGCGAATGGCGTTCCACGGCAGCCTGCGCGCCACGCGGCGTCAAGCGGGTCGCCCTCGACGCGCGACGTCATGACCAGAAGACCAGGACCGTTCGCCACGGCGACCGCAAACGCCGCAAGATGCCCGAGCACGTGCGGATCGGCCCAATGAAGATCCTCCACAATGATCAGCATTGGTCCACTGCGGCAGCCGCGCGCGACGAGCGCCGCTGCCACTTCGCGTTTGCCGCGGTTGCGAGCGGTGTTGTCCATGGCGTCGTAAAGCGTGCGCCACTCGCCTGTTTGGGGCAGGTCAAGCAGGTCATGAAGGAAAACGAGCCGCTCAGGCGCGACCACCCCTTCCGCGACCAGACGCTCGGCCGCCCGGTGTCGTGAGCTAGCTTCGGAGGATCGCGTCAGGCCGAGCAGACTGAGCAGCAAGGCGCGAATCGGGTCCTGTCCGGTGCCAACCCCGAAGTCGAGCACAAGGCCTCGATGGCTCATGAAGCCCGCGGCCTCGGCGAAACGGCGCATCTCCTCGACCAATCTGGTTTTGCCGATGCCGGCTTCGCCGCGCACGTAGACGACTTGACCGGACCGCCGCCCCAGACACGCGCCAAGGATGCTCTTGAACTGCTCCAGCTCGGCCTCGCGGCCGACGAACGAGCTGCGGGCTGCAGCCAGGGGTTCACCGGAGAGGCCGCGCAATCGCCAGGCGCGGGTGGGCGTCTCAAAGCCTTTCAGCTGGATTTCGCCGAGCGCGTCGCATACGCCGCGTCCGGAAAGAGCGCGGTAGACGCCATCGGAGAGCAAGGTCTGTCCAGGGCCGGCAGCGGCCACGAGGCGCGCGGCGAGATTCACTGAATCGCCGAGGACCGTGTAGTCGTTCGCATCGGCCCGTCCCAAAATGCCGGCGACCACTTCACCACTGGCGATGCCGACATGAGCCTGAAGCGGCCGGCTGGCGCTTGCACTGATGCGGCCGAGTGCCTCATGAATGTCCAATGCGGCACGGGCCGCGCGCAACGGATCATCGTCATGTGCACGGGGCGCACCGAACAGCGCCATCACGGCGTCGCCGATGTGCTTGTCGACCGTGCCGCCATATCCGACGACGATGCCGTCGACGAGGACGGTGTAACGGCCGACCAGCTCGCGGACCTCTTCCGGATCGAGTGTCCGCGATAGCGCGGTGAATCCACAGAGATCGGCGAAGAGGATGGTGACCTGCCGGCGCTCCCCTGCCAGCGAGCCCTCGGCATGGCCATTTTCGGCAAGTCTTTTATCAGCAAGTCTTGTTTCAGTAGGTCTTGTTTCAGGTCTTGTTTCAGGTCTTGTTTCAGGTCTTGCGCCCGGCGCGGCGGTCGCGCCTTGCTCCGCAATGGCGGCCAGCAGACGCTTGCGATGGCCGAGAGAACTGACGCCGAGCTCTTTCAGGTCTGCATCAGTGAGCTTGCCGAGAATGGAGAAATCAACGTCGTTCTCAGCGAACGCCGCGGCGTATTGAGCAAGGCCCAATCCTTGCAGCCATTTCTCAACATCCATGGTTGATACCCAACCTGCGGACCGAGATGATTGACAGGGTAGCCCCGGGACACGATTTGTCAAAGCCCGGCTTCGCCGGCGCGGATCTTCGAGCTCGGCTCTGCTTGCAGTTTGCTGGAGCCCAGAACGACGACGCCAGAGTTTGTTTCACTCGAACTGACCCACCTGGCTCGTCATGGCCGCGCTTGTCACGGCCATCCACGTCTTGGCCACACAGGAAGACTGGATGCGCGGGACCGCGCATGACGGAGTGCGTCATTCTCAGCGGGACACGCATTGGTTTTACCGCATCATTGGTATCCGAGAGGCGTCATTCCGGGCTCGCGCGGCTGGCCGCGCTTGGCGCGGACCCGTTCGCGCGCGCCCCGGATGACGCTGGAAATGGATTTGTGACGCAGTAAGATCAGAGGATTGATCACCCCATGGCCGCCGCGCTGGTACGGTCGCCATGTCTGCGCCGATCGAGCCAATAGGTGGAGAGCGCGAGGAAAACCCAGCCGAGGTTATAGATCAGGCCGCAGCACAGCACGGCCCAGCCGGGGATCGGCCCGATCTCCGCGCGTTCGACGAATTCGTTGAAGTGCGTCGCCATTTGCGGATGGATGGCGAGCTTGCCGAAATACGCGGATGTCTGAATCACGATGATCCAGATATAGGTGCGCCGAACGCGGCGGCCGGCAGCGCGATAGAAGCTGATGTGATGGCGCGGATGCAGGTAGTCATCGGCGAGGACGACCCGCCAGCTGGGATCGTCGGCGAGGCCTTTGCCGGTCAGGATCTGCGCGTAGAAATGCGTTTCCATGTAGCGCGCCCGCGCGCGCCAGACGTTGAAATAGCGATAGCGGCGCGCCTCGAGCCCGAGAAACACCGCAAGCAGCATGCCGATCAGGATCAGCGGCAGACCTGAGGCCTCGCGCGAGGAGAACGTCGTCGACAGCGCGATGCCCATGGTCACGATCGACCAGTTCGTGGTGTTGTCGAGACGCGTCCGCCAGATCGTGCTGCGATAGATCTCGCCGCGATAGAGGTGGGCGATCACGCCCAATTCCGCGGCGCTCAGATCCTGAATCTGCTTTGGGGCTTCTGCAGGACTAAGCATGGTGAACACCGGATCAGCCGCGACCAGCGCGAATACTCGGGACGAACAGCAAGGCTTGGGCAACGTCACCGCGTGTCGTGTCGCGCGTGTCGGTGCCAAGCCAGCCGAATGTACCACGTTTTCACATCACTTCACCATTCCGCTGCCCCGCAGCCGATGATGAACGACCTGCCCTTCGCGCTGCGGCGATCTCGCGTTCGCGAGACACCGTCAGGCCCATGCGCCTGCCAGCCCGATACCGTCGCACGCAGCAACGCGTGCTTTGTCAGTGCAGCATTTTCATGCATACTGCCACGCATCCGTTTGGAAGGAACGCGCGCATGGCCCAGGTCCTTCAGGTCGAGGGGAGGCCGCGGCAATATCCCCAAAAGCTGCCCGCCGCCGCGGTGCTGACGGCGCTTGGGGTCGTCTATGGCGACATCGGCACCAGCACGCTGTACGGGCTGAAGCAGGCGGTCGACGCCGGCGGGCCCCCCACGCCCGAAACCGTGATCGGCACCGTGTCGCTGATCTTCTGGGCGTTGCTTCTCATCGTCGGGCTCAAATATGCCATCCTGATCCTGCGCGCCGACAACCGTGGCGAGGGCGGCATCGTCGCGCTGCTCGCGCTTCTGGATGCAAGGCACGCACCGCGCGGAAGTGCGCGTGCCTCGCTGCTGGTCGTCGGCCTGATCGGGGCCGCGCTGCTCTATGGCGATGGCGTGATCACGCCGGCGATCTCGGTGCTGAGCGCCGTGGAAGGTCTGAAGATCGACGCGCCGGCGCTGGCGCCGATGGTCGTTCCCATCACCATCGCGATCCTCATCGGCCTGTTCCTGGTGCAGCGCAAGGGAACGGAATTCGTCGGCAATATCTTTGGGCCGGTCATGTTCGTGTGGTTCGTCGCGATCGCCTTGCTCGGCCTCAAGGGCATCATGCAGAGCCCGGCCATCCTCGCCGCGATCAGCCCCCATCATGCCGTGCTCTACCTCAGTCATGCGGGGCCCGGCATCGCCTTCGCCGTGCTCGGCGCCGCCTTTCTGACGCTGACGGGTGCGGAGGCCATGTATGCCGACATGGGGCACTTTGGCCGACTGCCGATCCAGCTCGGATGGTTTGCGATCGTCTCGCCCGCCTTGATGCTCAATTATCTCGGCCAGGGAGGGCTGCTGCTGGCCGATCCGCACGCGGCCGAGAATCCGTTCTACCTGCTGGTGCCGCGATGGGGGCATTACCCGATGGTGGCGTTCGCGACCGTCGCTACCGTGATCGCCTCACAGGCCATCATCTCCGGCGCCTATTCGCTGACCCAGCAGGCGATGCAGCTCGGCTTCCTGCCGCGCATGCGGGTGACGCACACGGCAAGCCACGAGAAGGGGCAGATCTACATTCCCCTGGTGAACTGGCTGCTGGCGGTCGGCACGCTCAGCGCCGTGCTGCTGTTCCGCTCGTCCGACGCGCTCGGCGGAGCCTATGGCATCGCGGTCGCGATGCTGATGGCGATCACCACGGTGCTGGCCGCGCTCGTCGCCCTGAAGTGGGGTTACAACCCGGTTCTGGTCGTGGCGGTCAACGGGTTCTTCCTCGTCATCGAGCTGGTGTTCGTCGCGGCGAACATGACCAAGCTGGTCGAAGGCGGCTGGTTCCCGCTGCTGCTCGCGGCCGTCCTCGCCTTCCTGATGCTGACCTGGCGCACGGGATGGAAGCTGCTCGAGCAGGAGCGCTCGAAACTGCGCCAGCCGGAGGACACGTTCATCGAATGGGTCATCAACACGCCGCCGATACGGCTGCCGGGAGCGGCGGCGATCTTCACCGCGGCGAGCACCGGGATCCCGCTCTGCCTGACCCATCATCTGCGGCACAATCACGTCCTGCATGAGCGCGTGCTGTTCATCGCATCCATCATCGTCGACGCGCCGCGGGTCGATCCCAGCGAGCGGATCAAGCTTGTCCCGGTCGGCGCGGGCATCACGCGCGTCCTGTTTTATTTCGGCTTCATGGAAACGCCTGATGTCATGGAGGGGCTGAGGCTGGCCTGCCGCAAGCCCGAGCTTGCCGGCATCGATCCCGAGAACATCACCTACTATTTCAGGCGCGTGATGGTGATCGCGACCGACAAGATCGCAGGCATGTCCGTTTGGAGAAAATCCCTGTTCGCCACCATGCACCTCAACGCCAACCTCCCCGCGGCGTATTTCGGCGTTCCGCCCACCCAGGTCGTGGAGGTTGGCCTCGAAGTCGAAATCTAGAGCTAGCTTTGGTTCGACCGGCTCGTCCGCGGTGAAATCGGCTGATGACGCGCCGGAGACGGCAATCGAGGCGCTGATCATGGCCATGCGCCCAACCCGCGATGTTACGGACGCGGTTTTACGGACGCGATCTTACGGAGCTGTGTGGTCCGCACGAATCAACTAGACCGCTGACGGGGCTGGGGCAGCGGAGACTGGTATGAGAGTCGCTTCCCTAGAGAATATCTTGACTGTGGCCACGCTGGTATCGGCCATTGTCGTCGTGCTGTGGGAAATCAAGATTTTCTACGGCGCGTGAACAGGCAGGAAGCTGCGTCGAACAAGAGGCCTCCGGGCAAGAAGAGGTTCGCGACCAAGGCATCCCTTCCGCGGCGGCGGAAGCCTGCTGTGCTAGTTGCCGGTGCTCGCCGATCGCTCATCATGTCCGGGGATCGGCGCAAGAGGCGAGGGTTCAGCGCGTTGGCGGCGCGCGTTCACGAAGCTGAGGGGATTATCCGCCCGCCCAGACGTCGAGCACGTAGCGATTTTGCGCGCCGAGATCAGCGATCCAGCGTTCACCCGCATCCGCATCCGCGCCGGTGCAATCGCGATGGATCTGCACCAGCGTCGCCTTGACGTCCGGCTCCATCTTGCTGCCGTCGCCGCAGACGAAGATCACGGCACCCTGCTCGATCAGCTCCCAAACCCGCGGCTTCTGCGCCGCGAGCAGATGCTGCACATAGGTCTTCGGCCCGTCGGCGCGCGAGAACGCGACAAAGAGTTCGACGATGCCCTCAGTCTCGGACGCCGCCAGCTCGTCAGCATAGAGATAGTCCTGCTCCGGATGGCGGCAGCCGAAGAACAGCATCGCCGGCCCGAGCGCCTCGCCCCGCTTCATGAGGCCGGCGCGCGCCTGCAGGAAGCCACGGAACGGCGCAAGCCCCGTGCCCGGGCCGATCATGATGATCGGCTTACGCGGATCCTCGGGCAAGCGGAAGCCGGCCTTGGTCTCGCGCACGGTTGCGAACACGCTCTCGCCCTCGCGGCGCGAGGCGAGATAGGTTGAGCAGACGCCGCGATAGAGGCCGCGGCCCGAGGCGGCCGGCCCTTCCACCACGCCGACGGTGACGCTGCAGCGGCTCGCATCGCCCGCCGGCGCGGACGAGATCGAATAATAGCGCGGCGCCAGCAGCGAAAGCATTTCGAGATAGGCGGGGAATGGCAGCTCGCAGGCCGGAAATTCCTCCAGCAGGTCGTAGACCGACTTGCGTTTCGACAACACCTCGGCGCGATAGCGCTCGCTCGCCTGTGCATCGTCGCCGACATGGGCCAGAAGCTTCGGCTTGGTCACCGGGCAGCGCGTGTGCTCGGACATGACCTGGATCTGCTTGCGGGTCGCGACCTGCTGCAGCTCGACATGGTCGGAGAGCAATTGCCCGACCGAGACCACCTCGCCAACCGGTAATTGCGCGCGACGGCCCTCCGCAACGCCAAGCCTGACCTGGTCCGCGGGCAGAAAACCGAAGCGGCGCGCCACCCGGTCGACCAGTGCCGGATCGTTGCGGGGCACGACGCTCAAATGATCGCCGACGCGGTAGGTCATGCCGTCAGGCAGCTGCACCTCGATGTGGCGCGTCGAGCGTTCCGACGCGTGGGGGCCCGACTTGTTCTGCAGTTCGCGATTGGCGACAATCTTCATCGGCACGGTGCCGCCGAGCGCCGCCACCGCGTTGACGGCGCTCGGCGCGACCGGCTCGACCGAATAAAGCGGCGCATCCTCCGCGCTGCGGCTGAAGCTGGAATCGAGGCCGAACTCCTTCACCGCCGCCGCGCCAAGCGCGGCAAACCAGCTCTCGAACTGGCCGTCGAGATCGCTGCGCGCATCGCCCTCGCCGCGTGGATAGACCCGCTTTGCGCCGTGCGTCGACAGCGCCTCGTCGATCAGGCGCGGCACCGACTGATAGGTCGCGGCCCAGTCGCGATTGCCGCAACCGAACACGGCATAGCGCAGCTTCGCAAAAGCATCCTTCGGCAGTTCGCCGCGCAGCCAGTCGACGAACTTGGTCGCATTGTCCGGCGGCGCGCCATTATAGGACGCGCAGAAGATCAGCACGCCGCCGGTCTCCGGCAACTGCCCCGCGAAATCATCGAGGGGAGCAAGGCGCGTAGCAAAGCCATTGACTTCGGCGAGGTCTGCGACGCGTGTCGCGAGTTCCTCCGCGGTGCCGAGATTGGAGCCATAGAGCACCACAAGCGGCGTGTTGTGCCCCGGCCGTGTCCGCGCGCGCGGCGACGCCGAACCGGACGCCGCCACCACCGCCGTCGTTTCCGCATGCATGCTGCGATCGCGATCGCCGCGCGGGCGCACCTTGATCTTGAACCCATCGGGCTTGATGGTCAGCGTCTCCTTGAGCTTGATCTGATAGCGCTGATGGTCGACCAGCTTGAAGCGCTGCAGGATCATGCCGAGCGCGAGCGCCGCCTCGTGCAGGGCAAAGCCGCGGCCGATGCAGGCGCGCTGGCCGTTGCCGAACGGCTTCCAGGCGTTGAGCGGGCGCTTTTCTTCTGCCGCGGGGCTGAAATTGTCCGGATCGAACAGATCGGGGTTGGGTCCCCAGACCTGGGGATCCCTGTGCAGCGCTGTCACCAGGATAGTGACGAAGGTGTTTTTCTTGAGCGGGTACTTGCCGCCGCCAATGGTCTCATCCTTGAGGGGTGCGATGCCATAGGCCGGCGCCGGCGGCCACAGCCGCAGCGCCTCTTTCAGGATCTGTGTGATGTAGGTGAGCTGCGTGATCTGCTGATAGCTGGGCCTCGCCTCGCTGTCGGGGCCCAGCACACGGTCGACCTCCTCATAGGCCTTCTTCAGCACATCGGGATGTTTGAGCAGCGCATAGATCGCATAGGACAACAGCCCGCTGGTGGTCTCGTGCCCGGCGATCAGAAAGGTGTTGATCTGGTAGCGGATGTTGACGTCGTCGAGCTGCGCGCCGGTGGAACGGTCGACGCCGCTCATCATGGCGTTGAGCATGTCCTTCTTGCCGTCGGAGGCGTCAGCGCCGGCCTCGGCGCTCTTGCGCCGCTCGGCGACGATCTCGTCGACCATCTTGTTCATGAAGGCGACATCGGTCGCGAGATCGCTGCGGCGCCGGCGCATCCAGACATTTTCCAGCGGCAGGCCGCGGATCATCATGATGGTTTCGAGCGAGCGAACCAGCGACTCGACGAAGGGATGGTAGTCACGCCGGTAGAACGAATTGAAGCGGTAGTCGAAACCGCACAGGCCGATGGTGTCGAGGGTGAGCGCCGTCATGTCGTGGACGACGTCGATCTCCTCATCGGCGTTGAGCCGCTCCCATTTCTTGACGAGCTGCTCGGCGATATCGACCATGCTCGGGTGATAGGACTGCATGGCGCGGTTGCCGAACGGCTGCAGCAGGATGTTGTGCGCCTTGCTCCAGTTCGGCTCCGCGGTGTCGGCGGTGAACAGGCCGTCGCCGCCGATCGCGCGCACCCGCCGCAAGGCGCCACGCACCACCTTGTCGAACCGCTTCTCGTCCGAGAGCTCGTCGACCAGCGAATAGCCGGAGACGACCACGATCGGCGCGCCCATCATGTCGAGCCAGAAGATCGGCCCGAGCTCCTTCGCGAGCCGGGTCAGGTCCTGCACGGGGGCGGCGGAATCGAGCGACAGCATGTTGCCGACCACAGGTCTGGTCGGCGGCTGCGGGATCGGGCTCAGTCTGTTCTTGGAGGCCATTGCGATCGAATTTCCCTCACCATATCGTCGTCATTGCGAGCGAAGCGAAGCAATCCGGAATCTTCGAACGGAGGGACTGGATTGCTTCGGCGCTTGCGCGCCTCGCAATGGCGTGGCGGCAGCCCCTCGCACGTCTTACCCGAACCGCCGCGTCCGCCATTCGATCAGCTTGGCAGAGACCTCCTCCGGCTTCTCCTGCTGCGTCCAATGGCCGCTGTCGCGCACCAGGTATTTTTCCAGGTCCGGGACCAGCTTCTCCATGCCGTCGGCGGCCGAGGGCGGCAGCACGTGATCGTTCTCCGCCATGATCATCAACGCGGGCACCCGCACCGTGTGATCGAGGCCGGCCGCGCGCTGCCAGTTGCGCGTGAAATTGCGGTACCAGTTGATGCCGCCGGTGAAGCCGGTCTTGGCAAAAGTGTCGACGAACACCTGCTTCTCCTCGGCCGACAGGATCGGCGTGCGCGGATCGTGGCGCGCGTCGTAATTGGCTATCATCTGCGGGAAGGCGAGATTGAGCCGCGGCGACGCGCCGACGCCGGCGACCGGCTGCTCCGCGGCGACCTGCGCGGGACGCGGCGCCGGCTTGCGCATGAAGGCGTCGAAGGTCTGCTCGACCCGGCTGTCGAAAATCCTGTCCGCCTCGCGCGACGGATTCTGGAACTGCACGATATACATGTGCTCGCCAAAGCGCTGCTTCAACAGCTCGATCGGATCGACCGGCGCGCGGGGCATGTGCGGCGTATTGACGCCCACCACGCCGGCTACGCGATCAGGATGGCGCAGCGGCATCTGCCAGACGACGAAACCGCCCCAGTCGTGGCCGACGAAAATCGCCTTGTCGATCTTCAGATCATCGAGCAGGCCGACGAGATCGCCGGTCAGGTGCTCCATGTCGTAATCCTCGATCGCCTCGGGCCGGTCGGTCGCCCCATAGCCGCGCTGGTCCGGCGCGATCACGCGCAGGCCGGCATCGCTCAAGGCCTTGATCTGGTGGCGCCAGGAAAAGGCCAGCTCCGGCCAGCCATGGCAGAGCACGAGCGGCGGCTTGTCGTCGTTCGGGCCCGCCTCGTAATAGCCCATGCGGATCCCGTTGGTCTCAGTGTATTTGAGCGGCGGCATCTCGATCATGGTCATTTCCTACTCATGCACGCGATGAGTCTCTTCCGGTTTGTCACAGCATCGGGAGGTCTTCACCTCTCCCCGCTTGCGGGGAGAGAGAGCGCACCGTCCGTGCTGCAGCATCTGAACTCAAGCTCAAATATAAACCAACACATATCAGCTCGCCGGACTAACTCGCCGCGCTCTGGCGCTCCGGCGGTACAAAGGCGCGCTCGAGCACTTCGAACTCCTCCGGCAGCATGTCACAGAGCACCTGGACATGCGGGATGATGTTGGCGCCGGCGATGAAGCCGAAATCGAGCTGGTCGCGATAGCTCTGCACCGTGATGTTGAGCGCAATGCCGTGGGTCGAGATCGAGACCGGGAAAATGTGCAGCAGTTCGGCGCCGGCTGCATAGAGCGTCTGCCGCGGCCCCGGCACATTGGACACCGTGATGTTGGCGGTCGGCGGCAGCACGTCCGACAGGCTGGAACGGCTGTAGAGCAGCGCCAGGATCTGCACCAGGATCGGCGTGCCCAGCATCGAGATGTTCGACACCTGCGGCATGAACGCGCGCAACGGATGCGACATCTCCTTCGACGTCGTCGATTGCGCGATGATCGCGGTCAAGCGCTCGCGGGGATCTTCGATATTGGTGGCAATGCCGCAGATCATGCCGAACACCTGGTTGTTGGCATCGGTGTTGCCCTCCTCGCGCAGCGAGATCGGCACCGCGGCGGTCAGCGATTTCTGCGGCAGCGCACCGTGCTGCAAGAGATAGCGCCGCACCACGCCGGAGGCGAGCGCCAGCACCACATCGTTGAGCTTGCCGCCGGCCTGCTTGGCCAGCGCTTTTGCCCGCGACAGCGAGATCGAGGCGCCCGCGAAACTGCGCTCCGAAGAGATCGACTTGTTCAAGATCGTCGGCGGCGAGGCCATGCTGGCGAGGCTTTCGCGCGCACTGGGATCGGAGATCTTGCCGACCACCTCGGTCACGCTCTTGAGCATGCCCGGGATGGCGCCGGCGAAGCGCACCGCGCTTTCGATCTGGTACATCGCATTGTCGAACAGGATCGAGCCGAGGTCGCTCTTGCCCGAGCGCGGCAGCTCGATGCCCTTGGCGATGGCGGGATCGAGCGGCTGATTCCACAGCTGCGTGTAGGCATCGAGCAGGTCGGCGGCGATGTCGCGCGGCTCCTGGCCCGCCTTCGCGCGCGCGGCCGGCGGATCGACCTGCCGCGGCACCGGCGTCACGTCGTAGATCATGTTGGTCAGCGCCGCGCCGGCGCCGCCGTCGATGCAGGCGTGGTGCATCTTGGAATAGAGCCCGACCTCGTTGTCCTTCATGCCCTCGAAGACATAGAACTCCCAGAGCGGACGGGCGCGGTTCAGAAGCTTGGCATGCATCCAGCCGACGATCCGCTCCAGCGTCGCGCGGTCGCGCGGCGCCGGCAGGCTGGCGCGGAAGATGTGGCGGTCGATGTCGAACTGGTCGTCCTCGACCCAGGAGGGATGGTCGATGTCGAGCGGCGCTTTTTCCAGCCTTGCCTTCAGGATCGGCGCGAGATGCAGCCTTGACGCGATCATCGCCTTGAACGCTTCGAAGAAGTCGCCCTGGTAATCCGCCGGCAGGCGGAAGATCGCCATGCTGCCGACATGCATCGGCATTTCCGGGGTCTCGAGATACAGAAACGATGCATCAAGCGATGACAGTTTCTTGCCGTCACCCATGTTGTCCTCCCTCAAATACGTCGCCTGGCGCGTTGTCCGCGTCTTATCTGGCATTCGCTTAAGATTGTGCCTGTTCCGGGGGCGCGTAGGCAATGGCAAACGGCCCGGATCGGTCAAATTGCTTGAACTGCCCTTCCGCCTGCCCCAGGCGGTCCGCCACCGCCCACAGCGCGGCCGGATTGACGCCGAGGCCGATGTGGCTCGCGAGATAGATCTCGATATTCTCGGCGGTATCGGAGGGGCGCAGCCGGCAGGTCTGCCAGTTCACCACGCCGTCGGCGCGGGAATAGATCGAGGTGGTCGGCACCGGCAGGTCGCCCGAGATCGCGGCGCGAAGCTCGGGGTAGGCCTCCGCCGTCTCGCCGGTCAGCGCCTCGTAGAGCCGGGTGGCGTTGGTCGCCCGCACATCGTTGGCGAACGGGCTGCCCAGGGTCACGACAGCGCGGACCATCTCCGGCGCCTGCAGCGCGAGGTCGCGCGCATAGACCCCGCCGAGGCTCCAGCCGACGATCGATACTTTCCGCGAGGCAGCAGCATGGATCTCCGCGAGCCGGTCGAGCAGCTGAGACCGCAGCCGCGCCACCCCGCCGACGTTGCGGCCCATGCGCCAGGCCTCCGCAGCATAGCCGAGTTCGCCGAGATAGCGCCGCATCGGCGCCATCGACAGGTCGCTGGCCAGAAATCCGGGCAGGGTCAGGACCGGATGGCCATCGCCGCGCGGCGCGCGCAGCAGGAGCGGCGACAACAGGATGCTGGCGTTGAGCTCGAAGATGCCGCGCGCCTCCGCGAGCAGCAGACCGAGGCTCGGCGGACGCAGCCGCCCCGCGGCCGGCGGTGGGCGTCCGTCCGCAACCATTATCTCTTCTTGTCGCTTCCGAGCGAGCCGCCAAGCCCGGCCATGGTGACGAACAAATCCTGAAACTTCTCGGCGAGCTTTGGATCGAAGCTGAACCAGCTTTGCATGATCGCTTCCGGCGTCACCTTGTCGATGTTGGCCAGCATCTGCTGCTGCAGCTTGTCCATCACCGCTATCTGCATCGGCGAGACGTCCGGCAATCCGAAGAATTGCCGGGCTTCCAGCGGCGTGCAATCGATCTCGATGTTGACTTTCATGTCCGCTCCGCGCTGCATCTCAATATCGCAATACGCCACGGCCAGCGCTCGCGTGCAAGCGAGGCGACCCGGCCGGGAGCCCTCGGACACTGTACTTTTTACCAGTTATGGTCAACCAATGCCCGGCCGGGGGACGCGCTTTTCACGCGCGTGGCCACGGCCTCTGGTCACTGCGAAAGTCGAAGACGGGGCACGCTGGCGGCGGCTGCAGCAGGACGGCTATGCTGCTTTTTGCGCGGACCAAGTGGCACGGTTTCTGCAGAAAACCGGCTTGCGCGGCGGCCCAACTCGATCCACCATGGATCGGCGATATCCAGAAAATCGACAGCAGCGCCTGAAGCGGAGAGCCCTTGTCAATGTCCGTACGTCACACCTTGTTTGCAGCGGCCATCGGCGCAATCGCGACCCTTGCGATACAGCCTGTGTCGAGCCAGACCCTGCGCTACGCCAACCAGGGCACGCTGAAATCGCTCGATCCCTATACCTTCAAGGAAACGACGACGATCGCCCATCAGGGCCATGTCTATGAGGGGCTGGTGGGGCGCGACAAGGATCTGAAGACCGTGCCGGCGCTGGCGGAAAGCTGGGAAACGCCGGAGCCGACGCGCTGGCGCTTTCACCTGCGCAAGGGCGTCAAATTCCACAACGGCGATCCCTTCACCGCCGATGACGTGCTGTTTTCCGCCGATCGGGTGCGCGCGCAGGGCTCCAATTTCCTGTCCAACGTTCCCTCCGATGCCAAGTTCGTCAAGGTCGACGACTACACGGTCGACGTCGTCCTGAGCGCGCCCAATCCGATCCTGATCTCGCAATGGGACGCCTGGTACATCATGGACAAGAAATGGTGCGAGGAGAACAACTCGGTCGCACCGACCCCTGTCTCGGCGACGACGCCGAGCTACGCCGCGCTGCACGAGAACGGCACCGGACCCTTCACCATCGAGAGCCACCAGCCCGGCGTGAAGACCGTATTCAAGGTCAACCCGAGCTGGTGGGGCAAGCCCGAGCATAACTTAAAGGAAATCGTCTTCACCACGATCGCCTCCGATGCAACGCGCGTCGCCGCCCTGCTCTCGGGCGAGGTCGACGTCATCGAGCCCGTGCCGATCCAGGACATCGCGCGGGTCGATGGCAGCCCGAACGCGCAGGTGCTGAAGGGTCCGGAGTTGCGCACCATCTTCCTCGGCATGGACGAGACGCGCGACGAACTGCTCTATTCCAACATCAAGGGCAAGAACCCGTTCAAGGACATCCGCGTCCGCGAGGCGTTCTACAAGGCCATCGACATCGAGCTGATCAAGACGCGGGTGATGCGCGGGTTGTCGACGCCGTCGGCGCTGATGATCGCGCCGGAGCTGTTCAAGCTCTCGAAGGATTTTGCGCGGCCGAAATTCGATCCCGATGGTGCCAAGAAGCTCTTGGCCGAGGCCGGCTATCCCGACGGGTTCGAGGTGACGATGGACTGCCCGAACGACCGCTACGTCAATGACGGGCCGATCTGCCAGGCCGTGGTCGGCATGCTCGCCCGCATCGGCGTCAAGGTGAACCTGCTGGCACAACCGAAGGCGCAGTATTTCGCAAAGGTGCTGAAGCCCGGCGGCTACCAGACCTCGTTCTTCCTCCTGGGCTGGACGCCGGCCACGATGGATTCGCACAATGTGCTGCACGACATCATGGGCTGCCGCGACGACAAGAACGATCCGACGCGCGGCGAGGCCAATCTCGGCAATTATTGCAACCGGGAGCTCGATGCCCTGACCGACAAGATCCTGCTCGAAGCCGATGTCGCCAAGCGCGACCAGATGATCAAGCAGGCCTTCGAGATCGGCATCAAGGATTACGGCTACATCCCGCTGCACCAGCAGTCGCTCGCCTGGGGGGTCTCGAAAAAGGTGAAGCTCACCCAGCGCGCGGACAACCAGGTGCTGCTGTACTGGGCCACCAAAGCCGAAGAGTAGCGAAGTCTTGAAGTTCAGGGTCCCGGCGGCAGCACGCTCCGGGACCTTTCGCTTTGAGGGCGCCGGCGCGGTCTGGAATTGGTTGCGCTGTCGACGCGGTTGACGTTCACCTCTCCCTTTGGGAGAGGTCGGATCGCATCGACGATGCGATCCGGGTGAGGGGTTACGGTCTCGAATTTTGAGACCAGTGCCCCTCACCCGTATTGGCCAGAACGATGCTTCGCATCGCTTGGCCAATCCGACCTCTCCCCGACGGGGAGAGGTGAACCGCACTCGCGGAAAGACTGATCTGACCAAGGTTCGTCGCGCGTTGAACGGCGCGCGTCCATGCGGGAAAGCGAAAGGAAACGATGCTCGCCTTCATTCTTCGCCGGGCCATCCAGGCGGTCGGGGTCATGATCGTCGTCGGCTGTGTCGCGTTCGCGATGTTCCGCTTCGCGGGCGACCCCATCAGCCAGATGGTCTCGATCGACACCTCGGCCGCACAACGCGCGGAGATGCGCAAATCCCTCGGCCTCGACGATCCCGTGCTGGTGCAGTTTGCGCGCTATTTCGGCAATGCCGCAAAATTCCAGTTCGGCGTCTCCTACCAGTTCCGTCAGCCGGTCGCCGACCTCCTGAAAGAGCGCATGCCGGCAACGCTGGAGCTTGCGACCTGCGCCACCATCCTGGCCATGGTGTTCGGCATCCTGATGGGGGTGTATTCCGCGCTGCACCGTGATTCGCTGCTGGCCAAAGCCTTCCAGGCGATCTCCCTGATCGGCATCTCGCTGCCGACCTTCCTGATCGGCATCCTGCTGATCTATCTGTTCGCCGTGGTGTTGGGCTGGTTGCCCTCGTTCGGCCGCGGCGAAACGGTGCGGATCGGCTGGTGGACCACTGGGCTCCTCACCGTCTCCGGGTTGAAAGCGCTGATCATGCCCTCAATCACGCTCGGCCTGTTCCAGATGACCCTGATCATGCGGCTGGTGCGCGCCGAAATGCTGGAAGTGCTGGGC
>Ga0210402_10002883_pt1 | contig 16413 bp, 10 predicted proteins | sample IncBWC7MmetaG_FD_161055 | JGI IMG/M metagenome (GOLD analysis project Ga0210402, IMG submission 161055) | Forest soil microbial communities from Barre Woods Harvard Forest LTER site, Petersham, Massachusetts, United States - Inc-BW-C-7-M | ecosystem: Environmental > Terrestrial > Soil >... | reverse complement strand
CGAAAGTCGCCGCAGCTACAGGATCTGGCCAATGACATCCTGCGAAAGGTTCACCGACTGAAACCGATCCAGGTCTGAAATTGCAATCTTCACGCCGGATTCAGGTATGTGTCACTCTTTGGCGTAAACTCGATCGAGGAACTCAAGTACGCGATCTTCGAGAACGCAGCGGCATCTGCAGACGCCGGTATAGAGCCCAGTTGGGAAACATTTCAATCCGACACGGCAGCCGTTGCCAAACAGCTTGGGAAGAAGTCCCTTTCGCTTCTGCAACAACTTCCTAATATAAAGGGCTTCGTGGGAGCCTTGGCCCCGTGTGGTTCCGGATGATCAGAAAGATGGTCATCTGCCTCGATGACATTGAGCGCCGGGGGAAGAATCTGTCGGTCCGAGACGTCTTAGGTCTCGTCTCCAGTCTGAAGGAGCGCAAAGGGTGTAAAATCTGTCTCATCTTGAACGATGAAGCGCTGGAAGAGGACAAGAAGGACTTCGATGCCTATTTTGAAAAGGTCGTGGATACATCGTTGAGCTTTGTGCCCACGCCAACTGAGTGTGCGCACATTGCGCTCTCCCCAGGTCAGAAGGTGCAAGACTTGGTGCGCGGGAATTGCATCAAGCTCGGTATCTCGAATATTCGGCTTATCAAGAAGATCGAGCGGGCCGCCCTGCGGCTTGAGGAGCTTGTGATAGGGCTAGCCGATCAAGTCCTCATCCAAGCCATTCCATCGTTAGCCGTCCTAGGTTGGAGCTTGTACGACCGGAACAGCGCTCCCTCTTTAGAGTTTCTAAGACAACGAGGCTCACTGGCGGCCCTCACTCGCCAGAAGAAGGGGGATGCCGTACTGCCACAAGAGGCGGCCTGGAACGCTCTACTTGACGCCTACCGGTGGTCAGGATTTGACGAGTTTGATGAAGTTCTACTCGACGGCATTCGGGACGGGTATTTCGAGCTGGCTCGTGTTCAAAAATACGCAGCGGATATAGATGCGAAGGCTAAAGCGGCAAGATCTACCAACGCGTTCATTGCAGCTTGGGATCGATACCACGACTCCTTTGAAAACAATCAGGATGAAGTGTTGGATGCAATCTACGAAGGATTCCGTGAGGGTGTTCGATACATCTCCCCGGTGAACCTAAACGGAACTGTCTGGCTGCTGAAGGAACTGGGCCGCCATGAACAAGCGGCTCAGATCATCAAGCTCTATGTGGAAGCCCACGGAGGCGATCCTGCGCTTTTCGATGTGGATCGGAGCGCCTTCGCCGGCATGGTAGATCAGCCAGAGGTCGTCGAAGCCTTTCGGACCAAGAGTGCGAGTTTCATCCGGAATGTCGATGTGGACGCCGTCCTTTTGTCAATGGCCGGTCGGAACGGGTGGACCGCAGAGGACATTACGACCCTCGCCGCGGTCCTCGTGGACGACTACTGCAAAATCTTTAAGCGGTATTCCGGCAAACAACTACACGATATCCTCAACGTTTGCTTGCAATTTGATAGAGTCGCGGGCGCAACGGCGGAAATGAGAGAGATCTCCAAACGAGCGAAGGAAGCACTTACGCGAATAGGTGGCGAGTCGGCAATAAATGCTACTCGCGTCCGCAAGTATGGGGTCGAACCGGTCAGGCGCGAAGTTGAACCAGTCTCCGCCGTCGTCCCCTTGCCGTCAGTAGACGAGGGATAGGATAGCCCTTCCAGCGGCGGCTTCACTCTCGCGCCGGCGGAACGCGCCGGCCTCCTCTTCGCCTCTGAAAGTTCGGCGGGCGCACACTGAGCCGGGTGAAGACCGGCCGGCGCGCTATTTAGCTTTAGCGAGTCCCCCCGGTTGGCTTCCGATTTTGGTTGGAGGGGAGCGCGCGCGGTGGACGCGCGTCGCGAGGTACGAACGGCCGACTACTCCCCATAATTCGGCCAGGGTCTGGAAATGGTTACGGGCGGCTAATCGGACGAGAGCCGGCCCACCTGGGAGGCAAAGTCCCCTGTCGCCACCACTCCCGTGAGACGCCGCTCATGGAAACGGGGACTCGTCGCCTTGTGATCGACCTGCCCCGGCGAGATTACTCCCGACGAGTCGGCTTGAGGACGGTAACCGGCCGAATCTTGGCCAGCTGACGAAAAACACCCAAACCGCTACATGTGCCGCAGCCCCACTTCGTCTCAGGGCGGCCCAAACCCGTTCACAACCCATTTCACCACCAGATTCAACCACTTACCCGTTTTCCCGCAACCCCATAGTCTAAACTATGGTCGGAGGGCGTTTTCCCTCCATCCAGCCCCTCCCAAATTGGGCGCATAACCCCAAACGGCTCCGTTTTCGCCGCGGGTGGCTGACCGTACGCCGTTGTCAACACGGCACATATCCTTTCATAAGGCCCCAAATTGGCTTCGTTTCGCTATTTTATATTTGCAGCTTCGCCGGTCCGCCCGCTACCATGGGCCATCCCCATGCGCCGCGACTACATCAAATGGTACAGCCCCTCGCTTCACCGGGACATGGAACTCCTGGCCTTCGGCGACCGCGGGTTCCCCATCGCCGTCTTCCCCACTTCCGGCGGCCGCTTCTGGGAGTACGAAGAGCGCGGAATGGTCGATGCCTGCCGCCCCAAAATCGAATCCGGCGGCCTCCAGCTCATCTGCCTCGATTCGGTCGATCAGGAATCCTGGTACAACCGGTCCATCCACCCCGCCGATCGCGTCCATCGGCAGAACGCCTTCGACGCCTACCTGGCCCTCGAAGCCGCCCCCTTTGTCCGCAACCGCACCAGTTGGCCCCAAATGGGCACTACCGGCTGCAGCCTCGGCGGCTACCACGCCATCAACTTCGCCCTCCGCCATCCCGATATCGTCACCTACGCGGTCAGCATGTCCGGCGCCTTCGACCTGCCCAGGCGCTTCCTCGATGGCTATTACGATCAAAACGCCTACCTGAACGCGCCGCTCGATTACCTGCCCGGCCTGGCCGACTCCTGGTTCCTGGAACGCTTCGCCCGCAACTACTGCGTCCTCGCCATCGGCAACCAGGACCCGCAATTCGACCAGAACGTCAAACTCGCCCACATCCTCGGCAGCAAGCAAATTCCGCACATAATGGATGTTTGGGAAGGCTTCGGCCACGATTGGCCCTGGTGGCACCAAATGGCCGGGAAGTTTCTGTAACATGGGCATTCCTGCCTGTGTAGGTTTGGATAGGAGGCTTATGACCAAAATCGGCATTCTCTACGGCATGGAAGAGTCGTTCCCGCCGGCGCTGGTGAACCACATCAACAGCCTCGCCGTCCCTGGTGTGGCTGCCGAGCACCTCAAAGTCGGCGGCGTGGAAATGGCCGTCCCCTGCCCCTACGGCGTCATCGTCGACCGCATCTCCCACGACATTCCCTTCTACCGCTCCTACCTGAAGAACGCTGTGCTCACCGGCGCCAAGGTCATCAACAATCCCTTCTGGTGGAGCGCCGATGACAAGTTTTTCAACTACGCCCTGGCCGCCAAACTCGGCGTCGCCGTGCCGCCCACGGTGCTGCTGCCGCACAAGAAGAATCCGCCGGGCACCACCGGCCGCTCCATGCGCAACCTGGAGTACCCTCTCAACTGGGATGCGATCTTCGCCTACGTGGGCTTCCCCGCCTTCCTCAAACCGCACGATGGCGGCGGCTGGAAGAACGTCTACAAGGTGGATACGCCCGCGGAATTCTTCGCCGCCTACGACGATAGCGAGGACCTCTGCATGACACTGCAGCGCGCCGTGAAATTCCAGGACTACTTCCGCTGCTATGTGATCAACCAACGGAAGGTCCATGTGATGCGCTACGACCCGCGCCTGCCGCACCACCTCCGCTACGTGGCCGGTAACCCGCCGCCGGCGCCGGCGCTGGGCCAGCGCATGGTGAACGACGCCCTCAAACTTTGCCGCGCCCTGGGATACGATCTCAACACCGTCGAGTTCGCCGTCGAAAATGGTGTGCCCTACGCCATCGACTTTATGAACCCGGCGCCCGATGCCGGCCTGGAATCCGTTGGCCCCGAAAACTTCCGGTGGGTGGTCAACGCCGTGGCCGAAATGGCGATCGAACGCGCGCTGGAACCGGTCGGCGCACCAACCGAATTCCGCTGGGCGCAGTTCTTGGCGCCTGAGCGGGCGGAGGCCCACGCCAATGATTGAAACCGAAAGCACGCCGATGGATTCACTACCCAAGGGAGCTTCAAGGCCCAGCTTCAACATCGGGATCGAAGAAGAATACCAGACCATCGACCCCATCACGCGCGATCTGCGCTCCCACATCCATGCCGAAATCCTGGAGAAGGGCAAGCGCCTGTTGGCTGAGCGCGTAAAGCCGGAGATGCACCAGTCGGTCGTCGAAATCGGCACCGGCGTCTGCCGCAATATCAAGGAGGCCAAAGAGGAGATCCGCGATATCCGCCGCCACATCGTCAGGCTGGCGCGGCAAAACGGCCTCCGCCTGGCGGCTGCCGGCACCCATCCTTTCGCCCAATGGCGCGACCAGGAAATATACCCCGACGACCGCTATCGCGTGATCGTCGAAGACCTCAAGATGGTGGCCCGCGCCAACCTGATCTTCGGCCTGCACATTCACGTGGGCGTGGAGGACCGCGAGACCGCCATCCAACTCATGAACGGCGCGCGCTATTTCCTGCCGCACCTGCTGGCGCTCTCCGCCAACTCGCCGTTCTGGCTGGGCATGGAAACCGGCCTGCGCTCCTACCGCTGCAAGGTCTTCGACAAGTTCCCCCGCACCAACATCCCCGACATTTACCATAGCTGGTCGGAATTCGAGAACTACGTCAACCTCCTGATCCGCACCAACTGCATCGACAACGCCAAGAAAATCTGGTGGGACATCCGGCCCCATCCACATTTCCCCACGCTCGAGTTCCGGGTCTGCGATATCCCCATGCGCCACGAGGAAAGCATCGCCATCGCCGCGCTGTGCCAGGCCATCATCGCCAAGCTCTACCAGCTTCATGAGCGCAACCTGAGCTTCCGCCACTACAGCCGCGCCCTCATCATGGAGAACAAATGGCGCGCCGCGCGCTACGGCCTGGATGGCAAAATGATCGATTTCGGCAAGCAGACCGAAGTGCCCGTGCGCAGCCTGATCGGCGAGATCCTGGACTTCGTCGCCGACGTAGTGGAAGAACTGGGCAGCCAGGAAGAGATCGCCTACATCCGCCAGATCCTGGAGATGGGCGCCGGCGCCGACCGCCAGTTGCGCGTCTTCCACGAAACTGGCGACTTGAAGTCGGTAGTCGATTACATGATCGATGAAACCGAATACGGATTGTTCGAGTCGACCCACGCCGCGGCCGGAGAGAGTCGATGACCGGAGCGAAACGATGACCGGAACCAAGCAACAGCTGCGGGAAACCCGGTTCGACCCGGCGCTGCTCCCTGGCGCCCGCAACGCCGTGGAAAGCTGCCTGCGCATCCAGCCCGAAGAGAAGGTGACGCTCATCACCGACCGCGCCTGCTCCGAAATCGGCGCCGCCCTGGCTCACGAACTGGATCGCCTGCACCTGCGCTACGAAGGGTGGATCCTGGAAGACCTGGCCCCGCGCCCGCTGCGCGACATGCCGCGCGAAATCCTGCACGACATGGAGTCGAGCGAGGTCAGCATCTTCGCCGTAAAGGTCCAGCCCAACGAACTGCACACCCGCATGCAGATGACCGACGTGGTCAACCGCCGCAAAATGCGCCACGCCCACATGGTCAACATCGACCGGCGCATCATGCTGGAAGGTATGCTCGCCGATTTCGGCGAGGTCGACCGCATCAGTACCCTGGTGTGGCAACTGGCCAGCGCGGCGCGCCAGATCCGCGCCACCAATCCCGCCGGCACCGACATCGTGGGCCGCTTCTCTCCGCAACTGAAATGGCTCAAAACCAGCGGCATCATCAGCCCGCACAAGTGGGGCAACCTGCCCGGCGGCGAGACCTTCACCACGCCGGAACGGGGGGATGGCGTCTTCGTGATCGATGGCGTGGTGGGCGATTACCTCTGTGAAAAGTACGGCGACCTGTGCCAAACGCCGCTCACCATCCGCATCGCCGATAGCCGCCTTCTGGAAGCCCACAGCGCCAACCAGGAGTTGCAGGACGACTTCTGGCGCTACTGCCACACCGACGAGAATAGCGACCGCGTGGGCGAATTCGCCATCGGCACCAACATTGCCGTCCACGAAGTGATCGGCAACATCCTGCAGGACGAGAAAATCCCGGGCATCCACATCGCCTTCGGCAATCCCTACGGCGCGCACACCGGCGCCGAGTGGCATTCCTCAACCCACATCGACGTCGTGGGCCGCGACTTCGATATTTGGATCGATGGCCGGCAGATCATGCACGGCGGAGCTTTCCTGCTTGATTCCCTCACACCGCCAGTGGTTTAACCGGAGCTATTCGGAGGCCAAATACCAGCGCTTCCTCGCACTGCTGGCCGGGCGGTTCGGCGAGCCCATGCCTTTCCGCCACAGCGAGACGCCGGTATTCCTGCCGGCCACCCTGGTCGGCAAGATGGCCCGCTACGGCCGCGAAATGGTGGACCAACTGCTGGCCGACCCGCAGTATCAACAGGCTTCGCGCGACGCCGTCCCCGCCCAATTCTGCGTGCCCGACGAAGCCGCGGAACCGCTCTTCGTGCAGGCCGATTTTGGTCTCGATGCCGCCGGCGAACCCAAGTTGGTGGAGATCCAGGGCTTCCCGTCGCTTTATGCGTACCAACCCGTTGTGGCCGAATGTTACCGCGAGGCTTACGGGATCGATGAGGTGCCGGCCGCAGGAATGGACGCCGGCCTGGCGACGCTGCCGGGCGGCCTTTCGCTGCCGGAGTATCACCGCCTGCTTGGTGAAGCCATCCTCGGCGGTCACGACCCTCGGAATGTCATCCTCCTCGAAATCGATCCGTCGCATCAAAAAACCCGCCACGATTTCCTGATGACCGAGCGCCTCTTCGGCGTGCGCGCCGTCGATATCGCCACGCTGCGCAAGCAGGCCGACCGGCTCTATTACAACCGCGATGGCACGCTCACTCCGGTGCACCGCATCTACAACCGGACCATCGTGGATGAGTTGTTGCGACGGCAAATTCCGCTCGCCTTCGATTTCCGCGACGACCTGGACGTGGAATGGGCCGGCCACCCCAACTGGTTTTTCCGCCTCAGCAAGTTCTCGCTGCCCTTCCTAAAGCACCCCGCCGTTCCGCGAACGCAGTGGGTGGCGCCGGTGGAACATCCGGAGCGCTGGGTCCTGAAGCCGCTCTTCGGATTCGCCGGCGCCGGCGTGATAGTCGGCCCCACCGCCGCGCAAATCGCCGCCGTGGCAGAGGGTGAAGCTCCTGGCGACTATGTCCTTCAGGAGCGCGTCGATTTCCAACCCGTGATCGCGACTCCCTTCGGCCCCACCAAGATCGAGGTGCGCATCATGTACATCGGCCGCCAGGCGGTCAACACCGTCATCCGCATGGGCCGCGGCGCTCAAATGGGCGTGGACCACAACAAGGGCTTCGATTGGGTCGGCGCCACGGCGGCGTTTATTGACCCGTCTTGACCCGCCACTCTCGTGAACGGTTTCGTCTGCCTCGCCACTCCCGCTAGTTTTCCGTCGGCACTTTTTCCGCGTGGTCGATGACCAGTATTTCAACCGGGCCTTTTTGCGGTTCCAGTTTCAGTCCGATTTGCTGAAGGGCGCTCATCATAATGGATGGATCGTCTGCAATTGACCTCAGCGAGCCCTTCAGCTCCGCGGTGCTCTCCGCGAGTTTCACCGTGAAGTCAAAACTCCCCTCGAGCCCGGTTTTATCGAGCACGGGGCGGTTTAAGCCGAAGATCGTGGCGGACAACGCGTCGGCCAACTCAGCCATCGAGGTATTCTTGTAAACGACGCCGCCATTGTCGATCGTGATGCCGCGGATGTCTTTGCTGCTGGGGCCACCCTTCGTCTCCTGGAGTTTTGGCCCATTCTTGCCAACCACCAGCGCGTACATCGGGAGCTCCTTCGTTTCGCGGTGGAGTGTCGTTTGGAAGCGCTCCGCCAGCAGCGTCTGAAGCATCAGCCTGAGCTGGTCGTTGGTAGCCGGGCGGCCTGTTTTCGCGACGACATCGTACTTCTCGGAGGTGAGCCAGCGCGGTCCCGAGATCTGGTAGTCCTTTACGCCGTACGCCCATTTCAGGCAGGAGTTCAGGCTGACATTCCGCATCGTCAGACTCGCCGGAGTACTATCGACGGACTCTCGGACCTTGCCTTCGCCCTCGGCGTTCCCGACCCTGTTCGGTCTGACGGATGCCACCTCGAATGCCGGCGGACCGGCCGAGGGCTGGCCGAATATACACACCGTAGAAACCATAAGACAGGCAGTCGCTCTGGTTCGCACAATCTCTCCTCCCCTTGAATTGTCTTTAGGAGTAAAACGTTTAGAAGCGGCTTTTTGTGACAGGCATGGCTCGTTAGCGAGGTCGGCCCTACGGCGGCGTTCATGGATTCCGGTTCAGAGCCGCGCGCGTTAGCAAGCCTTCTCATTTAACGGCGGCATCGCCGGCGCCAACCCTATGCTGGTGGAGGGCCTGGCTCTGGACCTGGCGGTGATGAACCTGCCCTCGTACGTCCCGCCGGTGGATGCCACCCAGGAATTCCGCGCGCAGACCAACACATTCAGCGCGGAGTACGGGCGCAGCACGGGCGCCGTAATCAACTTCAGCATCAAGTCCGGCACCAACCAACTGCACGGCTCGGCTTACGAGTATTGGCGCAACCGGGATCTGAATGCCAACAACTTCTTTCAGAACCGCGCCGGTCTGCCCAGGGCGGCTGCCAATCAGAACCAGTTCGGCGGCTCCGCGGGCGGCCCCATCAAGAAGGACAAGACTTTCTTTTTCGGCAACTACGAAGAGTATATGACTCGCAGTTCGGGGACGTCCACTCTCACCGTTCCCACCGCTTTACAGCGTGCCGGTAATTTCACTCAGACGTTTACCGCCGCGGGCGCCATGGTGGTGGTGGCCGATCCGAATACCGTGGCGCTGCAGCCCAACGGGTCTTACCTCCGCCAGCCGTTTCCCGGCAACATCATCCCGGCCAACCGGATCAGCGGGGTTGCCGGCAACGTGGCGCAGATTTGGCCGTTACCCAATATTCAGGGTATCGCCTTCACCAATACCAACAATTACCAGGGGCTATCCGCCAGCCGTAACAACCAACAGCAGGTGGTCGGTAAGTTTGACCACAACCTGAGCGCGCGCTGGAAGATTTTCGGCACCTATGCGCGACTGTGGGACCATCCCGTGAGCGCCAATCCCTGGCCGTACCCGATCGACCTGACGCGCAACCAGGATGACGACCGGCACCACGCGACGCTTTCGGCCACGGCTGTGTTCAATCCCGGCTTGATCGGCGAGTTTCATTCCGGCTTCGCCCGTTCCGTCGCCAACGGCGCGCCCAATGCCCTGGGCTTTGATACGACGAAACTGGGATTCCCGAAGTCTTTCGCCAACTCGACGGAGATTCAGAGTTTTCCGGCGTTCAGTGTGAGCGGGATTCAGGGCATCGGCAGCGCCAATTCCGCCGGCGCGAACATCGGCGCCTTCAACAGTTGGGGTGAGCGTGCTTCCTTGACCTGGGTGAAAGGCTCCCATACATTCAAATTCGGCGCCGACTACCGGGTGCAGCAGATGAACCATCTGTTCGAAAATTCGTTTGAGCCGATTTTCAACTTTACCAATCAGTGGAGCGCTCTCAATCCGTTGAGTCTCAACGGCGCCAGTGGCGTCCCGATGGCCTCGTTTATGCTAGGGGCTGTATCCTCCGCCTCGGCCGCCAAGAGCCCGGCTTTCGCCAACCAGCGAAAGTATCTGGCCGTCTTTGTCCAGGATGATTGGAAGGTCAGCCGCAAACTCACGCTCAACTTAGGAACGGATTACAGTCTGGAGTTCCCTATCACGGATCGTTACAACCGCAAGATGTGGTTTGACCCGGCGATTCAGTTGCCCATCAGCCAGGCCGTCGGATTCCCCGTCCTCGGCGGTTTTCAATTCGCCTCTCCGAGCCAGCGCGGGCCTTTCGACCTGTACAAGCGTCAGTTCGGTCCAAGAGTGGGCCTGGCGTACCGCGCGCTTTCCAATACGGTGATTCGTAGTGCATTCGGTCTGTTCTGGATTCCGGCGAACCTTACGGAAGTGGTGGGCGGCAGCCGTGCTCCCGGGTGGGAGATCAGCACTCAGATGCTCCCTTCCCTTGATAACAACGTGACGTTGTTCAACACATTGGACAACCCCTACCCCCAGGGAATCCAGAATCCGCCCGGTAGTTCACAGGGTCTCAATTCGCTGCTCGGCCAGCCGGTAGCCGCCAATAAGCGCTACTTCCACACGGGCTACATGGGGCAGTGGAACTTCAACATTGAGCAGCAACTCATGCGCGACGGAGTGCTTGAGGTAGGTTACGCTGGAAGTACGGGCGTGGGATTGCCTTCCCTGTGGGCCACGCAATCCAACCAGCTTCCGGATCAGTATCTGAGCCTGGGTCCCAAGCTGTCGCAATTAGTGGCCAACCCGTTCTACCCTCTGGTTCAGCAGGGCCTGATCCAGATTGGGCCGCTGACTCAGCCGCAGATTCAGTACGGCCAGTTACTGCGCCCCTATCCCCAATTTGACACCTTATTCAATGAGGGCGATCCGTTGGGTCACTCGAGCTATCATTCTTTCCAGTTGCAATACAAGCAGCGCTTCGCGGGCGGGTTGGTGACGGTGGCTTACACAGTGAGCAAGGCGATCGACAACAGCGAGGCCCGCCTGGACTCGGGCGGCAACAGCTCCGGGATGATGGATAACAACAATCGGCGGCTGGCGCGCGCGCTTGCCAGCTACGATATCCCGCAGCGGCTGGTGGTCAGTTACACCTATCCGCTGCCGTTTGGCAAAGGCCAGCATCTGCTGACCAACCTGGGTCCGTTCGATAAGGTGGTGTCCGGCTGGCAGGTGAACGGTATTTATACGGCGCAGAGCGGGATTCCTCTGGCCATCACCGCCGGCACGAATCTCACCGGTAACTTTAACTCCGTGACGGATGTGTATGGCACCTTCGTCTCCAACGCCCAGCCCAATGAGAACGGGCAGAATCCCAAAATCGGCGGACCGGCCGACACCCGGCTCAACAAGTGGTTCGAAGTCGGCGATTTCAGCCAGCCGCCGGCTTTCACCTACGGCACGGTGGCGCGCAACCTGCCCAATGTTCGGGCGGACGGCACCAACAATTTTGATATCAGCTTCTTCAAGAACACCCGGTTCGGCCACGAGGCGCGCTTCAACGCGCAGCTTCGCGCCGAGTTCTTCAACGCCCTGAACCATGTGCGGTTCGGCACCCCCGGAAGCACCTTCGGCAATGCTACCTTCGGGGTGGTGAGCAGCCAGGGCAACAGCGCGCGCCAGGCGCAACTGGCATTTCGACTCCAGTTTTGATTCAATTTAAGCCGGCAGCAGTTAAGCTGGCACCAGGCGAACTGCCGGAGATGCGAATGCTTCAGTTAAGGGCGGCACGGGTGATCGGGAGCCGGCGGATTTCGTCGGCGGTGTTGATGGCGGGCATCGGGCTCTGGGTCGCGTATCCGGCAATTGGCCAGGACTCGCCCGCGGACGGGAATGGAGCCGAGCCGCGGCAATTCGGACTACTCTGTGCCGGGTGCCACGGAATTGGCGGCGCGGGCGGAGATAGGGCGCCAGCCCTGGTGAACAACCGGGGGCTGCGAAACCGCTCCGAAAATCAGATTCATGACTTGATCCGGGACGGCACACCTGGCGGCATGCCGAACTTCGCGCTGCCCGAGGCTGACCTGCGGGCGCTGGCGCAATGGGCGCATTCGCTGAACATTCCCGCTGCCGACATGCAACTGCCCGGAGACGCCGCCGCCGGCGAACAATTCTTCTTCGGCAAAGGACAATGCGCGTCGTGCCATATCGTGGCGGGGCGCGGGAAGGCCAACGGACCGGACCTGTCGGACATCGGACGCCAGCTTACGGCGAAGGAGTTGGGCCAGGCTCTGGACGATCCGGGCGCTCTGGGGGGAATGCATTCGTCATCCACGTGCCCTTCCTGGGCCTGGTGCCCGCAGAACCCCTGGGCCGTGGTCAACGTGCGGCTGCAAAATGGGACGGCGCTGCGCGGTTTTGCCCGCAACCAGGGCATGCACGATTTGCAGTTGCAGACCCTGGACGGTCAAATGCACCTTCTGCACGAAGGGGAATACGACCAGGCGCAGCCCGAGAAGGTATCGGCCATGCCGGCGCTGAAAGCTTCGGCGGATGAGCGCCGCAACCTGCTGGCGTACCTCAGCCATCTGGAGGGAGTCTCGGTGGGCCCGCTCACCAGCCATCCCGAGGCTGTTTCGGCGGAGTCGATGCAGCAGATTCTGAACCCCAAGCCGGGAGACTGGGCCACTTACAACGGCAATCTCCGTGGGAACCGCTACAGCGCCATCGACAAGATCAATCTTCAGAACGTGGATAAGCTGCAACTGCAGTGGACTTATTCGCTTTCCTACACTGGACTGCAGACTACGCCGCTGGTGGTGGACGGCGTGATGTATGTCACGGCGCCGAATCAGGCATGTGCGCTGGATGCGCGCTCCGGCCGGGAACTCTGGTGTCACGCGCATCCGCGCGATCCGGGTAGGGGTGGCGGGGCGCCCGGTGGCGCAGGCGCCGCCGCGGGGGGGCGTGGTGGTGCAGGCGCGGCTGGCGGAGGCCGTGGCGGAGCCCCGGGTGGAATCGCCGGCGGTGGGGCCACTGGACCCGTGAACCGTGGGGCCGCAATTCTGGGCGACCGCGTTTTTCTCACCACCGATAGCGCGCATTTACTCTGTCTGAACCGGCTCACCGGCGGAGTGATGTGGGACGTGACGATGCCCGAGACGCCGGGGCGGTACGGCGGACCGGCGGCGCCGCTGGTGGTGGGCGACCTGGTAGTGGCCGGCGTATCCGGCGGCGATGGTCCTTTGCGCGGCTTCCTGGCTGCGTACCATGCAACGACCGGTCAATTGGCCTGGCGCTTCTGGACCATTCCGAAGCGCGGCGAGCCAGCCTCGGAGACCTGGATCGGCACCGGTCTCGAAACCGGTGGCGGGGCTACCTGGCTCACCGGTTCTTACGATCCCGACTTGGGACTGTTGTACTGGCCGACCGGCAATCCCTACCCTCCTACGGATGGCGACCAGCGCGGCGGCGACAACCTCTATACCGCTGCCGTGGTCGCGTTGGACGCCAAGACCGGAAAGCTGCGCTGGCACTTTCAATTCAGCCCGCACGATCTGCACGACTGGGATGCCTCGGAGCCTCTGGTGCTGGTGGACGCTCCATTTCATGGGAAAGAACGGAAACTGTTGTTGCAGGCCAACCGGAACGGATTTTTCTACGTGCTGGACCGGACTACCGGCGAATTTCTGCTCGGAAAACCGTTCGTCAAAAGGCTGACATGGGCCACCGGCATCGGCCCCGACGGCCGCCCACAGTTGGTGGCCAGCTTGAACAAACCCACGCCGGGCGGCACTAAGGCTTGTCCGGCCGTGCGTGGCGCCACCAACTGGTATTCTACAGCCTATAATCCGGGCGCCAGGCTCTTTTACGTAATGGCCGTCGAAGACTGCAATATTTACCGGCAGGGCCGCGGCGCGTACACACCGTTCGCGGACCCGGCCAATCCGCCGGAGAAGTATCTTCGCGCCATCGATATTGAGACGGGAAAGATCGTTTGGGAAGTGCGACAGGTAGGCGTGCCCGAGGCTAACTATTCGGGAGTGCTTTCGACCGCGGGCAACCTGGTGTTCTATGGCCAGACGGGCGGCAGCTTTGCCGCCGCGGATGCCAGGACCGGCCGGACGCGATGGTATTTCGAAACCGGCCAGTCATGGAGAGCTTCGCCGATCACGTACATGGTGAATGGCCGGCAATATGTCGCGATCGCATCGGGGAATCAGATACTATCTTTCGCATTGCCGGAGAAGTGATCCGATCGGAGAAGTGATCGTGAGTTACAGAGCCGCGACCGTCAGGGAGCGTCTGATAGACCCGGTGGATTTCTAGAGCAGGAGGAGGTTTGACGATGAATCGCAGAGAATTGCTGGCGTCGGCAAGTGTGGCGGCCGGAGCGGTGGGTGCGGGGCTGGCCTTGCATCGAGCGCTGGCACCCGTCAAGGCCCTGGCGGCGGATGTCAAGCCTATCCGCATCAAGACCATTGAGACATTTAATATCGAGATGCCGGCGACGCCAACGGAGATTGACGCCGGGGTTATGAACCGTACCGCCATTACGCGCGTGGTGACGGAAGCGGGCGTGAAGGGGTACTCGTTCGGCGGTGTGGGTGGCGGCGGCGGGCGAGGCGGCGCGGGAGCTGCAGCCGGGCGTGGAGGCGCGGCCGGGGGTGCAGGAGCCGGTGCAGGCGGAGCCGTCCAAGGCGCCCCGGCTGGAGGTGGCGGACGGGGCGGACGCGGCGGGGGCTTCGGAGTCAATGCCGCCGGGTTTCAGAAAATGCAGGAAGCGCTGGTGGGCGCCGATCTTTTCGCGTTGGAACAGCACCTGCACCGCGGCCTGAACAACTATGCCGGCGTTGAGGAGGCCATCTGGGACGCCATTGGCAAGGTGGCGGGACAGCCGGTGTACCGGTTGCTGGGCGGATCGAAAACCACCATGCCAATCTATATTACAGCGGTATGGCGCGGCAATCCGGATCAATCGCATGTGCCCATCAAAGATCAAGCCGTGTATGCCCGCCGCCTGAAGGACGCGGGCTTCAACGGGTTCAAGATGCGCATTTTCCGCCCGAATTACATGGATGACGTCGAGTCCTGCGCCGGTATCATCGCCGCCTGCGGCCCGGCGCCGGCTTTCAAGCTCATGGTGGATCGCACGGCCGCAAGTTCCGGTACGCTTTGGGATTATCCCACGGGGCTAGCCGCCGCCAAGGCGCTTCAGGAAACCGGTGTTTATTGGCTGGAAGAGCCGTTTGCGCGCGACGATTTCGAAGGCCCGGCGCGGCTTTGCAGGGAAGTGGATATTACCATCACGGGCGGAGAAGGCTGGCGCGGCCTCGATCCTTTCCGGGAAGGTCTGGCTCACGAGACGTACGACATTTTTCAGCCCGATTGCCGGACGGTGGGCGGGATTCTGATCATGCGCAAAGTGGCCGCCATGTGCGAAGCGTTTCACAAACCCTGCATCGGGCACGGGGCCTATGGGCTTCTGCTGGCGGGCCGCATCCAGGCGCACGCCGCGTGGGGCGCGCCGCTGGAAGAATTCGCGCTGGCCACGCCGCCGCTGCTTCCGCAGGAGCAATGGGCGCCGGCATCCAAAATTCTGCACGGCAAGGAACTCTATACGTTCCGCAACGGGGAGCTTCTGATCCCGCAAGGCCCCGGACTCGGGCTGGACCTGGACGAAGAAGCTATCGAACATTACCGCGTCTGACATACCGGGAAGTCACTGACAGGAAGGCAGGAGCATTCTTATGATTCAGAAATCGAATAACACACCGATGGACCGAAGAGCCGTGCTGCGAGCTTCGCTGCTTGGAACCAGTGCGGCCTTGACGGGGCTAACTTCCGTCCGGCATGCTTTCGCGGCGGTCGCCGAACCCGTAGCGCAAACGCACTGCGGAAAAGTTCGAGGCGTAGCCGTAGATGGCGTATCGATTTTTAAAGGCATCCCTTATGGCGGTCCCACCGAAGGCGCGGGACGCTTCCTGCCGCCATCCAAGCCGCAAAAATGGGCTGGCATCTTCGACGCGACGCGGACCGGCCCGCGCGCGGTGCAGGGTCCCGGCAATCTTTTCGAGGCTGTCATCGGAGACTACTTCTGCGGAGGACACAAGGAAAAACTCGGCCTCGGTCAGCAGATCGACAGCGAGAACTGTCTGGTGCTGAACGTCCTCACTCCCGGCCTGAAGGGCAAACGACCGGTCCTGGTCTATATCCACGGTGGCGGATTCGCCAGCGGCTCAGGAGTCATCGCGCTGGCGGCAGACGCCTTTGCGCGGGAAGAAGATGTGGTTCTGGTCAGCGTGAATCACCGGCTGAATGTTTTCGGCTACACCTGTCTGGCGGAGTTCGGCCAAAAGTACGCCGATTCCGGAAATGCGGGCCAACTCGATCTGGTCGCCTCGCTCGAGTGGGTGCGCGACAATATTGCGAATTTTGGCGGCGACCCCAAGAATGTCACGATTTTCGGCGAGTCCGGCGGTGGCGGGAAAGTTAGCGCGTTGATGGCCATGCCCGCCGCCAACGGTCTGTTCGGCAAGGCCATTGTGGAAAGCGGGTCTTCGCTACGGGTCTCCACCAGGGAACAAGCCGGCATGCGCGCCAAAGCGCTGCTGGAAAAGTTGGGGCTCTCGGCATCGCGGGTTGACGAACTGCAAAAAATCCCCGCCGAG
>Ga0210402_10002882_pt1 | contig 16415 bp, 12 predicted proteins | sample IncBWC7MmetaG_FD_161055 | JGI IMG/M metagenome (GOLD analysis project Ga0210402, IMG submission 161055) | Forest soil microbial communities from Barre Woods Harvard Forest LTER site, Petersham, Massachusetts, United States - Inc-BW-C-7-M | ecosystem: Environmental > Terrestrial > Soil >... | reverse complement strand
TACGGCGGAGACGGCTACGCCGGCTCCACTCCGATCGGCAACTACCTCAGTGACCTCTATCGCGCACAAAACGCAGCAACCGCACCCCAGGCCCTGCACTATAGCGGCGGCTTCACCCAGGCCTTCGGCTCACCCGGCTTCGAGTTCACAACCGGCGACTACTCGGGCTTCGTACAGGATCAGTGGAAGTTTTCACCCCGCCTCAGCCTCACCGGCGGTATCCGGTACGAATACGAACAGTTCCCGGATACCATCGTTCCGAACTCCGCCATTCCGCAGACCACGACGATGCCGAGCAACAAGTCCAACATTGGCCCGCGTCTCGGGTTTGCATATGACGTCTACGGCGGCGGCAAGACTGTTCTGCGTGGCGGCTACGGCATGTTCTTTGCCCGCGCCATCAACTCCACCATCTACCAGGCGCTCTCGGCCACGGGTGCTCCTGCCGGACAGGTTTCCGTCTCCTTCACTACGACGACTCCCGGCGCTCCGACCTTCCCCCAGGTGCTCAACGGAACCTCCAACATTGCCGGTGCGGGTGGCAACGCCTATTACTTCGATCCCAACTTCAAGCTCCCGCTCATTCATCAGGCTGATCTGACACTTGAGCAAGACATGGGCTGGGACAGCGTCTTCAGCCTCACCTGGCTTGGCTCGTGGGGTCGTCGCCTCCCTGATTTCGTCGATACCAACCTGCCCGCACCTACGCAGGTCGCCTTCACCATCGCCGATCCGGATCACCAGGGACCAATCGCCGACGGCACCGTCTTCAACACCAATGCTTTCTTCCGCCTTGGCACGAAGAACTTCCGTCCGAACCCGGCATATGGCTCCCTCACGGACATCTTCAGCGGCGTCACTTCGAACTATGAGGCTCTGGTCGCTCAGTTCAAGCACCGCATGTCACATAACATTGAATTGAACGCCAACTACACCTGGTCGCATGCGTTGGACTACGGTGAGAACAACACCACCGGCGCTTCCGTCACATCGCTCTACGATCCGACCAATATCCGCCTCGACTACGGCAACTCCAACCAGAACGTGCCCAACCGGCTCGTTGTCTACGGAGTAGGCAACTCACCGTGGCATGCTCATGGCTGGCTCGGCTATCTCGTCAACGACTACCAGATTTCTCCCAGCTATGCATTGCAGTCTGGTCTGCCGTACTCGGTCAGCGTGAGCGGCTCATCTAGCTCGCTGTACACCAGCGGCGCCACCACGCAGACCATCATCAGCACCAGCTCCTTCAATGGTTCTGCCGGCGCAAATCGTATCCCGCTCATCAACCGCAACGAGTTTCAGCAGCCACGCACCAACGTTGTTGACCTGCGGTTATCCAAGCGCGTGCGTTTCGCCGAAAAGTACGCCTTTGAGTTTCTCGGTGAAGCCTTCAACCTTGCCAACCACCAGAACGTCACCAGCGTGAACTCGACAGCCTATGTAGTCACGGAGGACAAGACCAACCACCTGAATACCTTCACTCCGTACTCGACGCCATTCGCTCAGACCACAAGCACCAACAACAGCAACTTCGCTTACAACGTAAGGCAGTTGCAACTGGCAGTTCGCTTCCAGTTCTAAGGCAGTTGCTAACGAATGCGACGCGGCGGCCTCGGTCGCCGCGTTTTTCTTTGGCGCACGGTAAAATAGAAGCTGGAAATGCCATTCACAGAACAGTACGACGTAGTCGTCGTCGGAGCCGGACACGCTGGCTGCGAGGCGGCCATGGCAGCGGCCCGCATGGGCATGCGCACGGCTCTGTTCACGTTGAACCTCGACCTCATCGCACAGATGTCCTGCAACCCGGCCATCGGAGGCATTGCCAAAGGCCACCTGGTCCGCGAAGTCGACGCCCTCGGCGGCATCATGGGGGAGATAGCCGACTCCGTAGGCATCCAATTCCGCCTGCTCAACACCTCCCGCGGCCCCGCCGTGTGGTCGCCGCGAGCGCAATGCGACAAGCAGCAATACCGCGTAAAAATGCGCGAAATGCTCGAATCCCAACCGAATCTCTTCATTAAGCAAGCCGAAGTAGCTGACGTAGTCTTTGCCGAGAAAAGCGAGACGTCTGAGCCCTGTGATCTGAGCCCTGCAACCTCAACTTCACGTCGAGTAATCGGCGTGAAGTTGAGAGACAGTCGCATCGTCCACGCGGGCGCAGTCGTCATTACCACCGGAACCTTCCTCAACGGCCTTATCCACTGCGGCGAAGAGAACTACCCCGCAGGACGCAGCGGTGAACCGCCCTCCGTCCTCCTCGGCGAAGCCCTCAAGCGCCTCGGCCTGCGCGGCTGCCGCCTCAAGACCGGAACACCGCCGCGCCTCGACGGCCGCACCATCGACTGGAGCAGGTTCGAGGAGCAGCCGGGCGACGCCGACCCAACCCCCTTCAGCTTCCGCACCAAAGAGATCAAGAGTCGCCAGATCTCCTGCCACATTGCCTACACCACGCCGGAAACGCTGCAACTCATCCGCGACAACGTCTCGCGTTCGCCCATGTACTCCGGCCAGATCACGGCGACCGGCCCGCGCTACTGCCCCTCGATCGAAGACAAGGTCGTCAAGTTCCCGGACAAGGAACAGCACCAGTTCTTCCTCGAACCCGAAGGCCTCAACACGCACGAAGTGTACGTCAACGGCATGTCTACATCGCTGCCGATGGACGTCCAGTGGCAGATCGTCCACTCAATCCCCGGCCTCGAGAACGCCGAAATGCTGCGCCCCGGCTACGCGATCGAGTACGACGCCATCGACCCCACCGAACTCGACCGCAGCCTCCGAGTCAAGCAGTTCCAAAGCCTCTACCTCGCCGGCCAGATCAACGGAACCTCAGGCTACGAAGAAGCCGCCTGCCAGGGACTGATGGCCGGAATCAACGCCGCCCTGCACGTCAAGGGTGAAGCGTCCTTCACCCTCGACCGCACCGAAGCCTACACCGGCATCCTGATCGACGACCTCATCAGCAAGGGCACCAACGAGCCCTATCGCATGTTCACCTCGCGCGCCGAGTTCCGCCTCCACCTGCGCATCGACAACGCCGACCGCCGCCTCACGCCGCACGGCCGCCGCCTCGGCCTCATCAACGACGCAGCCTGGACAGATTACGAGCAGAAGCAGGCCCGCGCCGTAGCGCTGGAAAAGCTGCTAGCCACAAAGAAGGTCAACGTCGAGCGCCTGCAAACATTGCTGCCCGAACTGTCTACGCACCTAGGCAATATCGCCGGACAAACGCACGCGCAACTCCTTAAGCGTCCCGAAGTGAACATTGACCTGCTATTCCCGGTGATCCGCGAAGAACTGACCGATCCAGTCTTTTCATCCTGGCTCGCCTCGACAGATACACACATGCCAGCGCAAGTCCGCAACGAGCTCAAGTCCGTAGAAACCGAGATCAAGTACGCGGGTTACCTCGACCAGCAGAAAAAGGCCATCGACAAGCTCAAGAAGGCCGAAGAACGCGCCATCCCCGAATGGTTCGACTACAAGAATGTGAGCGGCCTCTCGCGCGAGATGCAGGAGAAGCTCATTCGCGTCCGCCCGCAGACGATCGGGCAAGCCAGCCGCATCCCCGGCGTAACCCCCGCCGCGCTCTCGCTCGTCAACATCTACATCGAGATCCAGGCCAAGCGCAGCCTCGTTCGCAGCGCCACCTAGTCTAGCTCAGCTCAGCTCAGCGCCGCGCTCCCGCCAGCCAACCAGAGCCATCGCCAGCGTAGTCACCTGCAGTGCAAGAATGAACCCCACGCAAGCAGGCCATTTCCCTATGGCCCACAGATAGCTCGGCACAACACCCGCAACCGTTCCACCAATGTAATAGCAGCAAATGTAGAGTCCGGCAGCAGAAACGCGCCCGCCCGCCGGGGCAGCTTCGCGCAGAAAGCTCGTCGCCGAAGCCTGCGAGATAAAGACGCCGGTGCAAAGCAATGCCAACCCGCAGATCACCCACACCAGCCAGTGTGAAAGCGTCAGCAGAACCCCCAGCATCGAGACGACAATCGCCCCGGCAACACCCATGCGCAAGCCAACATGCCGAATCAGATATCCCGCAGCGGGAGTGACGATCAGCCCAACCAGATACACCACAAACAGGTAGCTCAACGCCTCCGTCGAAAGACGGAAAGGAGGAGCGGCCAGATAGAACGTGATGTACGTAAAGATTCCAACCAGCGAGAAGAGAATATTGAAGCCCACAGCAAACGTCGCCACCAGCCGCGGATTCTGCAGGTGCCGCACCATCCCGCTTAGTTGAGCGCCCAAACCCGCCTCCGCATGCGCATGTCGCGGATGCCTCTCCTGCGGCAACCACCGCGCCACCACTGCCGATCCGGCCAGCGTCACCAGCCCCAGCAGCACAAATCCCCAGTGCCAACTCAGCCGCTCCGCGGCCAGTCCGGAGATGATGCGCCCGGTAAATCCGCCCAGCGCCGTGCCGCTCACATACACGCTCATCACCAGCGCTATCGACTGAGGCGGCCACTCCTCGCCGATATACGCAATCGTGATCGCGAAGATGCCCGGCATGATGATCCCCTGCACAAAGCGCCAGAAGATCAGCGCATGCAGGTTCGGCGAAGTCGCCGCCAGCAATGTCGGCACAGCCAGCGCGACAATCGACCACACAATCACTCTGCGACGGCTGAGCCGCTCCGCAAAGACTCCCCAGACAGGCGCCGAAAGCGCGACGCCAAGAGTGGAAGCACTTACCGTAAGCCCGACCGCCGCCTTCGAAGCATGAAAGAGGGCCGCCAGAAGCGGCAGCAAAGGCTGCGTCGCATACAGATCAATGAAGGCGAATACGCCGCACAGGCAGACCGCAACCACGCTCGAAAGCGGCCCAATCCCCGACGGCATCTCCGAAGGAACAATGGGAGCTTCGGGAGCAGGAATGCCTTCTTGGACTATGGATGGATTCGCCATATTTCAGCCTACATGACGAGGGAATCAGCCGATTGCGTCGATGAAACACCGTGGCCCAAGGCAACACCATATTCCAGTGCAACATTGCCGAAAGGACGGTATCTCGTCATGAGCGCAGATGCGGGCAGAAAATGGGGCTCCGGCGACAGATTTGAAGCGTATGTGCGCGACCGGCTTGTAAGCTACCCCCACTTCTTCAAGAACCATGAAGGAGACGACCTGCCTCAAATGACCGTAACCATTCCCGGGCAGTTCAATGACAGCGGTCACGGCATCGACATCATGGCTCTCGACCAAAGCCGGACGCTGTGGATCATCGAAGTCTCCCGCGGCAGCGTCCTCGGGGCCGGCCTCGTGAAGCATTTAGGCACACGCCGGGACGGCAACTCCCAGATGTCTCCCGCCTGGAGAACACAGAAGAAGGACAACTTCCTGAAATTACCCGATGCGCATGAGAAGCTGATCGCGCTGTTCGATTCTGCCGGAATGGAGGAAGTGGACGCTCGCTGTCTCTTTGAATCAAAGCTCACACAACACCGAGTGGCGATCATCGTCCCGGACGGGTGCCATGTCGAGGGGCACAATACCGAAATCATTTTCGGCCAGGATATCTATACGTTCTTTGTGCCTCGGGGATTACTGCACTCAGGAAAGAAGAAGTCCGCCTGATCTTGAATCAACTCCTGGGCTGCGCCATAAGCACCGACTCAACGCACATACATATAAGTCCCGCACAGAGCCGTTGAATTTGAGATCGCATCCAGCGTAAACACCGGAATTTTCTGTCCTGAGAAAAACGCGATGTGCAGTGTGTGCCCTTCGACATACACTGCCATCCACTGTGTATCTTCCGCTCCGCACAGTGTGTTTTTGTGCGCAAACTTTTTAGCTGCGGGTATATCCAGCTTGTAGAGGTGGCCCTTGCCGCTCGTGTTCGTATCAACATCAAAAACCGAACTCACCTGTGCCGGTTCGAGATCGCCCGCGCGGACAATCGGAAAGTTGACGAAGTAGATCGTTAGCTTCGCCTCAGAAAGTCCCACATCGCCTGTAACAGACTGGGCTGTCGTACTCGCGGCACGCCAGTATCCTAATTCCTGTGCCGGGGCCAATGCACAACCGGCCAGCAGCAATCCCACAATCGCCCCAAAGAGACTTCCTTGCTTCATCTCTTAAGCATGACATTCATCGATGCCTTGAGCAATTCGCGGCCGGGTTCGCCTTGGTTTTCAGGAAGGCAAGGCCCTTCTTTCGCAAGCTGTTTCTAGTGAACGGAAAATCGGTCTTCGAGCGCAGGCGCAAAGTCGGGATCGCTGACCCGTGTCGAATCGAGCCTGATTGCCAGCAGGGCAAGCACAATGACGACAGACGCAACCAGCGCAGCCGCAAGCGGAAGGACACGATAGCTGTATCCTGCCGTCAGAACGATGCCCCCCAGACTCGCGCCCAGCGCATTCCCCAGATTGAATGCGCCTTGGTTGAGCGTCGATGCCAGGTTCGGCGCGCGGCGCGCCTTCTCAACAATCCGGGCCTGCAACGGAGCGGAAGCTCCAAAGTGAAACATGCCCCAAACCAGAACGCACGTCCCCATCGGAACGGCATACCGCATCGTCAGCGGCATCACCAGCAGGATCAGCGTCACCAGAATGTATCCCCCGACAACCGTCGTCATCTGCCGCCAATCGCCCAGACGTCCGCCCCCGAGAACGCCAATCGTGATTCCCACTCCAAAGAGCACCAGGATCCACGCCACCGCATGGGCGGGCACATGCGTTACCGCCGTCAGCAAAGGCGCAATATAAGTGAACACCGTAAACAGCGAGACCGAGCTCAGTGTCGACACCGCCAGCACCAGCAGAACCTTCGGGTTCAGCACGGTGTGGAATTCGTGCTTTAGATGCACAGCCTCCGGCTCCTGCCGCGGCACCAGGAAAATCAGACCCAGCATCGCAATCAGGCCAATCGGCAGCAGTGCGAAAAAAGTCGATCGCCATCCGAAGACGTGCCCCAGAGCCGTCCCCGCCGGCACTCCCAGCACATTCGCAAGCGTCAGTCCGCTGAACATCGTCGTAATCGCCTGCACCCGCTTCTCTTTGGGAACAAGGCTCGCCGCCACAATGCTGCCCGTCCCAAAGAACGCGCCATGGCAGAGCGCCGTCAAGATGCGCGCGCCTAGCATCAGGTAGTAGCCGGGAGATAATCCGCAAAGCAGGTTGCCGATCAGGAAGATGCTCATCAGGATAATGAGCGACGGTTTGCGTTCCTGCTTTGAAAGAGCCAGTGCGACCGGCGGAGATCCAAAGGTCACGCTCAGCGCGTATGCCGAAACGATGACGCCGGCTTTGGGGATACTGATCCGGAACGATTGCGCAAGATCCGGCAGCAGCCCCATGATGACGTATTCTGAAGTGCCGATACCAAAAGCCGCGATTGTGAGCGCGAGAATTGCCTTTCGCATGAAGCGGTATCACCTGCTCAGAACCAGAATCGTCTATTGATCTTCTCATCCCGAGCCTGGGTCCCCCGCGCCAGTAATCTTAGATCTTGATCGTGGCGCAGTTTGAATTTCAGTCTCGGTTCGGCGCTACACTGAGCGCATGGGAAATAAAGACACAGGCAAACGCGAAACAAAGAAGAAGCCACAACCAAAGCCAAAGGTTGCACCAGGTCGCAAGCGCGGGGATTTAAACCAAACCGCTGCGCGGATCAGGGAAGCGACAAAGGACTAAAACGTCCCCGCCAAAATTCAATTGAGTATCGATCGCAGTCTTCTTGAAGACCCGAGGCCAAATTCATACTCACCACTACCCAGATCTCATTCTTTGAGACCCGGATCGATCTCAGGTAGGAGAACGTGGAAAATTCATGTCAAGCCCTCGCCCGAGAAAAAATCTCTAAGCCACACATTCCAAAGCAAAAAATAGGCGAGCAAATTTTGGCACGCGATTTCCACCTAAATTGCTAGAATAGAAATAGAAAGAAATGAAAGCCCGCCGCATCTGGCGGGCTTTTCATTTGCGTATGAAGCGATCAAAAATCCTTTGGAAAGAGGAATTTAGCAAAAATATACCGGGGGGTGGTGGTGCCACCCTGGGGAACCAGAATCCTCTCGGGCTGGATGCATTCGGCATTCATGCACAATAAGGGGACGTGGAACAGGCAAGCTGCCATTGATCAACGACCGCGTCAAGGATGAAGCGAAGCCAAAGTCCTGTAGAAAGAGGAGTTTAGTGAAAAACATACCGGGGGAGGGGTGCCCCGGGAAACTGAAATCCTCTCGGGGGCTCGACGGGCACCCGCCATTCGCGGCACAATGATTGGGCTCAGATATCGGAGGAAGATATGGCAGAGGCAGCTTGTCCCCACGTCAAAGACCACGTAAAGAAGGTGAAGCCCAGCAGCAAAGGCTGTGAGGATTGCCTGAAGACCGGTGACACCTGGGTGCATTTGCGCATGTGCACCGAATGCGGCCACATAGGCTGCTGCGACTCCTCCAAGAACCGGCACGCGCGCGCACACTTCCACGCAACCCAGCACCCTATTATCAAGTCCGCCGAACGGGGCGAGAGCTGGAGCTGGTGCTACATCGACGACATGTATCTGCAATAACAACGATGAAACAGGATCAGGCACTGGAACTCCTTAGCGAAGCTCTGCCAAAGCTGCAACAGGCCTTCGCGCATCTCCCCAGCGACGAAACTCTGCCTGCAGACCAGGACTTAACTGACGCCATGCGCGCGGTCCTGGCACAGCTTACCGAGCGTCTCGCAGACAACTACCCGTATTTTCACCCGCTCTACGCTGGGCAGATGCTCAAGCCGCCACACCCGATCGCCCGCGCAGCCTACGCCCTGGCTATGTGGATCAATCCTAATAACCATGCCCTTGACGGAGGCCGGGCCAGTTCACGCCTCGAAGTAGAAGCCGTCCGAGAAATCGCGGCGATGTTTGGCTGGACAGAATACCTGGGCCATCTGACGAGTGGAGGAACGTTCGCCAACCTCGAAGCCCTGTGGATCGCAGGGGGACTCGCTCCGAGAAAGAAGATTGTCGCCTCAGAAAATGCCCACTATACCCACAGCCGCATCAGTGCCGTCCTCGGCTTACCGTTTGAAAGTATCGCGACCGATGCGCGGGGACGTATGGATCTGTCCGCTCTTGAAGCTGCTCTTCAGTCCGGCGAAATCGGAACTGTCGTGGTTACGTTAGGAACCACTTCTGCAGGCGCAGTCGATCCGCTGGACCAGATTCTCACTCTGCGCCAGGAATACGGCTTCCGCATCCACGTTGACGCAGCTTATGGTGGCTATTTCAAGCTCGTATCAAATCTCGCCAAAGACGCGGCCCAAGCCTTTGCCCATATCCACGAAGCCGACTCCATCGTTGTGGATCCTCACAAGCACGGGCTGCAACCCTACGGATGCGGCTGCATCCTTTTCCGCGACCCATCGGTCGGCCGTTTCTACAAGCACGACTCCCCGTATACCTACTTCACCTCAAACGACCTGCATCTCGGCGAGATCAGCCTGGAGTGCTCTCGCGCCGGCGCCGCCGCAACGGCCCTCTGGGCGACGCAGAAATTGCTGCCACTGGTGCCGGATGGTCAGTTCGCAAATGGACTCGCATGCGGCCGAAACGCTGCCTTGTCCGTCTATAACAAATTAAGGCAAGACACACGTTTGTTGACTGGCTCCGAACCGGAATTGGATATTCTGCTATGGGTCGTGAAAGCGTGTACATTGGAGGAGTCGTCTCGGCTTGCCACAGCGGTTTTTGATCTTGCAGCGGAACAGGATCTTCATCTGGCCCTCGCTCAGGTTCCGGTCACTTTTTTCGGACCTGGCGCATGGCCAGAAGCACCATCCGATGGCAAAGTTACCTGCCTTCGATCGGTGTTGATGAAGCCGGAACATCTGAACTGGGTGGATGCGATATGGGAGAAGTTGAGCCACGCAGTCTCGAAAGCAATTGGACCAGCGAACCAATAGAGCAAGCCGTGCTTGAAAACAGCGCGATGCGAGTAACTGTCCTGCCTTCTCTTGGGGGAAAAATCGCGTCCATTCGGGTTTCTCCAGACGGAGAAGAATTGCTGCAGCAGCCGCTGCAACCATATGCTCTCCGCACTCGATACATGAGTTTTGACTCGAGCGATGCCAGTGGATGGGATGAATGCCTTCCCTCGGTGGCCGCCTGCGAGGTTCCGACCCATTCCGGACCTGCATCGGTCCCCGACCACGGGGATTTCTGGCAGGTACCCTGGGAAGTTGTCTCGCACAGCGGGACTGAGTTGGAGATGTCCGCTGATGGATTCAGCCTCCCTCTACGATTCAGTAAAGCCTTGCGGTTGGACGGGAATCGGCTCCGCATTGCATACGCGCTGCGAAATCTCAGCAGCAAATCCGTGGAATATATATGGTCGGCGCACCCGCTATTCGCTGTCGAACAAGGGGACCACATTGTGCTGCCCGACTCAGTCCGGGAGGTTACTGTCGAGGGCTCTGCTGAAGCTCGCCTGGGTCAGCAAGGCGCTAGGCAGAAATGGCCAAAGGCTACGCTGATGAATCAGGAGATTGTTGATCTCACTCTCGCCGGTAAAGTTACCGATGGAATTGGCGACAAACTCTTCGCGGCTTCTCCCACGGAAGGGTGGTGCGCTATTGAACGCAAGCGGCTCAAACGACGCGTTGAATTACGTTTCGATCCTGCGGATCTACCCTATCTGGGACTCTGGATTTGCTACGGCGGCTGGCCGGAGCACAACAGCATCCGCCAGCAATGTGTCGCGCTCGAACCGTGCACAGCCCTCGGCGACTCGCTCGCTGCAGCGGTCAAGCAACGCAGGGCGCGACGGGTCGCTCCGAAGGCGGAGCATCGCTGGTCAGTCGAATTTCGCGTGGGTGGTGTATTGTAGGGGGTTATTTACTCTGGTCCTGAAGGTCGAGCATGCTAGATGTAAGCGGTATCAGGAAGCTACACAAGGAACAATTTGGCAAGGAGCCGGTTGTCTTTATGGCTCCCGGACGCGTGAACCTGATTGGCGAGCACACTGATTATGCCGATGGCTTTGTCATGCCAGCCGCCATTGATTTCGCTACGATCGCGGCCATTTCCCCGAGCGCCGACGGGAACGCAACGGTTTTTTCCAGGAATTTCCGCGAATCCGTGCCACGGCCACTCGACTCGATCGGTACACATGGTTCCCACCACTGGAGCGACTATCCCTTCGGCGTACTTTCGATCCTGCAACAGGAAGGAATTGCCGTTCCTGGTTTTCATCTGACACTCGATGGCGATGTTCCTCTAGGCGCAGGGCTCAGTTCCTCGGCCTCGATTGAAGTTGCCAGTATGCTTGCCATGTTGCATGTCGCCGAAGCCTCTTTACCGTTGCCGAAAGTCGCTTTGCTTTGCCAGGGTGCGGAAAATGACTATGTAGGCGCTCCGTGCGGCATTATGGATCAATTTGTATCGTGTTGTGGGGCTGCCGATCATGCTCTACTGCTGGACTGTCGCAGCCTCGACTATCGACTTGCGCCCATTCCAAAGCATCTAAGTCTGGTGATCTGTAACACGATGGTGAAACATTCCCATGCTGGCGGCGAGTACGGCTCGCGTCGCGCTGAGGTCGAAGAAGGAACAACCATCCTGAGGCGTCATCGCCCGGAGATTCGCCTGCTCCGCGATGCCACCACCGAGGATCTCGATCGCTGGGGCCATGAAATGCCGCTGAATGTGCTTAAGCGGTGCCGTCATATCATTACGGAAAATACCCGCACAGTTGCCGCGGCAGATGCTCTCGAAACGAATGATCTGAAGACTCTGGGGCGCCTAATGGCGGAAGCACACGCCAGCTATCGTGATGACTTTGAAGCAAGTTGCCCTGAGGCCGACATCATGGTTGAACTAGCCAACAAGCTGGAAGGCTGCGTGGGTGCGCGGCTTACGGGCGGAGGATTCGGCGGCTGCACAGTGAATCTGGTGGAATCGGAGCACGCCGAGCGATTCGCGTCGACTATTTCTACCGGTTACGAGAAGGCAACCGACATTCATCCTGAGATTTACCAGAGCCATGCATCGGCGGGGGCACACAAACTTGGGCAGGATGAGCCTGTTTCACAACGCTGACTCATTCATTTTCCGGAATGAGAATGTGGTGACTTCCGATACGTCGTTTTATCCACGAATTCCATCTGTGCGCTTGGTAAAATTTGAGAGCCCAGAAATTATGTCCGTGCAGCCTTTTGATCAACAGCCCTTGTCAACTGTTGTGCACGGGGAGATGAGCTGAATGAGTCTTTTAACTGGTTTTTCTACTCGCAACTCCTATGAGAGTTCGCGCATTGCCTATTTTTCTATGGAAATTGCGGTTGCTCCTGATATGCCCACCTACAGTGGAGGGCTGGGCGTACTTGCAGGTGATACCCTGCGGTCTGCGGCCGACATGGGTCTTCCGCTTGCGGCTGTAACGCTGGCCCATCGCAAGGGTTACTTCAAGCAGCTCCTCGATGCCGACGGTGTGCAGACCGAAGAGCCGCAGCCCTGGAAGATCGAAGAAAAGCTTTCGCCCGAGGATCCGATCGTTGCTATCACGATCGAAGGACGGCAGGTCGCGCTGCGCGTGGGGCGCTATGACCTGACCGGCGTAACAGGGCACAAGATTCCGATCTATTTTCTTGACGCAGATCTGCAACAGAATGATCCACGTGATCGCAAGCTTACCGACCAGTTATATGGTGGCGATGGCGATTACCGGTTGCGGCAGGAAATCATTCTTGGCATCGGTGGGGTTCGTATTCTCGATGCCCTTGGATACAAGGCTACCGTCTATCACATGAATGAAGGTCACGCCGCGCTGCTGACCCTTGCGCTCATGGAAGACCGGCTAAACGGTGATGCGCTTGCGTCGGCAACCGATGAGGATACGGCTGCGGTCCGTGAACTTTGCGTCTTTACGACGCATACACCGGTGCCAGCGGGTCATGATCGCTTCTCGCTTGAGCAGGGGAATCGCATTCTTGGCAAGGACCGCATTGCTTTCCTGGAAAGCAAAGGCTGCATTCACGAGGGCCTTTTGAACATGACGTATGTTGCGTTATGTTTCTCGCGCTTCGTGAATGGTGTAGCCATGCAGCATGGGAAAGTGTCCCGCGCTATGTTTCCGGAGTACAACATTAGTGCCATCACCAATGGCGTTCATGCAGCGACGTGGACTGCGGCATCCTTCCAGGAGCTCTTTGACCGCCACATGCCACGCTGGCGTCAGGACAATGTAACGCTCCGGTATGCTATCGACATTCCGGAAGAGGAAATCAAAAGCGCACATGCGGCCGCCAAACAATTGCTGATCGATGCGGTGGCACATCGCACGGGAGCCGTATTGAAGCCCGACGTCTTCACGATTGGCTTTGCGCGTCGCGCGGCCACCTATAAACGCGCCGATCTGCTCTTTACCGATCCTGAGCGGCTCGTGCGTTGCGCGCATGAGCGCGGAGGATTGCAGATCATTTACAGCGGCAAAGCGCATCCGGCGGACGAGCCAGGCAAGGCAAAGATTCGTCACGTCATCGAACTGGCAAAGGAGCTAAACTCCGATGCGTTGAAGATCGTCTACCTCGAAAACTATGAATGGACTCTCGGCGCGTTACTTACCGGCGGTGTAGATGTATGGCTGAATACGCCAAAGCGTCCCTACGAGGCATCCGGCACGAGCGGTATGAAGGCTGCGTTAAACGGAGTGCCCAGCTTGAGCATCCTTGACGGCTGGTGGATCGAAGGCTGGATCGAGGGTGTGACAGGATGGGCCATCGAAGACCATGAGGATGAGGCTGCTGAAGCGAACTCTCTCTACGATCAACTGGAGCATGTGCTGCTCCCGCTCTTTTACGAACAGCCGCAGCAGTGGCGGCGCATTATGCGCTCTACGATTGCCTTGAATGGCTCCTTCTTCAATACACAGCGCATGCTGGAACAATATGTTGTCAACGCTTATTTTCCTGAGCAACGCGTTGAAGAGCCCGCCGAAGAGCCGGAACCTGCTCTGGCAAGGTAACTCGTTTAGGTGCATCGAAAGGCCCTTTGCTATCGATCGGGCTTGCAAGAGACCCCGATCGATGAAGACAATAGACCAATACAATCCTATGAAATCGTGTTCCAATATTCGGATACCCGACTTACAACCCGGGCGTCTAATGGGCTGGGGAGTTCGCAATATTGGATAAGAACATGATCGAAAAATTTTCCATGGCAGAGCTCTCACGGTTAAGGCAGGAATTGATGCAATCGGGAATTGACTCGAGGCAGGCCGCCGAACTGGTCACTGCTTTTCTCAGTGCCCATGGATATGGAGTCAATTCCGCACTGGTTCCTGACGTCCTCCCGCGCCTAGAAGGGTCTAGCTGTTCCGTCGACTGCGTTCAGGCAGAGCTTGAGCGTGTCGCTCTGGTGATGTAAATAGACTTAGGTGTCTAGGCAGCCTTATCGACCGCGAATAGTCGAAACGCCTCAGCCACTGCACGCGTTACGTCGTCGCGATTTCGCTTCGTCATCAGTTCGTGTCCCGCGCCTGTCACGGGAAGTAACTCAGTTCTGGCCGGGATGAGCCTCAACGCTGTCTCCATTTCCGGGATCGAACCAAAGCCATCCCGCGTTCCATGAACGAACAACGCAGGCGTGCTCAATGAGGAGAAATGCACAGTGCGCATCTCCGTCGGGCGCTGCGGCGGATGGAGAGGATACGACAGCAACAATAGGCAGTCGGCAAGTCCAGGTTCGGAAGCAGCCAACATCGACGACTGCCTTCCTCCATAGGAATGACCGCCTAGAAAGATGCGGCCAGAAGTCTCCCGCTGCATCGAGGCGATTGCGGCTCGAAGGCCCTGCTGATCGCCCCCTGCACTTCCGCGTGGGGGAGGGCCATGCGGCCTCGCTTGGCGAAATGGGAGATCGCAGCGCAGCACAAGCAGGCCAGAAGTACAGAATGCCTCAGCCAGCGCAACCAGCAAAGGAGCATTGCAATTCGCGCCCGCACCGTGCGTCAAGATGAGGCAATCTGCTCCTGAACCGGTTGGTTGATGCAGAAACCCTCGAACGGCTGCTGCACTAGCGCTGTCTTCACGGAACTCTCGGACGTTCTGCATACCCAGAGCCCTATTGTAGACAAGAGCGGCATTATGCCTTGATGAACTCCAATAGGTCTGCGTTGATTTGTTCGGCGTGGGTCGTGGGCATGCCGTGGGGTAACCGGGATAGAACTTTGTGGCGGAGTTCTTCAGCAGCTTCGCTGACAGTGGCCCGGAATCTGCGAAGGGAACGATCTGATCGTCTTCACCCTGCATGACCAGCGTGAGCACCTCGATCTTTCTGAGGTCCTCGGTAAAGTCAGTCTCCGAAAATGCCTTGATGCAATCGTAGTGGGCCTTGATGCCGCCCATCATTCCCTGGCGCCACCAGTTGTCCCTGACGCCTTGCGAGATCGTCGCTCCCGACCGGTTGTAACCATAGAACGGAAGTGTGATGTCCTGATAGAACTGGGCGCGATGTTTGGATGTGCCCTCGCGGATCTGGTCGAAAACCTCGATTGGCGTACCGCCTGAGTTCTTGTCGGACTTGACCATGATGGGCGGCACGGAACTAATCAATATGGCCTTGGCGACCAGGCCTTTGCCATATTGAGCCACATAGCGCGCAACTTCACCACCGCCGGTGGAATGGCCGATGTGAATGGCATCGTGGAGATCCAGTTTTTCCACAAGCGCATCGACATCCGCAGCGTAGGTGTCCATCTCGTTGCCGGTGGCGGTTTGCGTAGAGCGCCCATGTCCGCGGCGGTCATGCGCGACCACGCGGTACCCGCGCTCGAGGAAGAACATCATCTGCGCATCCCAGTCATCGGCCGAGAGCGGTCAGCCGTGATGGAAGAACAACGGCTGGCCGCTGCCCCAGTCTTTGTAGTAAATCTCCGTTCCATCGGAAGTGCTGATATATGGCATTGATAAGCTCCCTGTCTTGCGGTTGTAGAGTGGCGGTTTGAATCGCAGAAATCAAAAATTCTCTGCTTGTTTGTTGAACTGGATGATCCTTGTGCTTGTGAAAAAGGCGACTGGTGTCCGTTGGCCCAGCTGCTTGCTATGAGACGCCCTACGATTGTTTGGCAGGACATCTTTGTCTTTTACGGCGAACTTCTTCGTAGAGCTGACATCCGCGAAGCACCGCTCTCGCCGCTGAATCAGAGGCAGTTCCAGCATGGCAGCACAAGTGTGCAGATCGACTTGAGATGTATCCATGTGGAGCAACCATGCGCACACCTCGCGGGGCAGACCAATCAGGATTCGTAGCACATAACAGTACCGCAGTTGTTGCGAAAGATTCAGGACGCAGCGCAGTTCAAATGGCAGAATTGATCTGGCACGGTCCAGCTCGCTCTGCTTTTTGTTTTTCAATTCAATGTGCTGATCGATTGAATAGTGAACAGTCCGCCTAAATAGCGCTTCACTGAACAG
>Ga0210402_10002881_pt1 | contig 16424 bp, 10 predicted proteins | sample IncBWC7MmetaG_FD_161055 | JGI IMG/M metagenome (GOLD analysis project Ga0210402, IMG submission 161055) | Forest soil microbial communities from Barre Woods Harvard Forest LTER site, Petersham, Massachusetts, United States - Inc-BW-C-7-M | ecosystem: Environmental > Terrestrial > Soil >... | reverse complement strand
ACGAAATCCGAGAATCCCGAAATTCCAGCGGGAACCATTCTCCCTGTGAGGCTCAATCACGAGTTGTCCTCAAGAGACGCGCGTGCCGGTTGGCAGGTCACCGCCCGGATTATGCAGGACGTGCCCTTGCCCAAAAATGAAAAGATCCCCGAAGGGGCGAGGGTACTTGGCACGATCATCTCGGTGGACCGATCTGCAAACGCCGCGAACGGAAGAATTTCTTTTCGCTTCGATACTCTTGAATTTCACCACCACAAGATTCCCGTTGCCGTGAATTTGCGCGCGCTCGCGGGCTTCATGGAAGTCCAATCCGCGCAAACTCCCGAATTCTCGCCGGGCTTCGGCACGCCTTATCCTTGGGTCACCACCCGCCAGATCGGCGGTGACGAAGTTTTCGGCGTCGGCGGACCGGTGACCACCCAGAACACTGAAATCGTGGGAAGAGGAGTTTACGGAGGAGTCCTGGTTCATGTTCGCGCGCAGCCGGATTCCCGGTGCCGCGGTGCGCTCGATTCGGAAGATCGTCTTCAGGCGCTCTGGGTTTTCTCTTCCGATGCCTGTGGAGTTTACGGGATTCAGGGAGTGAGCATCGCCCATGCTGGACGCACGGATCCCGTCGGAGAGATAACCCTGATTGCCGACCGCAGGGATTTGCTGGTCCGCGCCGCCAGCGCAATGTTGTTGCGCGTCATCCGCTAGCAGCGTCCCACTTCTTAGCTCGGCCCAATCCTCAAGCAATTCCCGGGCACCCGCACCGAGTCACTTTGCTCTGAGATTTTCTGTTAGTAGTCACGCTCCGATGGTCGCAGGGCCCCGCAAAGTTTCTTCCGCTTGTTTCGTGATGTTTGCAAGCAACTGGTAAGAACGGAGCCGGTCCTCGAAATCATAAGTGTTCGAAACCACGATCAACTCGTCCGCTTGCGTCTCTTCCAGGAATGCATTCAGTCGCGCCGCCACGCGTTCCGGGCTGCCTACGATCGCTGCTCCAAATTTTGCAGCCACCATTTCCCCCTCGTCGGCTGTCCATTCAATGTTCTTCGACGGAGGGGGCATCGGCCCGGGAACTCCGCGGATCAGATTCAGAAACATTTGAACCGGCGTGGTCGCCAGAAACTGTGCCCGCTGGTCCGATTCCGCAACCAGGATTGGCACCCCCACCATCGCATACGGCTTTTCCAAAACTTCTGAAGGCCGAAATGTCGAACGATAAATCCGCAGCGCCGGCAATAGTGGCTGCGGCTGAAAATGCGCGGCAAACGCGAAGGGCAAACCAAGCTCACCGGCCAGGCGTGCGCTGAAGTCGCTCGAACCCAGCAGGTAAATCGGAACGTTTGTGCCTTCCCCTGGGTACGCGTGCACTCGCTGCCCAGCCGATCTTTGCCCCAAATATCGCCGTAACTCTTCCACCTGCTCCGGAAAATCGTCACCCGCGCTGCGGAATGGACCTCGCAGCGCCCGCAGTGCGGGGGAATCTCCTCCCGGCGCGCGCCCAAGCCCCAAATCAATGCGCCCCGGGGAAAGCGATTCCAGCGTGCCAAACTGTTCGGCGATTACCAGCGGCGAATGATTCGGCAACATAATGCCGCCCGAACCAACCCGAATTTTCGAAGTCCCGCTGGCGACATGACCGATCAGTACCGAAGTCGCGGAACACGCCACGCCATTAATATTGTGGTGCTCTGCCAGCCAGAAGCGCTTGTACCCCAGGGCTTCCACGTGCTGCGCCAGCGCCAGTGAATTGTGAAACGCGTCGGCCGCCGTTCCACCCTGACGAACATGCGCCAGGTCCAGCACAGACAGTGGCGTACTTGAAAGCCGCGAACGATCGATCATCGCTCCCTCAATCTCTTCGCGGCAACCGCAACTTTCTGGCGCGCCGCAACATCTATTGGATGCATCAGCCCCCGCTGTGGTATTTCGAGCTTGTTCGGGCCGGAATCGATCGATTCAATCCAGGTAGCTTGTTTCATCTGCCATGCCGGTTTTCACTACGAAAGGACTTCAATTTCCGGTTGAAGCAGTTAAACTTATGGACTCCATATTACCTTTGGCAGGTGGCTGGTTTCAGGCTACAAAGTGCCTTGGAGGGAGTTTGGGTGAAACACGATAGACATCCAACCGCCGATCGTGGGGTCTCCACTCTCAGTCATAGCAACGGGTGGGCGACACTGTTCGTACTCGCCCTTGCAGCTCTTCTCGGCGCTTGTCACTCGCAGAAAGCGCCCGCTCTCCCCACGATCCAGTTCACAAAAATTCCCCCGGCAGCGCAGGGCGGCCGTGAAAGAGTGGACACCATCGCCGGCCGCGTCACCGGCGTGCATCCTGGCCAACAGATCGTCGTCTACGCCAGAAGTGGGCCCTGGTGGGTGCAGCCCTGGCCGGACAAGCCCTTCATCCCGATTCAAGCCGATTCCACGTGGGGAACTTCCACCCATCTCGGTTTTGAGTACGCCGCCATGCTGGTGGACCCGGGCTACCAACCACCTCCTACGATGGACGTAGCCCCCACGCAAGGCGGCTCCGTCGTTTCCGTCACCATTGTAAAAGGCTCCGGTGCACCGCAACTCGCGCCAGTCAAGCAGCTTCATTTCAGCGGCTACGACTGGGAAGTACGCACGATTTCCGGCGACCGCGGCGGCCTGAATAATTTGTACGATGGCGAGAATGCCTGGACGGACTCGAGCGGCGCCCTTCATCTCCGTATCAGGAAAAAAAGGGACAAGTGGTCCTGCGCGGAACTCGAAATGACTCGCAGTCTCGGTTACGGCACCTACATTCTTGTAGTTCGCGATACCACGCATCTGGAACCCGCCGCGGTCCTGAGCATGAACACCTTCGACGACTGGGGTGGCGACCAGCATTATCGCGAGATGGACGTCGAATTCGGCCGCTGGGGTGACGCTGCCGCCAGGAACAATGCGCAATATGGCGTTCAGCCATTCTACGTTCCCGGCAACGTCGCCCCATTTACCCTTCCCCAGGGAACCTTCACGCATTCCATGCGTTGGGAGTCCGGGCGCGTGAGTTTCAAAACTGTCCGAGGCTCCAGCATGCAGCCTGGAGCGCCCGCGGTGTCGGAACATGTATTTACATCGGCCGTGCCATCACCGGGCCAGGAAAAATTCCAGATGCTTTTCTATGTAGTCGCCAGCGAAAAAAGTCCGTTGCAAAAAGAAAATGAGGTTGTGGTTGAGAAATTCGAATATCTCCCCTGACCTGCCCGCGAAATGCCGTTGGCCTCGCAAGAGCCTGGCCGCCACACTCGCTTTGCTGTGCTGCGCTTCGCTGGTGCAGGCCCTGGATCCAAATCGAATTCTGTCTCAATACATGCGCGAGCGTTGGGGCAGTGAAAGGGGCTTTACCGGTGGTTCGGTAACAGCTATTGCGCAAACGCCGGACGGTTACCTGTGGATCGGAACGGACAAAGGGCTGATCCGCTTTGACGGCCTGGGCTTCCGCGCTTTTCCGCTCGCAACTCCCACGACATTTCCTATCGGCCCGGTTCAGGCGCTCGCTTCAGATGCGCAGGGGAATCTCTGGATCCTTCTGCAGAGCACCAAAATTCTTCGCTATCACGATGGAAAATTCGAACTCGGGCGTGAAGTCGCGGAGTTCGGTATCACCACGCTCTTCAAGCGCAGCGATGGCTCTGTGCTGTTTGCTTCGCTCACCTACGGCCCGCTAACCTATCGTTCGGGCAGATTTGAAATGCTCAGTCCTCCTCCCGAGCCGGTCAATCCGCTCGCGTCCGCGCCCCAGGCTTCTAGAGATGAGCTCTCTACCCGCCTGAGTTGGGCCACCGGCGTGGTGCCCCATCGCTATGCGGAACCCAACTCCGCCGTGATTTCCATGGCTGAATCCTCCGATGGCAAAGTCTGGCTCGGCACGCGCGACAAAGGCCTCTTCTACATGACTGGTGGCAAAATCGTTCCCGTGCCCGCTGGCTTCACCGGCGCCTCGATCAACTGTCTCCTCGTCGACGATCGCCGCCGCTTGTGGATCGGCACCGACAAGGGCGTCGTGCAGTGGGATGGCACAAGAATTATCTCGGCGGAAGTCCCTCTCGCCCTTCGCCATCTCAACGTCCTCTCCATGCTGCAAGACCACGACTCGAACATCTGGCTCGGCACCCCCAATGGCCTGATTCGCTTGAACGCAGACGGCGTCACTCTCGACGCCGGCAATTCACGAACGTCCAATGCGGTCAGGGCGCTTTTCGAAGATCGCGAAGGAAATCTCTGGACTGGCAGCCCCGCGGGAGTCGAACGCCTCCGCGATAGTGCTTTTGTCACCTACTCCGTCGCAGGTCTGCAGTCCGAAAGCAGCGGGCCCGTTTACGTTGACCAAACCGAGCGGGTCTGGTTCGCTCCGTTCGAAGGCGGTCTTCACTGGCTGCGTGGCGAAAAAAGCGGCAGTGTTGCCAGCGATCGCCTCAATGAAGATGTCGTCTATTCCATCGCTGGGGGAAGGGAAGAGTTGTGGATCGCCCGCCAGCAAGGCGGGCTGACACATTTGCGCTACGCAGGCGGCTCGGTTACAACAAAGACGTACACGCAGGCGGACGGCCTCGCACAAAACAGCGTTTACGCTGTCTTCCAAAACCATGATGACGCGGTCTGGGCCGGCACCCTCAGCGGCGGAGTCAGCGAATTCCGAAACGGCCATTTCACGAATTACACGACGGCCACTGGCCTGGCTTCGGACACGGTCACCTCCATCGCAGAAACTTCCGGTGGCACCATGTGGTTCGCCACTCCCAACGGCCTCAACTCATTCTCCGGAGGGCGTTGGAAAGCGCTGGGGATTCGTGAGGGCCTGCCTTCCCAGAATGTAACTTGCCTCCTCACCGACTCTTCGGGTTTGCTCTGGGTCGGCACGGCCTCGGGCCTCGCCTATCTGATCTCCGGCCAAATCCAGGTTCCAACCGCGGTGCCCGCGCCGTTGCAGGAACAAATCTTCGGAATTGCTGAAGACAAACTGGGCTGGCTCTGGATCTCTACTTCGAGTCACGTTTTCCGCGTGAATCGCGCAAAATTGTTAAGCAACTCCGTCGGCGACTCCGATGTCCGTGAATACGGCCTAGAAGACGGGTTGCATGGCACCGAAGGCGTTAAGCGCTATCAATCCGTCTTTGCGGACCCGCTCGGCAAAATCTGGTTCTCCATGAATCGCGGCATTTCCGTCGTGGACCCTTCGCGCGCCGTCTCCACATCTCCTCCCGCTATGGTCCACATCGAGGAAGTGTCATCCGACGGCAACCCCGTTGGCGTTCAAGACCACCTCCAGCTAACTGGAGGCCACCGAAGGCTCACTTTTTCTTTTGCGGCCGTCAGTCTTTCCGTCCCCGATCGCGTTCGATACAAATACAAACTCGAAGGTGAGGACGAAGGTTGGAGCCGCCCGGTCGCGGAGCGTGAAGTCACCTATAACAATCTCGGCGCCGGTGACTATCGCTTCCGCGTAATGGCCAGTAACAGCGATGGTCTCTGGAACAGCGCGGAATCCGATGTCGCCTTCAAAATCGAGCCCGCCTACTGGCAGACCTGGTGGTTTCGGTTTTCTGGCTTGCTCGTCTTGGTTCTGGCAATATTGTTGTTCGTCCGCTTGCGCATGCGCGCGTTGGCGGCGCGAATGAATATGCGATTTGAAGAACGCCTGGCTGAGCGTACCCGGATCGCCCAGGAACTTCACGATACGTTATTGCAAGGATTCATGAGCGCTTCCATGCAGCTTCACGTCGCCGATGATCGTCTCCCGTCGGACTCCCCGGCCAAGCCCCTTCTCGGCCGGGTTTTGCAGTTAATGGGCCGCGTCATGGACGAAGGCCGCAATACCGTCCGCGGTCTCCGCTCGTCCGACGTCGTTCGCCAAAACCTGGAAGAGGAGTTTTCCCACATTCAAAAAGACCTGGCCATTTCCACGCAAAGCGAATTCCGCGTCATCGTCGAAGGTGCGCCACGGCAGCTCCGGCCCATCATTCACGACGAAATTTATTTCATTGGGCGCGAAGCTCTGGCCAATGCCTTTCGGCACTCCGGCGCCTCGGAGGTTGTGGTGGAAATCGAATACACCTCGAGCCATTTGCGAATACTGGTCCGTGACAACGGCTGCGGCGTGGATCCTCGTGTCCTCAACAACGGCCGCGAAGGCCATTGGGGCCTATCCGGAATGCGCGAGCGGGCCGAACGCATTGGCGGAAAACTCAGGGTTTTGAGCATGGCCTCCGCCGGAACCGAAATTCATCTCTCCGTCCCCAGCCGCCTTGCGTTTGAGCCCGAGTTTTCCAGCCGGCAGAGCCGGTGGTTTTCCAGGCTGTACGCGCGTAAAGCACCGGAAGAAAAAGCTCAAACCGCGGGCAAACAACGGCGATGAACGATAAAGCCAAAATCCGGGTCCTCAGCGTGGACGACCATCCCCTACTGCGCGAAGGGATTACTGCCGTCATCAACAGTCAGCCCGACATGTTGATGATCGCCGACGCCGCCAGTGCCCACGACGGCATCCAGCAATTTCGCAAGCACCGGCCAGACATTACGCTGATGGACCTTCGGCTCCCGGACATGAGCGGCGTGGACGCCATCGCCGCCATCCGCTCCGAATTTCCCGACGCGCGCATCATAATGCTGACTACTTTTGAAGGCGACGTTGAAATTCAGCGAGCGTTGGAAGCCGGCGCCCGCGGCTACATGCTAAAGAGCATGCCTCCCAAAGACCTCGTCGAGGGAATTCGCCAGGTCCATGCTGGCAAGAAGCGGATTCCTCCTCAACTTGCGGCCCAGCTTGCCGAACACATGAGCGATGAATCTCTCACCGTCCGCGAAATCGAGGTCCTCCGCCAGATCGCCGAGGGCAATCGCAACCGCGACATCGGCGAAAAGCTTTTCATCACGGAAGAAACCGTCAAAGTCCACATCAAGCACATCATGGAAAAATTGGGCGCCAGCGACCGCACCCAGGCCATCGCCATCGCCATCCGCCGCGGAATAATCCACCTTTAATCCGCAATCCCTCGCCCCGGCCCGATACCACTAAGGCGTTACTCAAAGATACCGGAAAGTAGGGTAGCGGCCCCGGCTCCCTGCCGGTAACCTCTCCCACTGGGCGTCTCATCATCGTCGGAGGATGATGCAACTGCACAGGTTATTTTCCGCATTTCCTGGTGGTTATCCGGGTCTCGGGCTCCTGCTCCTGCGGGCGGTCGTCGCCGCTGCGCTGGTCGGTCACGGCATTCTCTGCCTGGAAGCTTCAGATCGCGTGACGCTTGATGTGTCGCTATCCTTCGCCCTCCTGCTCTTAAGCGGAGTTTGCTTGCTGATCGGATTCCTCACCCCAGTCCTCAGCGTTCTCGCCTGCCTCGAGAGCCTCGGAATCGTCAACTCCTGGGGTCCACTGAAATTACTAAGTCCCTTCGAATCGAAGCTGGCGCTCGTTCCGATCGTCGTCATCGCCGCAGCCATCGCTCTTCTCGGCCCAGGCGCTTTTTCGCTCGACGCCCGCCTGTTCGGCTGGAAAGAGATAGTCATCCCGCCCGCCACTCGCCCGCCGCAACAGTAAACGCCTTCCGCTTTATCTTCAGGAGCGTCCCTCCCGTTTGTTCGCTGGTCATATGAGAACTTGTTTATCCTCCTATCGTGGTACCCCCGGCCACCCCCACAGGCGTACCAATAAATCATTCCATCGCGTGATGTTTTCGGTTTCCGCTTCCGGCAAAGTGGCCTTGCTTCCGCCGGATGTTCTAATTCGCAAATGAGCTTGCAAGTGATGAGGAGGAAACAGTCGTGGCTACACAGCAATACAGTTTGGCGAACAACACCAACGTCGCAGGGATTGCCATTCAACCATCATCCGATTCCCATCTTCTCTCGGCCGCAAGAAAAGGAGACCAGGCGGCCTTCGGAGCACTCTTCGAGCGCCACTCAAAAAAAATTTTCCACTCCACCCTGCGCATCACCCGGAATCGCGAAGACGCCGAAGACGCCCTCCAGGACTGCTTCCTGAGCGGCTTGCTGCACCTGAATGATTTTGACGGCAGGTCGCAATTGTCCACTTGGCTCACGCGGATCGCTATCAACGCCGCGTTGATGAAACTCCGCCGTAATCGCTACTCGCGCGAAGTGCCCATGGAATTCACGGATGAGGAAGGGAAGGAGCGTCCGCGCCTTCATCTTATCGACGGGTCGCTCAATCCCGAGGAAAGTTACACCCAACGCGAGCGAGCCAGCCTGCTCAGAGACGCTCTCGGTTCGCTCCGTCCGAGAATTCGCGCGGCCATTGAAATTTGCCAGTTGCAGGAACGTTCTGTCCGCGAAACCGCCCGCAAGCTGGGCATCTCCACCGCGGCAGCCAAGGGCCGCCTGTTTCACGCCCGGATCGCCCTGCGCAAAGCCTGTATCCAGAAAACAAACCCAGCCGCCCGGCGCCTGCGCCGCGCTGCCTGACCGTTGATAACTATTCAGCTAACAGCTTGAGAGATCTGATCCGCATTTTGATCGTGAACCCGTAGGCGAGCCATATTCGCGACCTGTATTGTCATGATTCTCCAAATCTTTCGTTCGTGCATGAGCATCCAAATCTAGTGTCGTCAAGTCCAGCTTTGCCTCGACTCTATCGCTTCTGCCCCGATTTCTGGTTTAGACTCTGCAGTGTGCCATCACTAAAGATGGTTGCGAGGAGAACTGCATGCCACGGGCGCATACCAGCAGCTGGGCAAGCATCCGCTCCAGCGGAAAAGCTTGGCCGATTGTCATACACTCCACGCGCACTGCCACTGCCGCCGTGGTTTCGCTCACCGTAGCGCAGCTCGTTCGCTTGCCCGAAGCCTATTGGGCTCCGGTGACGACCCTGGTGATCGCTCAATCCTCGCTGGGCGCCGCGTTCGTCGTTTCGCGCCAGCGCTTTGCCGGCACCGCTCTCGGCGCAGTCATGTCGGCTGCTGTAGCCACCTACTTCAGGCCTGGTTTGCTTGTATTCGGCGTCAGCGTCTTCCTTCTTGGTCTCTTTTGCGCGCTGCCGTACCTGGATCGAAGTGCCTATCGCTTTGCAGGAGTGACACTGGCAATCGTTCTGCTGATACCGAGAGCGGCACCCGCGTGGCAAATCGCCTTCCATCGCTTTGCAGAGGTTTCCATCGGAATCGCTGTGGCCCTGCTCCTGGCCACGATCTGGCCGGAAACAGAAGAAACGGCCGCAACGAATCTATAAATTTTCCGTGGCTTGGTTTGGGAAGTTTTCGCGACAGCCTGTTTCCGCCAAAATTACGGAGTCGGAGGGGATTAATTCGGGAAGTTGAGCCGGTCTTGCAATGCAACAAATCGGGGATTGGCGCGCAGCGGATCTAGTTCCGGTTCAACCTTCAAAAATACCAGCCCGTTCGATCGGTCAGTGTACGCTTTCTCCAGCCAACTCATCGCCACTTCGTTTTTTCCCAGTCCCAAATACACAATCGCGACGTAAAACGGTGACACGTATTGCTTTTTCGAAAGTCCCTCAAGCTGCACCAGCAGCTTGTTCGCCTCCGCATGATTTCCGGAAAGCGCCTCCGCGTGCGCCAGCGCCGAAATTGTCAAGGGACTGGAATGCGATAGCTCCAGGGCCTTTTGCAATTCCTCAATTGCCGGGCCGAACTGCCCCTTTTGTTCATACGCCTGGCCGAGATTCAAATGCGCCCATTCGGATGCGGGATCCATCTCCAGCGTGTCTCGAAGCTGGGCGATGGCGCGATCATATTCCCTGGCCAGATACAGCCGCCAGCCGACGCTGGTGTTGATGCTGATGGAAAGTGGTTCCAGTTCCCGCGCCTTCTTGATCTGTTCAAAGCTCTCGCCGAATTTTCCCATTGCGCTCAAGTACAACGAGTAGCGCTGATACGCCGTAGAATATCCCGGGTCGAGTTGAATCGCTTTCTTAAACCCCTCAGCCGCGCCCGCCCAGTCCCAATCGTAATTAAACTTCGCTGTTGCCAGTGACGTTTCCGCCGCTGCAAGGGAAGGATCAATCTCCAGTGCCCGAATCGCCGCGGCTCTGGCCTTGGGCGCCGCTTCCGACGAGGGCAATCTTCCATAAATCGTCGCACCAATGATTCCGTAGCAATCCGCAAGCCCGGCATAAGCCAGCGCATACTGAGGATCTTTCCGCGTCGCATCCTCAAAATATCCGATCGCCTTCTCAAATCCGTCACCCGACCTCTTGTTCCAGTAATACCGCCCCTTCAAATAATCTTCGTAAGCCTCCGGGCTTACTGACGGTTTCTGCGCCAATCGTTCCTTGTCTTCCTTCGTCAGGTTTATCCGGATCTCATCCACGATCGCCGACGAAACTCGATTCTGCAGCGCCAGCACATCGCCGATCGGACTCTCGTACGTATCCGCCCAAAGATGCTGGTCCGTCGAAACCTGCACCAGTTCCGCGGTGATCCTGACGCGGTTGCCCACCCGCATCACGGTTCCCTCAACAACTGCATCAACATTCAACTCCGTCGCAATCTGCGGTAGCGGCTTGTGGGTTCCCTTATAAGCCATCGCTGTCGATCTTGAAATCACGCGCAGTGACCGGATTTTCGCCAGGTTCGCGATCAAATCATCCGTCATCCCATCTGCAAAGTAGTCTTGTTCCTTATCCCCCGAAAGATTCTCCAGCGGCAGCACTACCAGCGAACTGCTCCGGTTCGCCTTCCCCTTGCTCGCATTCACGCCCCGCACATAGTGGACCGTGATCCCGGAGATCAGGGCGCTTCCCACCAGCACGGCTGCTACTAGCAACGCAATCCGCGAAATTGAAAATTGGCGGCCATGCAGCCCCTGTGCAACGTTCACGAGACCCTCGGAATTTCCCGAACCGTTCTTGCTCTGCACTTCGGGGACCCCAACTGTCTTTTCGACCGTGATCACCTCTGGCGACGGATTTTCGGATGGCGAGTTCCTGACCTCAACGGGTGCAATAAACCGATACCCCCGCCGAGGCAGCGTCTCGATAAATCGCGGGTGGTCGGATGAATCCCCCAAAACTTCGCGCAGCCGCATCACCGCGTTATTCAATCCGTGGTCAAAATCCACAAATGTGTCGCTGGGCCACAGCCTCTCTCGCAGCACTTCGCGAGACACCACGTCGCCCTGCCTCGCCACCAGCATCGCCAGAATTTGAAATGGTTGTTCGGATAGTTTCAGTCGCAGGCCGTGCTTGCGGAGTTCTCCCGCTTCCATATCGGCCTCGAACACGCCGAAGCGCACGTTCCTGGGTGAGCGGTGATTTTGTTCCATCGTTGTTCCGGGAATGCCAAAAAGTATAGCCTCGGCAGCAGGACCGGTCAAAGCGTACTTTTCATCTAATCTGTTAACTCTCATGTTTTCAATCCCGAAGCCGTGGATACAGAAAGGTTTTCGTTTGGATGCATCATGGATTGCACTCCCTTGTGATTCCCCGCACATTCGCGCAACACCAAATCGGCCGGTCGTCTCATACGGAGCGTTCTTGCGCGCAAGCGCTCGCCAATATAAGGACCGGGTCGAACCACAGGGGAGCGCGCGAGGGGGATACGAATGTTCAATAGTGGTTGCAGTTCTTCTTTTGTAAAATGGATTTGTCTGTCGCTCGCACTCGTCCTGGCTCTCTTCGCCGCCAGTCCAACCCGCGCCCAAGTTTCCGGTGCCACCCTCTCCGGCCTCATCACCGATGAGCAGGGCGGGCCAGTTGCGGGCGCTACCGTCAGCGTGAGGAACACGGGCACTGGCGTCGTTCGCGAAGTCACCACGAACGGCGATGGGCTCTACGCCGCTCCCAACCTCATTCCAGGCACCTATGAAATAACAGTTGCATCAAAGGGCTTCCAAACTTTGGTTCAAAAAGGTATCACTCTTAATGTCGGCGCCCAGCAGGCATTGAATCTCAGTCTGAAAATTGGTGCGTTGTCCCAAAAAATTGAAGTAAGCGCTGCCCCTCCCGATATTCAGACAACCACATCCACGATCAGCGACACGGTTGACTCTCATACTATGCGCGAACTCCCTCTGAACGGCCGGGACTGGACCTCGTTGGCCACGCTTCAACCAGGCGTCAGCAGCATTCCCAACCAAGTGGGAACGGGCTTCAGCGCCAACAAGGGCAACCGCGGTTTTGGCAATCAACTCAGCAATAGCGGTCATCGCGCCAACGAAAACACTTACCGCGTCAACGGTGTGAGCATCAACGATTACTCCAACGGCGCGCCCGGTGGGGCGTCCGGGCTGAATCTTGGCGTGGACGGAATTCAGGAGTTTTCCGTTCTCACCAGCAACTACACCGCGGAATACGGGCGTACTTCCGGCGCAGTTGTCAATGCCATCACCAAAAGCGGCACCAACGATTTGCACGGCACTGGTTTTTTCTTCGACCGCGACAAAATTTTCGATGCCAAAAACTACTTTGATCCCGCGGGTCCGATTCCTCCCTTCCGCCGCATTCAATTTGGAGGTTCGGGTGGCACAGCAATTGTGAAGGACAAGACCTTCATCTACGGAACTTACGAGGGCGTGCGGCAGAACAGACCCGGTTCACAGGCAATCCACGTCCCTACAGATGCGGAGCGCGCTCTGGCCGTCCCGGCAGTAGCTCCTTATATGAAACTCTGGCCAGAGGCGCCTGCAGGCACCCCGGTGGACGCGAATGGAATTACCCAGACTTTTGACGTAGCGTTGCCTTCGATCTCGAATGAGAATTATTTCACCATCCGTGTCGACCAGAAGTTTTCTGAGAAGGACACGCTATCGGCTAGCTATTTTTACGATGCCGGGCCTCAGCATCAGCCCGATCCGCTCTTAAACGCCGTCCATCAGGTGTATTCGCGCAGGCAGATGGGCAGCGGTGAAGAAACGCATATCTTCAACCCAGCTTTAGTTAACACCATTCGCGCTGGGTTTAGCCGTGTGCGTGGTGACATAAATGATCCCCTCTCCGGTGACGCCGTCGCTACAGACACGGCGCTCGCCGTAGCTCCAGGCGCAATCGGTCCTCCGCAGATTGGCGTCCCCGGCGTTTTGACCACCGCCATTGGGCTCGGTGGCCTAAATCGATTCCTTCACCGCTGGACTTCCGGCCAAGTCTACGACGACGCCTTTCTCACCCACGGAACCCACTCGATCAAATTCGGATTCGCCTTCGAACGCATGGACTACAACATTACGGAGAAATTGAGCCCGAATGGCCGCTTCAACAACTATCCGAGCTTGGCCGCGCTACTGGCGAATGCTCCGAACAAACTCAATGCTTTGGCCCCGGGTGGTTCCAACGAGGTCGCAATCAGGGAAAGTCTCTTCGCAGGCTACGTCCAGGACGATTGGCGGTGGCGCCCGAACCTCACGTTCAATTTGGGCTTGCGCTACGAATTCACAACTTTGCCGTCGGACGCCAACAACCGCATTCAAGAGATCACTTCACTTACGAACTGTGCCACTCCCGGCGTTCTCCCAGGCCCGACCAGTCCGTGCGGACCCGTTCACGTCAGCCACTTTATCAGCAACAACCCAACAGCCAAGAACTTCGAGCCACGGATCGGATTCGCTTGGGATCCGCTCCGGGATGGCAAAACGTCCGTCCGCGGAAGTTTCGGTATTTTTGACGTTCTTCCATTGCCTTACGAGTTTGGCCTGAACACCGCCGCCACTGCGCCCTTCCAGATTATTGGATTCGATCCCGCGGCGACGCTCGGTAACGGCATCAGCCAAAACATTAGTTTCAATCCCAATAATATTCGTAACCGCTACATTGACCAAAACCCGCACCGCGCCGATGTTCTTAACTGGAATTTGAATGTCCAACGGCAGCTCGGCCAGGACTGGACTTTGACGGCTGGCTACATCGGCTCTCGGTCCGTACATCTTTCCGTGGCCGCCGATGACGTCAATCTCGTTCCACCAGTGCAAACTTCTGCGGGCATCGTCATACCCTCCAACACCTACCAGCTTGATCCCAATTGGGGAGGCGCGAATGGAGGACTCACCCCGGGCGGTCCGGGAGGGGCTGGTATTCGACCAGTTTTTTTTGACGGGGAAGCAACCTACCACGGATTCCAGGCCCTCTTGAAGCACGAGCTAAGTCACGGTGTTCAAGGTCAGTTGGCTTATACGCTTGGCAACTGCAAAGACACAAGCTCCGCTCCAGTTACTGGAGATACGTACGTCAATTCAGTCGCCGTTCCTCTCCTGCTCAGCAAGTCGTACAGGATTGGAGCATGCGACTTCGACGTTCGCCATACGCTTGTGGGAACGGTCATGTGGAATCTTCCCGGGCCAAAGACGGGCTGGCAATCCTACGTGGCCGGGGGATGGCAAATCGGGACGATCGTCACCGCAACCAGCGGTTCCCCCTTCACCGTAACTTTCGGTGGAGGTGGAGACCCTCTTAACACCGGCTTCAACGGTGATTTCTCCATGGACTATGCCCAAACCGTCGTGGGGTGCAACGCGACTCCGGGGGTAAAGACTGATGCCCAAGGACAGCTGCTGGCATTCAACCCCAACTGCTTCACGCCCGCACCCCCAGTGGCAGGAGGAGTTCTGGTCGGAAATTCAGGTCGCAACCATTACTACGGTCCAGGTCTCACAACAGTCGATTTCTCCACTTTCAAAAACTTCACATTCATGGAGAGGCTCAAGGTGCAATTCCGGGCGGAATTTTTCAACATCCTGAATCACCCGAACTTTGCCGCACCCAATTTTCTCAACGATGCCAACAACTCGATTGGTACTTCGAATGCCGGGGTGATCGGTTCCACGTCCACTTCTTCCCGCCAGATCCAGCTCGGTCTGAAGCTGGTCTGGTGATTGCCACCCTCCTCTCCGGGCGAGGTTGAATCGTGAAACTCCGGCCTCGCCCAACTATTCAGCCCGTTTCACCCCACGGGCTGAACAGTTTCTTATAAACAGAAATGCCGTCGGTGTGTCAGCATCCCTTTCGGGCATGAAACCAAATCGTGAACGATCGCTTCCAACAGGCCCAAATGATCACTCCTGCGGATCGTAAATCCAAGATCTGGTCCGTCGTCCGCGTCTCCAGCGGAAATTTCCTGGAGATGTACGACTTCATGGTCTTCGGCTATTACGCCGCCTCCATTGGCAAAGCTTTTTTCCCCAGCAACTCCGCCTTCGGTTCTCTCATGCTCTCGCTGATGACTTTCGGCGCCGGTTTTCTGATGCGTCCCCTCGGCGCGCTCGTTCTCGGCGCTTACACTGACCGCCACGGCCGCCGCGCCGGCTTGCTCCTCACACTCAGCCTGATGTCCGTCGGCATCTTCTCCATCGCCTTCATGCCCGGCTACGCCACCATCGGCCTGCTCGCGCCCCTGCTTGTCGTGTTCGGCCGCCTGCTGCAAGGCTTTTCCGCCGGCATGGAACTCGGCGGCGTCTCCGTCTATCTTTCCGAAATCGCCACTCCCGGCCACAAAGGTTTCTACGTAAGCTGGCAATCCGGCAGCCAGCAAATCGCGGTTATGTTCGCTGCATCCGTTGGCGTAGTCCTGAACTCCATTCTTCCACCCGAAAAAATGGAACAGTGGGGCTGGCGTGTTCCTCTTCTTCTCGGCTGCGTCATCGTTCCATTCCTCTTCCGCCTGAGAAAATCTCTCCAGGAAACCGATGAGTTCGTCGCCCGAAAACGCCATCCAGGCACTTCGGAGATTCTCCGCTCCCTCGCAAACAACTGGCCCATCGTTCTGATCGGCACGCTGATGGTCACCATGACGACTGTCTCCTTCTACATGATCACTGCCTACACCCCGACGTTCGGCAGTTCCGTGCTGCACCTCTCCAGCTTCGACAGCCTGATCGTCACTCTCTGCGTCGGCGCCTCCAATCTTTTCTGGCTCCCGATCATGGGCGCCCTCTCCGACCGCATTGGTCGCCGCCCGCTCCTGTTCGGCTGCACTCTCCTGATGCTCTTCACTGCGTACCCCGCCATGCTCTGGCTCGTCCGCGATCCTTCCTTCGCCCGCCTTCTCACCGTCGAGCTGTGGCTGTCCTTCATCTATGGCAGCTACAACGGCGCGATGGTTGTTTTCCTCACCGAAATCATGCCTATCGACGTTCGGACCTCCGGCTTCGCACTCGCCTATAGCCTCGCCACCGCAATCTTCGGCGGCTTCACGCCCGCCCTCAGTACCTATCTGATTCACATTTCCGGTAATCGAGCGATCCCCGGACTTTGGCTGTCCTTCGCCGCTGCCTGTGGCCTCGCCGCCGCTCTGTTTGCCAAGCCTCAGCCCGCTGCGATTTCAGCGGCAACTCCCGTCCCCGCCGAATCCTGATCCACTCCCGGCAGCAGCTCTCCGTCGCCAGCGCATCTGTGAGCATTCCACGCTTTTCTTGTTATCCCGTCCCAACGGTGCTATCTTTTTTTCTCCCGTCCCTGCCCGCACGCATGGGGAGTTCCCTGTCCGCACGTTAGGAGCAATTTCGTCC
>Ga0210402_10002880_pt1 | contig 16426 bp, 17 predicted proteins | sample IncBWC7MmetaG_FD_161055 | JGI IMG/M metagenome (GOLD analysis project Ga0210402, IMG submission 161055) | Forest soil microbial communities from Barre Woods Harvard Forest LTER site, Petersham, Massachusetts, United States - Inc-BW-C-7-M | ecosystem: Environmental > Terrestrial > Soil >... | reverse complement strand
AGTGCACCGTCGGCCGCCGACCCCGGTTAAGTCGATCCTCCATTGGGAGTGTGTCTCATTGGCGCTGTCTCGGGGAACCTGCGTCAGCTGAACTGACATCGACAATCCCGCAACTTCAGCCATTACGTGAAGCGGCACCAGGAAATTCAATAAAAAGGGACGCACTCTCTCCTTTCCACGGATTGTCTCCGGCGAATCTTCACTGCTTACCTCAACATCATCAGCGTAAAATTTGTCAAAAATTTCCAGAAACTCTTCGTAGCTCCTGGCGATTTCGGCGCGCAGGATCGCCGCGTTCAGGGTTAGTTCGGCGGCTTGCGAGCTCTTGTACGCGTTGCCGTCGAACTTGCTAACGGTCATGAGATTATTTTCATGGGTCATCGGTTCTCCTTTAGGCTTGCGAGGTTTCGCGAGATCTTGCGCCGTTCAAGAAAAAGAGCATCGTGACGGGCTTGTTGCCTTTGTTTCGCCATGCGTGGCGCGTACCGTTTTGCACGACCACGTCGCCGCGGTTCAAATGCAGAGTCTCGCCGTCGTCCAACTCCAGCCACATCTCTCCGTCGTAGACAACTGCATAGTCGACGGTGTTCGTTTTGTGCATTCCCGGGTCTTCCTTTTCGAAGTGATCCGCTAATCCTCGCAGACGAACGAGCGCTTCTTCTTGTGAGGCCTCGGCATCGAAGGAGGGATCCGCAAAGACCGAACCGGGCGGAAAGGTCACGAAGTGCAGGCTGGTACCGCCAGGTCCCGGAACAACGGAGTCGGGATATCGATCAAACCTCTGCTCATTGCTGAGATCCGGAATCGCCGGGTTGACCCATATGAGTGTGTGCTCGTAGCCGGGAACAGTCTTGAACTCATAGGCTAGCAACGGTTCGTCACTTTGGACTACGGCCTTTCCGTTTACATTTGCCGTGACGATACGGCGATAAGTACTCGGTTTCTTCCCACGCTTGGGCAACTCACTTTTCTTAGTGGCCGTTCTATTCATGGCTAGATCTCCGCTCGGCAATTCTCATAAGCTGATTCCCGAAATTCTGGTCTACAAAAAGGCGCAACCGGTGCCACCTGGGCGCTGGCTTAAGCGGTGAGAGCCTTCCCGTGATACCCAGCCACAAAAACATCCCGCACAAATGTTTCAAACGAAGTCGGTGTAGTGTTCTCCGGCGAACGCAGCTCCTGCGCAGCGAGGAGTCCCGCGTTGATGGCCTCGAACATCTCGATATACACCGCGGCTTTCTTCGGCGGCATGCCCATTTGCTGTAGCACCTGCTGCACCTGGTCGTACGGAAACTGCACGTAACGCAGATCCGGTTTGCCAATGCCGCGCGCAATCACCGCCGTAGCTTCTGTCATCGTAAGGTCACGCTCGCCAAGCAGTTCGCGCGTTTGTTTGCCGGAAAAATCCAGGTCCAGGAGGCGCTGCGCGGCGTAGGCGCCGACGTCTGGCGTCGCGATCATGGGCAGCTTCAGGTCGGGTAGCAGCGCATGCCCGAACAGTCCCATCCCATGAATCGTGTCGATCGCCGCCAGATTGTTCTCCATGAAATACGCAGCTCGCAGGTGCAGAACGTTCAAATCGCTGATCGCGTTGAGTTTTTCCTCGGAAGAATGCAGACCCGCGACTGGTCCGGTGCCTTCCGGGACATGCGCGCCGTAGCTGCTCAAGTTCACCGCGTACCGCAGGCCGGAGTCCTTCACGGCTTTGGCGATCGCATCGCTCTCTCGCTCTTGGTCTTCCCGGGAGGTAATCGGCGGCAACAGCAGATATGCCGCGCGCGCGCCTCTGAAGGCTTTGGTGAGCGCAGCCGCATCGCTCACGTCGCTCGTGAACGCCTCCGCGCCTTTACGCACAAAGCGCTGCAGTCGTCCTGGGTCGCGCCCCACGACGCGCACCTTCTCGCCCTTCAATAGCAAGAAATTGGCGATGATGGAGCCGGTGTTTCCGCTCGCTCCCAAAATCACATACATGCCGTTCCTTACGACAGGGGCCTTGTCTTTAAGGCTATTCATACTCGGTTCTCCTTTTGTTAATATGCGATGATAATATGCACATATAACACCAAAAAATTTACCGGCTCGCTCGGCGAATTTCCCCAACCACATCGGCGAGCGTTATTCCATCAAGACTTCTCTCGAAGCTGTCCTGCGCTTTCTCTAGGACCGACGACATATATCCCTTAATGTTGCGGCTGATCGGACATCTCTTCTCCACTGGATAGGTATGAATCGCGAATGTCGGAGGTGCCGCACTGGCGCGATAAATGTCCAAAAGGGTTATTTCCTTAGGGGGACGCGTCAGCCTGCTCGCGCCATTCTTACCGCGAGTGGTGACGACCAGGCCTGCCTTTGAGAGTTTCGAGAGAGACTTCCTGACGAAGGTGGGGTCGGCATTGACACTTTCCGCGAGCATCGCCGAAGGGATTTCCTTGGCGCGAAAAAAACCGAGAGCCGCCATGATATGGGCTGCAACTGTGAATTGGACGCTAGTCGCGGACATTGAATCTCCTACTGATATGTGATGCTTATCAGCACAATCAGGATACAAGATTTTTTCAAACGGCAAGAAGTCGTCTGCCTAAACATTCAGAGGCAGCCCGAGCCGGATGCGCTTTGGCGGGGCCAGGCGTCAGCATTCCAAACGACGCTCCTGTCACCTGGCCTCGCTCTGTTCAACGTCCCGCGTAGGTTCAGGCGTTCATTCCGCCATCCACGGTAAGATTCGCACCGGTAATGTACGAGGACTCCGGTCCGGCGACAAACGCCACCGTCGCGGCGATCTCATCCACACGCCCGTAACGATCGAGCGCGGTGGCGGCCTTCTGCGGCACCGCCCAATCACCCGAAGCGGGATTCAATTCCGTGTCGATCGGACCCGGCTGCACGTTGTTGACCGTGATGCCCCGGCTCCCGATCTCTCTGGCCAGCGCCTGAGTGAACATCTTGACGGCTCCCTTCGTGCCCGCGTAGGGCACAAGCCCGGGTGCCGCGACACGTTCACCCACGGCCGAACCGATCATGATGATGCGACCGCCGCTCTTCATGTGCTTCAGCGCCGCCTGCGTCGCGACGAATACACCACGGACATTGATGGCAAGCACGCGATCCATCTCTTCCAGCGTCGCTTCCTCGAACGGTTTCGGAATGGCGGTGCCGGCGTTGTTCACCAGCACATCCAGCCGACCGAAGGTTGCAAACGTCTTTTCGACCGCGGCTTTAACCGCGTTGGCATCGGCGGCGTCCGCCTGAATCGCGATCGCTTTTCCGCCGGCGCGTTCGATCTCCTTAACCACCGACGCGGCTGCGTCCGCGCCTTTCGTGTAAGTGATGGCCACCTTCGCTCCGTCTGCAGCCAAACGCTCAGCAATCGCAGCCCCGATGCCACGCGAGCCGCCCGTAATCAGTGCAATCTTTCCTTCCAATTTCTTTAACATTGTGGTTTCTCCTTCAAGTTGACGTATGCTCATCAGGCATGAGCCGAAGTATCACTGCTCGCCTAACGAACCCAATCACACCATTGGATTAGAGCTTTGGCCGTTAGTCGCACCTTTGGGCATACTTTGTTAAACTGGGAGAAATGCTTCACAAGCATGGGAGCGGGGAATGGAATTACGACATCTGCGCTACTTCATCGCGGTTGCCGAGGCGGGAAGTCTGACGGTGGCAGCAGAGGAAACTCTGCACACGTCACAACCTTCGCTGAGTCGGCAGATTCGAGATCTTGAGGATGAGCTAGGAGCGCAACTCCTAACACGTCGCGCTCGCGGCATCGAACTGACACCGGCGGGTCGAACCTTTCTCGATCACGCTCGCTTGGTGCTGTCGCAGGTTGAAGCGGCAACCGAAGCTGCTCGCCGGGTCGCTCATCCCGGCAAGCCATGCTTCGCGATGGGTTTTTTGACCGGACACGAATTGAAGTGGATGCCCGAAGCCTTGCGGATCTTACGCGACGAACTACCAAATATCGACGTAATGATATCGAGTCAATACTCTCCGCTGCTTGCAGATGGCCTATCAAAAGGAAAAATCGATGCGGCCTTTCTTCGGCGGGAGAGGGGTCTGCCAGAGCTGGCGTACCATGTTCTTGTCAAGGAGCCCTTGACGGTGGTTTTGCCCAGTGACCACCGTCTCGCAGCGCTCAAAGCCATCAGTCCGAAGGATCTGGTTGGCGAGACATTCGTAATTGTGTCGAACACGGCTCCTGTACTGCGGGCGGTCATCGACGAGTACCTGAAGCACTCCGGAATCGATATCACCCCGGCTCATGAGGCGGACCACCTCTCCATGGGAATGTCCTTAATAGCGTCGACGCGCGGCGTAGGGCTGTTGCCTGCTTACGCACAGAACTTTCTGCCTTCCTCTGTAACGAGTCGTCCTCTCAAGGGAGACACGCCGACTATCGAGCTAGTCCTCGGCTACAAAAAGTCGAACGAGTCTCCGATCCTCAAGCTCTTGCTTTCGAGATTAGACGAGTTGGTCGCTCGCGTCTCGAAGAAACCCGCTAAAACTCGGAACGCATCCTAGCAAGCGCGACTATGGAGTTCTTGAGTCAGGGGCGATCCTGATTCTTACTGGTGTCGACTGGATGACTACCGAGAAACGCGCTAGCCGTGACCGTTGTATTGCTGGCGGGGTGCGGACTTCTCGCGACGAATACGCACCGTGGAACCTGGATACCTTCCGGTTCGCCGACAATCCGGGAGTTAGGTCGCCGGGCTCTACTTCATTGGCCGCGAACCCTTGATCAGGATGTCCACCAGTCTCCTGGCGCTCTCCTGCCAGTCGGGGCCGGTGGCTACGTCGGAGACGCCAATCAGCGCGCGAAGCAGGTCGAATGGCTCGAGGTCTCTGCGTATGTCGCCGCTCTTCATGGCAGTCTTCACAAGCGCATCGATCGCTCCCGTAACCTGAACGCGGGAAGAATCGTACAGCCTCGAAGGACCTCCAACGACGCTGTTCAGCACCGATGCGATGATCTGCTTTGCGGCAATGTAGTCAACGAAGAGCATCATCCAGGCCCGCAACGCCTCGATCGGAGCCAGGTTTGCGGATAGTTCCCGTTGTGCTGCCGCCAGCTTTTCCACCTCAGTGTGATAAACGGCCTCGATCAGGGCATCGCGCGTCGGGAAATGGCGGTATAAGGTTCCCGGCCCCACACCCGCCTGTTTGGCGATGTCGTCCAAGCTGGCATTTTCACCTGACCGGGTGAATGCCGCCTTGGCCACTTCCAGAATGCGGTCGCGGTTCCGCTGCGCGTCACTACGCGGCTTTCGCCCGGCAGGTTGGGAATGTTTCTTAGGCATGGCAAAAATCCATGTAACCGGAGACAGCCTCCGAATATCTAAACATTCGGAGACACTCTCCGTTTTATCGGAATCGTGGCGGCCCGTCAATATCGCTGGCGCAGGCACGGAACACGAACGGGCCGATACAAGGAGGAACACAATGGTGGACGTATTTGGGGCAACCTCAACAACAGAAGACGTTTTGTCCGGGACTAATCTACGTGGCAAGCGGATTTTTGTAACCGGCGTTTCGGCTGGGCTGGGCGTAGAGACGGCCCGGTCACTCGCCGCGCACGGCGCACATGTTGTGGGCGCGGCACGGGATTTAAAGAGAGCCGAAGCGGCAACCGCACAGGTGCGAAAGGACGCTGGAGCCAATGGTGGAAGTTTCGAGCTTGTTGCGCTTGATCTTGCCAGTCTGAAGAGCGTGCGCGACTGCGCCGATAAACTACTCGCAAAAGGTGATCCCTTCGATGTGGTCATCGCCAATGCCGGCGTGATGGCGACGCCGTTTACCTATACGGCGGATGGCTTCGAGATGCAGTTCGGCACCAATCATTTGGGCCACTTCGTTCTGGTTAACAGAATCACACCTCTCATACGCGCAGGCGGCCGGCTGATCAACCTCTCGTCTGCGGGCCACCGTTACTCGAACGTTGATCTGCAAGATCCCAACTTTGAGCGGACGCCATACGAGCCTTTCGTTGCCTACGGCCGCTCGAAGACAGCGAACATTCTTTTTGCGGTTGCATTCGACAAACGGCACCGCGGACGTGGCGTTCGGGCTGCAGCCGTGCATCCGGGCGGCATACAGACCGAGCTTGGGCGCTACGCGGACCCGGGACGCATTGAGAAGCTAGTCGCGCAGATCAATGAGCAGCTCGCGGCACAGGGGAAAGGGCCCTTCCAGTGGAAAACGATCCCGCAAGGCGCCGCGACTTCCGTGTGGGCCGGGGTCGTTGCTCCGGCGGACGAGATCGGCGGCCGTTACTGTGAGAACTGCCACGCTGGCAGCATAGTCCCAGACGACGCACAGATTACCGTGGTCAGCGAAGGCGTTCGAGCCTACGCGGTGGACCCAAGCAACGCCGAAGCCCTTTGGAAGAAGAGTGAAGAAATGGTTGGAGAGTCTTTTTAGACGTCGGATTTCAGCTCCGGAAGAAGAAGTTGGCCATCGTCATCAAGTGAAGGCGAGGAGAAATCATAATGCGAGTTTTCGTTACAGGTGCTACAGGGTTTGTCGGTTCAGCGGTTGTTGAGGAATTGATTCGAGCGGGGCATCAGGTGCTGGCCTTGGCTCGCTCGGATGCGGCTGCCGCGTCCATTGCCGCCGCAGGAGCCGATGTACATCGCGGTTCGCTGGAAGATCTTGAAAGCTTGCGCAGCGGAGCGGCCGCTGCGGACGGGGCGATCCACACCGCCTTTATCCATGACTTCTCCAACTACGCGCCTGCCGCCGAGAAGGATGGGCGCGCTATCGAGACACTGGGAGCCGCTCTCGCGGGTTCAGACCGCCCGTTGGTCGTGACTTCCGGAACCCTGCTCCTTCAGCGCCAAGGCCCGCTCGCAATGGAACAGGATGCGCCTATTCCCAGTTTTCCGCGCAAGTCGGAACAGGCGACAGCTGCGCTGGCGTCGCGTGACGTGCACGTCTCCGTGCTTCGCCTTCCTCCATCGGTCCATGGGGATGGCGATCATGGCTTCGTTCCGGCTCTCATCAAGCTCGCACGTGAGAAGGGGGAGTCAGCGTACGTGGGTGACGGTCTTAACCGCTGGCCCGCCGTGCACCGGCTCGATGCTGCTCATCTCTACAGGCTCGTACTAGAGAAGGGTTCCGAAGGAGCGAGCTACCACGCCATTGGCGATGAGGGCGTGCCCTTCCAGGACATCGCTGGCGTGATCGGCCGCCGGCTGCACTTGCCGGTTGTCAGCAAGACGCCCGAGCAGGCCAGCCATCACTTTGGTTGGCTCGCACACTTCGTTGGTATGGACAGTCCGGCGTCAAGCAAGCTAACTGAGGAAAAGCTGGAATGGCAGCCGAAGCAGCCGGGGATTATTGCCGACCTTGAACGAGGAACCTATTTCGATCCTGAACAGACCACGCACGCGGCCCCTTCGCACCGTTAGGGGTGTGGACTGTATAAACCACATGTCGCAAGATCATGCTGCACGAAACGCAACACTGAGCTAACTTTCAATCTCTAATCTCTGCTCTACTGCACGAATCCCACGTTCGGCGGCTGCCCGCTGCCTTCCGGCGCTTCTTTGATCGGCCCGAACTGTGTCTCGTAACGGGAGATATTCTCTCCCAGCGCCCGCCAGATGCGCTTTGCGTGCCCCGGACTGACGATCACACTGGTCAGCAGCTTCCCCTGCGCGCCATTCGGGAAAATGTAAACAAAGTTGAGCGTGAATTCCTCTAGATTGTGGTGCACCATCACCAAATTGCTGTACTGCCCCTGCAACTCCTTTTCGTCCGCTTTGATTTGCACTTGACCTGGCACAGGTCGCTGCTCTTCCATCGTCTTCTCCCTTTAGTCCTCTGCCGCTTCATTGCTTGTCCGAAGGTATCACAGCTGCACTTCCTGCGCTCGCCCCCACGCGGCAGCTCTTGGCGACAAGCCCTGTGAACCTGGAACAATCCTCGCCAGTCCTATTGACAAGCTCATCTATTAAGGTTAGTTTAGTATGGATATTTACCGTAGTTAACAAAAATTCAGCTACCAGGTATTAGTTAAAAGGATCATGTCACCCACGTTCCCGCCCCAACTCGAACCCGAACCCGTCGCCGGCGGCGAAACTTCCTCAGTCCCTTCCTTAGAGTCGGCCGCGCTACGCACGGTGAGCATGCCCTCGCTGTCTGAGGCCTATCGCACTATCCCCGTTTCTCACACCGCCTCGTGGTTTCGCAAAATCCTCGCGTTTGCCGGCCCCGGATACCTTGTCGCTGTCGGCTATATGGACCCCGGCAACTGGGCGACCGACATCGGCGGGGGATCGAAATTTGGCTACTCCCTGCTCAGCGTCATTCTCATCAGCAATCTCATGGCGATGTTTCTTCAGGCGCTTTCCGCCAAGCTCGGCATCGCCACTGGCCGCGACCTGGCCCAGGCTTGCCGCGAGCATTATTCCCGCAGGACTTCTATCGCGCTTTGGATCGTCTGTGAAATTGCCATCGCCGCTTGCGATCTCGCGGAAGTGCTCGGCTCCGCCGTGGCGCTCAAACTCCTCTTCGGCCTGCCGCTTCTCCCCGGCGTACTTATTACCGGGTTCGATGTTCTGATCATCCTGGCCCTGCAGGGCCGCGGCTTCCGAATTATCGAGGCTTTCGTGGTGACGCTGATCGCCACTATCGCTAGCTGCTTCGCTTACGAAATCTTCTTCGCCAGCCCCATCTGGCGCGAAGCCGCCGTCGGCCTAATCCCCACTGTCGATATCCTTCGCAATCGCGAAATGCTTTACATCGCCATCGGCATCCTCGGCGCTACGGTCATGCCGCATAATCTCTATCTCCACTCCAGCATCGTGCAGACCCGCGCGTTCGGTGCCTCCGTTCGCGACCGCCGCGAAGCCATGCACTACGCCATTTTCGATTCCACGCTGGCCCTCGGCTTCGCTCTCTTCATCAACGCCGCGATTCTCATCCTCGGCGCCGCAGCCTTTCATACCCATGGCCTGCATAACGTTGCGGAAATTGCCGACGCCTACAAACTTCTCAGTCCCGTCCTGGGTGTAAGTCTGGCTAGCACCCTCTTCGCCTGCGCCCTTCTCGCTTCCGGCCAGAACTCCACCCTCACCGGCACTCTCGCTGGGCAGATCGTCATGGAAGGTTTTCTGCAGATTCGTCTCAAGCCGTGGCTGCGCCGCCTCATCACGCGTTCGATCGCCATTCTTCCCGCCGTCCTGGTCATCGGCATCGCCGGAGAAGGCAAAGTCACTTCGCTGCTGATATTGAGCCAGGTCGTTCTCAGCTTTCAGTTGCCCTTCGCCATAATCCCGTTGATTCAGTTCACCGGCGACCGCAACAAAATGGGCGAATTCACCAACTCCCGCTTTACCTCCGTCATCGCATGGGTCGTTGCCGCCGCCATTCTCTGCTTCAACGCCGAGCTTCTCTGGCTGATCTTCTGCGGCCAGTAGCTTCATTCCAATGCTTTCCTCCTAAACTCTCTTATGTTCGCCGTGTCCTGAGTGTCGCCGCGCGCTTTGCGTTGGGGTTTTCTTTCTTCTGTCTTCCGTCCCCGTATGCGAAAATTTCTACTTGCCCATGACTGCCCATGCGCGAAGCACTCTCCGCCTGCGCAAACTTCTGTTCGTTCTTGTCCTCGCCGCGATCTCCATTTCCGTAGTCATTGCGATTTATCAAAACAGGCAATGGAAAATCCCCGAAGAAGCCAAGCTCCGCAAGAACCCCATCCAATTTTCTCCCGCGGCCCTCGCCGCCGCCCGCGCCACCTATCTCGATAAATGCGTCCAGTGCCACGGCGAAACCGGAAAAGGCGATGGCCCCGATGCCGCCATGTATTACCCGTCGCCCGCGAGCCTCATCGACCCCAAGCGCATGAGCGGCGTCACCGATGGGGAGCTCTTCTATGAAATCAGCCAGGGCAGAAAACCCATGCCCTCCTTCAAAAAACGCCTGACCGAAGAGCAGCGCTGGCAACTCGTCCTCTTCGTCCGCTCTCTCTCTGCCTCTACATCCGGGGCTGACGCAATCAGTCGCCCCAAATAAAAACGGGCCGGCAATTGCCAGCCCGCTCTCCTTCTCTTCTTTCTGAACTCTGCGTCTTTGCGTCCGGATTTCTCTTTTTCGCTACCCCATTACTTCTTCATTTTATCTCTTGTTCTTAGGCAGTCGCCGCTTTCACCTGCCCAAGCGCCGCCGCCACTTCTTTCACATCCGGCACCACCGGAATATCGTAGTTCTTTATCCACGCAACTTTTCCATTTTTACCCACGATCACGATGGCTCTACCCGTGATCCCTTTGTCCGCCAAATATACGCCGTACTTCTCGCTCATCGCCCCTTTTGGGTGAAAATCCGCCAGCAGCGAATACTTAATCCCCATCTTGTCCGCGAAGGCCTTGTGGGACCACACGCTGTCCACGCTCACGCCCAGCACCTCGGCGTCCAGCGTTTCGAACGCTTTCATATCGTTCACTAGGCAAACATGCTCGTTCGTGCACACTGGGCTCCAGTCCAACGGGTAAAACACCAGCACCACGTTTTTCTTCCCCGCGAAATCCGAAAGCTTCACTTCTTTCTTGTCCTGATTCGGCAGCGTGAAATCCGGTGCCGTTTGTCCCACCGAAATACTCATTTTCCTGTCCTCCCTCTGCTCTCAAATCTCGCCCATCATCTTACCCAATCCTCAGTCCAGTCGACAAACCCTGGCGTTCGTTTCTTTCCCCTCCTCGCTTCATTCGTTTCCTTTTCATCATCTCTCGAAGTAAACTACGTTCGTTCCCGAAACTGTTTCCATGTCCACCGAAGCAACTCGCCGCGCTCCCATGATGCCGCTCAGCGATCTCGTCTCACTCTACCTCTCCCTCGTCGGCGGGTTTGGCGAGCCCGTCGCGCTTTCCGCCTTCCAACTCTCCTCCGCGGAAACCGAGCGCCTCTTTTCCTCCTTTGATGAGGACTACCACATCAGCCGTTTCTTCCATTTTTCCGAGGCCGAAGGCGTCCAATTTTCTATCAACGGCATCCCGGTTACCCATGTCTCCCTTGACGCCGAAATCGAAACCATTCTCTGAATTAGCCCTTCCGTTGCGTCTTAGATATAATCCGTTTGTAATCCTTTTGTCTTTGACTTGCTCACTGCCACCCTGGAGGTCCCTAGATGGCTGGCTCGCCAACCCTCTTGCCCGAATCGCGGCTTGGAAGCACGCTGCGTCGCGACGCTTGGTGGGTCGAACTCCTGCCGGTAATTATTTTGCTCGGCGGCTTTGGCATTTACGCCACGCTGCGCGCTTTCGAGAACGCGTATTTCGAATGGGGACCGTATCTTTCGCCTTTTTATTCGCCGCTTATCGATCCCCATCATCATTGGTGGAAGTTCTCTCCCGCGTTGCTCATTCTCGCTGGACCTCTTGGTTTTCGCGCAACCTGCTACTACTACCGCAAAGCCTACTACCGCGCATTTTTTCTCGATCCGCCCGCTTGCGCCGTCGGTGAACCTTCCAAACGCCGCTACAAGGGCGAAACGGCTTTTCCTTTTGTCCTCCAGAATCTTCACCGGTATTTCTTCTACCTCGCGCTCGTGTTCCTTGCTTTTCTCTGGTACGACGCCGCGCTCGCCTACAATTTCGATGGCCATTTCGGAATCGGCCTCGGCACTCTGGTCATGAGCGTCAACATCGTCATGCTCACGCTGTACACGTTTTCCTGCCACTCCCTCCGCCATCTCGCAGGCGGAAAACTCGACTGTTTCTCCTGTGCCTCCTTCGGCAAATCCCGTTTCGCCGCCTGGCGCGCCGTCAGCTTTTTGAACGATCGCCACATGCTTCTGGCTTGGACGAGTCTCATCACCGTCGGCTTCACGGACTTTTACATCCGTATGGTCGCCAGCGGCGCCATCCATGACCTGAGGATCCTGTGACCACTAGCTACGAGACCCGCGAGCACGACGTTCTGATCATCGGCGCCGGCGGCGCCGGATTGCGCGCCGCCATTGAAGCTCTCGCAAAAGGCGCGAGCGTCGGCGTCGTTTGCAAATCGCTGCTCGGTAAAGCCCACACGGTTATGGCCGAAGGCGGCATCGCCGCGGCCATGGCCAACGTCGACGCGGCTGACGGCTGGCGACCGCATTTCCGCGACACCATGCGCGGCGGAAAATTTCTCAACAACTGGCGCATGGCCCAGCTTCACGCTCAGGAAGCTCCCGACCGTGTCCGCGAGCTCGAACAATGGGGCGCGCTTTTTGACCGCACGGACAGCGGCGCGATTCTCCAGCGCGCTTTCGGAGGCCACACCTACAAGCGTCTCTGCCACGTCGGGGACCGCACCGGCCTCGAAATGATTCGCACGCTCCAGGACCGCGGCGTGCAGCTCGGCTTTGACGTCTATATGGAGTGCACCGTTACCCGTCTTCTCACTGCTGGCGGACGCATCGCCGGAGCTTTCGCTTACTGGCGCGAAAATGGGCGCTTCATCGTTTTCAAAGCCAAGTCCATCGTGATCGCTACTGGCGGCATTGGAAAAGCCTGGCCCGTCACTTCCAATTCCTGGGAATACACTGGCGATGGCATGACGCTTGCCTACGAAGCCGGCGCCGAGCTAATGGACATGGAATTCGTGCAGTTCCATCCCACAGGCATGGTCTGGCCGCCTGGAGTGCAAGGTCTCCTCGTCACCGAAGCTGTGCGCGGCGAAGGCGGCATCCTGCGCAACAAACTTGGCGAACGCTTCATGGAGAAGTACGACCCCAAGCGCATGGAACTTTCCACGCGCGATGTCGTCGCTCGCTCCATCTACACCGAAGTCAAAGAAGGCCGCGGCACCGAACACGGCGGCGCTTATCTCGACATCTCCCACAAGCCCGCCGAGTACGTGAAGAAAAAACTTCCCAGCATGTACCACCAGTTCAAAGAGCTCGCTGACGTGGACATTACAAAAGGACCCATGGAAGTGGGCCCCACTTGCCATTACATGATGGGTGGCATTCGCGTCGATGCGGAAACCGCTCAATCCACGCTGCCAGGCCTCTTCGCCGCTGGCGAAGCTGCCGCTGGTCTCCACGGTTCGAATCGCCTCGGTGGAAATTCGCTCTCCGATCTGTTGGTCTTTGGCCGCCGCGCCGGTCTTGCTGCCGCGGATTACGCCAAGCAGGTTTCCAGCCCCGGACTCGTCATTGCACAAATCGAAGAAGCCGAAAAGGAACTTCTCGCGCCTTTTTCCAACACGGGCTCGGAGAGCCCTTACGCCGTTCATCGCGATCTCCAGACGGTGATGCAGAGCCTCGTCGGGATTTTCCGCGCCGAAGAAGACTTGAAGAAAGCCTTTGCCGAGCTCGAAGATTTGAAAGTCCGTGCATCCAAAGCCAGCGTCGAGGGCTCGCGCCTTTTCAATCCCGGCTGGCATCTTGCTCGTGAGCTCAGATCCATGCTCACCGTTTCTGAGGCAGTCGCGCTCAGCGCGCTCGCACGCACGGAAAGCCGCGGCGCGCACAGCCGCATCGACTATCCGAATTACGATCCCGTCTGGGAGAAAAAACACAACATCATTGTTCGCGAGGGCGCGGAGATGAAGCGCCGCGAGTCTCCCGTCGAGGAAATGCCGGAAGATTTGAAGCAGTTCGTAATGGCCGACTAGATTGTGCTGAGACGCGATGATCGCAGAGTTTTGTAGACGCCGGGCTTTAGCCCGGCACCTTTGAGTAGCAAACTCGGGCGCAACACCCCGAGCGAACTTTGGAGAACTCATCGATGCCTGACGCAACACTACGAGTCTTCCGCGGCGAAGGCGCCGCCGGCGGCCAAGCCGTCGACTACAAAGTCCCCATCGCTCCGGGCATGGTTGTTCTCGACGCGCTTCATTACATTCAGGGCCATCTCGCGCCCGATCTCGCCGTCCGTTGGAATTGCAAAGCCGCGAAGTGCGGCTCCTGCTCCGCCGAAGTCAACGGCCGCCCGCGCCTGACCTGCAAAACCCGCGTGGACTCTTTGCCCATGGATCAGCCCATCACCGTCATGCCGATGAAGTCTTTTCCTCGAATCAAGGATCTCGTCACGGACGTCTCCTGGAATTACACCGTCAACAAGAAGATTCCCGCTTTCCAGCCTCGCCCCAACACGGACTGGAAAATCTCCCAGCTCGATGTCGACCGCGTCCAGGAATTCCGTAAGTGTATCGAATGCTTCCTCTGCCAGGACGTATGCCACGTTCTTCGCGAGCATGACGAAAAGAAAAAATTTGGCGGCCCGCGCTTTTTTGTCCGCGTCGCCGGCCTCGAGATGCATCCCATTGACGGCCTCGATCGCGCCGCTCTGCTCAAGGACGACCTCGGCCTCGGCCTCTGCAACATCACGAAATGCTGTACCGAAGTTTGTCCCGAAGAAATTCACATCACGGACAACGCCATCATCCCCCTCAAGGAGCGTGTCGTCGACCAGTTCTATGATCCGTTGACCATGCTCTTCCGCAAAATCACAGGCAAGTAGCATAATCGTGGCACAGACTTCAGTCTGTGCGCCGTTCTCCGCAACACCAGGAGGCCCCATGCCGCATCAACACCAACTCAAATCCATCTCCAAAGCAGGCATTCCCGAAGCTCTCGCCAAAGCCGAACTCTACCGCTACCTGAACGAGCCCGAGGAAGCGGAATCCATCTGCCGCGATATCCTCGCCGTCGATCCCGATCATCAACTCGCCCGCCGCCTCCTCGGCCTCGCCATCACCGATCAGTTCACCGGCGCCGCCGGCGACCGTTACGCCGAAGTCCAATCCATCTTTCAGTCTCTCCGCGATCCCTACGAACGCAACTATTACACCGGCCTTCTCCACGAGCGCCGCGCCAAAGCGCAGCTCCACTCCGGCTGCTCCGCTCACATCCTCCTTCCGCTCATCGAAGAAGCGCTGCGCTGTTTCGCCGAAGCCGAAAAAATCCGTCCCGCCGGCAATGACGACAGCATCCTCCGCTGGAACCGCTGCGTCCGTCTTCTCGAGTCCCGCCCCGAATTCCACGCAGTGCATCCCGGCCCGGCCGACTTCGAGAGCGAAGACACCCCTCCCGTGAACATCTCCCTCCGCCACAAAGCGTAGCCGGCGTTTGGACCTTTCACTCTTCCCGTCGGCCCATCGCCACAGAATCGCTTCTCGCTGCTCAGATTTGATATAGACTCTCTTTCGCCTTGGCCAGAGTCGTTGCACTCGCTATCAATTCGAGAGATCCGCGATGAAAAGGGCGCAGCGGTTTGTTCCCACTATCGAGACGGCGATCTCTCTCGGCCGCTCCAGGATTTTCACCTGCTTGCTTTTGGCGGCGAAAATCTTTTTCTGCGCAAATCTCGCTGTGGCGCAGGAATTCCGGCAGGCTGCGAGTCTGCCGGATAGTGGTTTGGTCTTGCGCGATTCTCCGCAACCTCTCCGGTTTTTCGACGTCACCGGGCGGAAAGCAGCTGTCTTCGGCAGGCAAGACGGCCAATTTGAAGCCTGGATCTATCCCATCAAGCTCCTGCACAATTTTCGTCTTGAATTTCAGCAAGATGGGCAATTGGAACCCGTCCGCGGCGAGACGCTGCTTCGCCAGGTGGTCACCCGGCCGGAATCCACCACTCTCGTCTATGTGCATCCCGATTTTTCAGTTCGCGAAATTATTTGGACGCCCCTCAACGAACCCGCCGTTGTCATTTATTTCGACGTGGATTCCTCGAAGCCTCTCGACATCACCGCCGCCTTCGTGCCGGATTTTAAACCGATGTGGCCGGCAAGTTTCGGTGGCCAGCACAGCTCCTGGATTGCGCAGGACAAGGTCCTTATTCTCACCGATGCCACCGAAATTCCGACAGGTTTGGTAGGCTCCCCGGCTATCAGCTCGTACACCGAGTTCACCGATCACCAGCTTTCCGCCGGCGAGAAGCTCCTTAGAATGCGGTTCACGCCCAGCGAGTCTCGCTCCATGCTTCCACCTCTGGTAATGGCTCTAAGCATGGAAAGCGAAGCGAAGGCGAGCATCGTCTATCACGATGTGCTGTCTCGCTCCGCGGAGCTTTTTCAACAGCGCGTCGAACACTATCGCCAATTTCTCGATCGCACTCTCTCCTTCGAATCGCCTGATCCTCATCTCAACCAGGATCTGCAGTGGGCAAAAATTTCGCTCGACTCCGGCTGGGTCTGCCATCCCCCGTACGGTTGCGGATTGATCGCCGGCTACGGCCCTTCGGGCGTGGGCGAAAGGCCTGGTTTTGACTGGTGGTTTGGCGGCGACGCCATGATCTCCTCCTGGGCTTTGGAGGATGCAGGCGACCTCGATGGCGCGCTGCAAGCCCTGCGGTTCTTAAAGGCCCGCCAGCGCGCGGACGGCAAGATCATGCATGAAATGACCCAGAGCGTCGATCTGCTGGATTGGTTTGGAAAATTTCACTACGCCTACTACCACGCCGACAGCACGCCGATGTATCTCTATTCGCTTGGCCAATAT